>Ga0247723_1001249_pt1 | contig 15210 bp, 17 predicted proteins | sample MSEWelMarce5H_FC_FD_189079 | JGI IMG/M metagenome (GOLD analysis project Ga0247723, IMG submission 189079) | Subsurface sediment microbial communities from gas well in West Virginia, United States - MSEEL Well Study Marcellus 5H_FC | ecosystem: Environmental > Terrestrial > Deep subsurface >...
TAAAAATAAAGACAAAAATTGGTCAAATGGTTTTAAAAAATTAAAAGAAGCCATTGAAAGTCCAATCCAAAAAGTACGAACATTTAAATCGGGAGCAATACGTGACACAGAAGATAATAAGTTTGATTTTATAGAAACAGTATCTTGGACAGCGTTTGATAGATTTGCTGGATATATGACAGGAAAGAAAAAGAAATATGGTGCTGGTAACTTTAAAAAGGGAATTGATATTGAATCATACGAAAGAAGTTTAATGCGACATATCTCAAAATATCTACGAAACAAATACGAGAATGGAAATGACGAAAAAGAAGAAGACCACCTATCAGCAATCATATTCAATGTCTTCGGGATAATGCACGAAGAAGAACAACTAAAACTTAAAAATGAAAACTTATGGGTGGATGGTAAATATATTGGTAAAGAATAAATAATTATTAAAGATGAGTGTAGATGATGCTGGGTTCAGTGAAATAGATGACAACTATTACTGAGTGATACTAACTTCGTCGGTAGCCCAGCTCCACCTGCACTTATCAAGTAATAAAATAAACCCCTCCGATTAAAGAGGGGTTTTTGGTTTGTCTGACGACAGTCTAATGAATGAATTTAGAATTGGGGTCTAATTCAGGATAGATTGTATTCTCAATTTCTTCCATCATTTTTTTATGGTCTTTCCAGTACCAGTACCGACCAAACACTTCGATAAATAAAAATCTTTCGTATGTCATAAGATTTCTTGGATTGGTATACATAAGCGTTCATTGTTGAACACTCCTGCGTTTATGCCGATGAAATGTCCAAACCTATCAAAGACAGGGCAGAAATGATTTCGTTTAGTTATCTCAAATCTTCCTTGCTGATATGTCATTGGAAAGGGTCTGCACAGCGTAACAGTATCAAACACATAAAACAGAAAACTGTCTTTTTGTATTCTTTTGGTACGAAATGTAAGTGGCTCTACAATAATCGGAAAGGGTAATTCAAAGATAGCAACTTGCATTTTGTGTACTCCTTTAAAAGTAAGGACAATATCTTTATCATCTTTTTTAACGAGACACGACTTATCTATGTAAAATGGTGCATAGACAAATTCGCCGATAATGATTCCACGACTTCCGTCTGCAAAGTCTACTCTGCGTTCTTGTGTCGTATCAATCATGGATTGAAGTTCTTTACTGTAAGGTTCAGTATAACTTCTGACTTCCTTCAAATAAAAAGGATTCATTTTGGTTTTGTTTTTGGTCTTGGTTTGATATAGTTTTTGACTATGATTTCATACTCGCTTTTGTGTAATTTAAAACGAGTTCCGTAAGGCACTCCACCGAATCTAGACTCTATAAATAGAATTCCAGTTTCTATGATGTTGTGACACTTAAAACAAAAAGTCACAGTCCATCATTTTTCTTGTTTCCAAAGTGGGTACGAGGAAGAACATGATGTTCTGTGAGGCGTTCGGTCGTATAACAGCGTAGGCAATGTTTCATATGTTAAAGGGCTTCCACTTAATTATCCCATTTTCAAATTAACTTGTATATTAGTTTGTCCACAGATACAAAAACACCCACAGGGGCGTGAGTGTTTTTTTGCTTAATCACTAAAATTTTGAGAAAGCATTTTTATTCTATCAGGAGAAGTTTCCCAAGTCTAGCCACCATTGATAAAAACTGTTCATAAATAATGCAAGACTCATAAAGAGTGGTGCGAGTAGTATGAATAGTATTATTCTTGGTAGTTCTTTTAACATTGTACTTTTGTTCGGCAAACTCCCCACGCTTTAATTCCTTGACTTGCTAGAACTTGTTTAGCAATTTCTATGTTAAGTTCGGGGTCAAATAAATCTTCTGGGTTTCCATCGTAGTTTGAACAAGCGATTTGAAATAATCCCCAACTTCCTTGACATACCTTATTACCATTTTTGTCATAGTGCCATTCTGGGTTGTATGCTTTGGGATTTAATCCACTTTCTGCGATTGCTATTTCTAGCATTAATGGATTTGTAAAAGATTTCTTTATCAAATCTTCTACTGGTGTTTGTGGTACTCGTATCGGTGCTTCTAGAACCTTTGAAGAAGATTCGTATTGGCTCGGTACAGGTATTTGCTCTGCGTGAGATATTCCTTTGTTAAAAGTAAGGAGAAATATCACCAGTGCTATTAAAAATGTGATTATTAGTTTGTACTTAATTTTGATTCCCCACTCAGGGTGTTGTATCGGATTGGCTGGATTACCACTATCGTTCTATCGTGTCGGGTTAATTTAATTCTACCATATTACAGGGGTTGAAAAATAGTTTATACACAGGTCTAATTTTATTGTAATTTATCCAAAAACTCGTGAGGTATAGCGACACTTTGAACTACATTTCTGTTTACTCCATTTGTTAAAAAGTATTCCATATCTGCAAGGTGTTCACTTGCGATTGATACTCGTTCAAGTGCCATAACATATTTAAAGTGTTGTTCTCCATATTCTCTTTTCATCTTGTCTGCATTTTCTTTGAGTGATTGTAAAGTTACTTTTGCTTGTGCAATATTCTTTTTAAGTGTTTCTTTATAATAATCACTTTCCATTAATTTAATTATCTAATTATAATTGTATAGTGTAAAGGACTTGCCTGTGTATAAAGTATTATGATAAGGTATTGCCCTATGATAAAATATTTAGTAATGGGAATCAGACAACTTATAAATAAAAATCCTTGTACGGGTTGTGGCAAAGAAATACCAAAACATTGGAAGGTGTGTGATGATTGTGATTACAAATCTTTTAGAAATGTTTGGTTACGAAAACAAATAAGAATTGAAAAATCAAAATTAAATCTATTTAAAAGAATACAAGAAAAACCACTTATCTATAAGTATAAAAACTACGCAACTATTGACCCTGAAATCATATTAAAAGCATCTATTTTAATCACAGATGATATGACAGGTAAGGTGATTGGCTATAAACTGTAATTAAATTGAAAATAGGGGGTGTTTTGAGGCTTCTGGGGGTATATTATTCGCACCCGATACAAATATTGTCTTGTCCTGGGTCTACTACATCTGGCAACGAAACGCCGTGTCCATATCGTTTAAGCATAATGTCTACAACTTGTAGGGCTGTTGCTTGTTCTTTGTGTTCTAGATTCCACTTGATAAATTCTAAGTCTTTAATAAATTGTTCCTTTGTCATATATAAAATGTATTACTTTAATTAAGTTTGTGATAATTACTACTACTATGAAAAGTATATCAGTTAATAAGTTCATTCAAAACTTTTCTTGTGGACAAACCAAAATATCCTGTTGGTTTTTTAAGTCCAATTACCCATAGAATAGATTTTTCATTTGCCTTTTGGAAATCTTTTACTGCTTGTCGTGTGATTCCCCCAAAGTAACCACTGCTTTCTATGTTAGTTGGAAAGAATCCTAGTTTTTTTAATACATCTTGTAGTCGTTTAACTTCTGGGTCTTTATCTCCAAACTTTAAATCCTTTGTAAAAGGTTCTGTTTGTTTAAGTGGTCTTTTTTCTTTGATAAGTTCTGTGAAGTAAAGTCCTGTGTATGTTCGTTTAGCAATCCAATCTTCTGACAAGTGTCTGATATATTTTTTACCAAAGTGTGCAGAGTCTTGAATGATTACAAACTTTTGTTTTTTGTAAGTGTAAGCAGAATTAGGGAGAACTGTTACATAGTGTCTGTATTCTGCAAAGAAGTTATCAAGGTCTCCATTTGCAACAGGGAAGTCCGTATTCCATTCTTTACCATTCCAGAATACAAATAGTATTAATGGTCGCTTTAAATCGTTCACAATGTATGTAATATCATCAATGGTAAACTTATCGTTCTCCAATACAATGTACGCTTCTTGGTGGTATTTTAGGGCTTCTGAGAGGTCTTCTGGGGTTGGGTTATACGCATTGTATATTGCTTCTGTCTTTTCAATGTTTTTATTTAGGTTTGCTCCTTTCTTTACGAGAATATCTCCAATATTATAATGCCACATACCCTCTCCTGGATAGTTGGCTCGTTGTCTATAAATGAAAGCAGGTTCATGCATCTCACCCGTATCGATTGAGTGTGCAAGTTCTGCTGCGTGAGCACCACAAGATGAAGTAGTTTTTTGATTTCTTGCTTCATATTGTTTGATAACCTTTTCTGCTTTTGCTTTTGTGAGGTAAGTTGGAATAGAAGAACGACCAATCTCTAAATGTGAGAAGTCTTTTTTTTCTACTCGGTTATCTATAAGACCTCCTTTGTATTGCATATTATTCGTTTAAAAGTTTTGGTAGAAATTCAACTAATGCTTTCAGACCTGCTCTTGTTGCTGTAACAAATAATGCAAAGATACTTGCTGTATCTACCATATCAATTGATAGGTTGTTTGCGATTACTAGTAGGAAAGCAGATAGAAAGGTAATAAGGGCTGATATTAAGTGTCGTTTTGTTGTTGTATTCATATTATTTTACATTATTTATAACAAGTGCTAGTAATGCTCCCAAGACAGCAATAATGATAATCCAGTTAAGCCGAGAAAGAACAGAGTTTATTTTATCTACTTCTGTTTTGTCTGCTTTTTTATCGTCTAATTCTTTATATCTATCATAAACTCCCGCTATTCGTTTATCCATTTGGTCTTGCATCATTCTCAACTGTTCTCGGTGGAAATCTACATTTTCTTTTAGGGTTTCAGCAATATCATCAACTCTTTCTTTGATGTATGTGATTTCTTGTTGCATTACGGCTATCTTTGTTTCCTCACTCGACATAGGTTATTTCTTTTTAGGTTTTTTAGTAAATCCTTTTGTTGCATAATATGCTTTTACTTGCTTTTTAGTAAATTTACGACCACTAGGAGATATGTATTTCTTTCCTTTCTTGGTGAATGGCATATAACTAATAATAACAAATGGGGGATAAAGTGTCTTTACAAAAGGACAGGGTGGTAGTAGGGTATAGATATGAAACAAATAATAGGAGTTTTAATAGTTGGAATATGTATGCTGTCTTTGGCAGTTATGTTTCCTTTTATGTGGTTTGTGTATATATTTGCAATAGGGGTTAATATGGCTAATAACTAATTACTTCTTGTTTGCCTTATTCCATATATCTGTTAGTTGGGATTTGGTTTTAACCTTATCTAAATTCCATATTCTTATTTCATCTGAAAGTGACTCAAAACTTTCTTCTTGACCTCTCCAATCTACTCCGTCAAAGCCCTGTTTTTTAGCTTCTTTGGCTGCCAGACTGTCAACTATGGCCTGTTCTTGTTTTGTTTTGTACGGCATTTTCTTATTGCGTACCAAATCAGAAATAATGGCATCAAATTTTTCTCCTGGAATAAGTTTAGCGTCTTGAGAAATTACTGTTTCTAATACTTGACCTTTATTACCAGCGAAAATACCAGATATGTTTTTATTAGGTGATAAAGATACCCCACTTTCAGCATTTCCAGTATTCAATATTTTAAATCCATTCTTTGATATATCACTTGCTCCTTCTACAGAACTTCCGTGGTATAGAGTTTCTCCTTGTGCCTTTACAAAATCCTCCGCACTCTTATACTTCTTTGCTTCTTTTATAAGTGTGGTATCATTAAGAGATGATACAGATTCGTTTACTTTTGATTTTGGGAGTGCTGTCTTTGGTGTTTCTTTTCCTATTCTAACAAATCCACCTTGTTTAGTTGGGTCGAATTTTTTTTTAATCGGCTCGTTGAGTTTTTGTAATGTTGCTTTTACTTCACTTGCTTTCTTTGCTTTTCCAGCATCTTGAATAATTTTAAGATTTCTTTCAAGCAACGCTTCGAGGTCAAGTGCGTTAAGTGTTTTATATCCAGCACCACGAGGTAATAGTCCGCCAATTAGTCCACGAATTGTTCCACCAGTAAGTACATCAGCATATTTTGTAATAGCGTGTCCAACTTTTTCCAATAGACCTCGTTCTTCAATCTTATTTCTTAAAGCGTTTGCTCGTTCTGCGTTTTTCTTAATAAGTCTTTGAACATTGTATAGTCTACTCATTGCTTCATCTGCTTGTTTTGCAGCAGTTCCCTCTACTCCTTGTCTTGCTACTTCTTTAAGTCCTTTTCGTGTATTTTCAAATCGTTGTGCATTTACAGAGGTTAATGGTTCTCCCATTTTATTAAATGCTTTATCTCCAACTTCTTTTCCATAAGTTCGTGCAATATCATTAACTTCAAGTCGTGTAAGTCCTTGTGTTTTTGCTGTATTTATTAAATCTTTAATGTCTTGTTGAGCAACAACATCTCCCGTCGCACCGTATAGTTCATCTAATTGATTAAGTGCATCATCAACAAAGTTAATTTGGATTGGTGTTCCTGCTTTTGTCTTTTTTGTTGTTACTAAATCTGTTAGTTGATATTTTGTGGCGTCTTTCCCGAGTTCGTCATCTACTTGTTTTGCGAGATTTCCAATTCTGTCGGTGATTACATTATCTAAATCTTGGAATGTTTTTACTTTTGTTGTGTCTAATTGCTTTATAGTATCAATACCACTTTTTAATTGTGCTTCCGTCATTGGTTTTGCTTGTAGTGTTTCTTTGAGCGCTGTTTCTGGTGTTACTTCTCTTTTTGCAACTTCTTTTAGTTTTTGTGTTGCACGTGTAACTGCCGGAACTACTGCCTCTAATGCCTCTTTACCTGCTTCCATTCCAACTTGTGCGCCCTTTGATACTCCCTTTGCACCAATACCAAGTCCAGTTATATCTGCAACAAAAGAACCAATACCGAGTAGTGAATCAACATTTCTCTTTGTGTTTTCATCTAGTGATTGGTATTTACTAATTAAGTTTTGTACTGGTTGAGATTGTACAATAGGCGCAACAGCAGATTGCACACCAGATTTAAGTTGTTGTTCTTGTTGTTGTGGTAATACTGCTTTAACTCCTCCTTTTAAAACTTCACCGAATATATTAGAAACACCACCAGCACCAATACCGATTGATTGTGTAAGTTTTGAAGCAAGTGGTTGTGATGTACCAAAAGCCTGAGTTTGCTTTTGTAAAGTTTCTTGTGCTACATTTTTAACACCTTTGAATGTTTGTTTGATGTCAGCACCTAAATCCTGCAAAAAAGATGGTTCTTGTAGAACTTCCTTATTAACTGCTCCAACTGGTCTAAAATTTATTGCCATATTATTCAAGTGTTACATATCCTTCTGATAATGCTTGTTCAAGTTCTGAACGTGGTACTACACCCGCCTCACCATTTGGTGACACAACTGGTACAGTATCTAATCCATTTGTGGCATCAACTAGCGCTTGATTTCTTGCCTTTGAAAGTGTGAGTGTTGTGTTGATTCGGTTTACTTCTGATTTAAAGTCTTTTTCTGAAAGGTCAAAATTTAGGGCCGCAACAGAGTTTACGACAGTATTAAATTCAACTTCTGACATTGCACCAAGACCTCGCATTTGTTCAAGTGCTGGAAGTGTGAGACTTGATTTTAGACGATTTACAGTTGCTTCAAATCCCGCTCTTTGAGAACCTGGTGCTGCGCCTGAACCACCAACCAATCTACCAGCAAAAGGAATTGCTCCCAAGAATTTCTTCAATCCTGCTCCAACAGCACCCTTGAAACCTTCTCCTTTTGTTATTTTGTCTGTTACTTCTTTTGAAGCAGAAAGTGCATTATCAATTTGTTGTTTTGATGATGTAATTGATTTTACTGTTTTTTCATCAACTTTTCCAGTTGAACTTATTTCATTTTGGATTTTTTCATTTTGAAGTTGAAGATTTCTGTTTCTTAATCGTTCTTCTAGTGAGGTAGTAAAGCCGGTTGACGCAATATCTGCTAGACTTCGTGCATCTTGTATTTGCGCAATTTGTGACGGACTTGCTCCTCTATCATAAGCGTTTTTAAGTGCTGTTGCCTTTGTAAGTTCTAGTTGTTTTTCTGAATCACGTGCAGATTGTATTTCATTTGTTGCTTGTGTAAGTAGAAATTGTCGTTTTTCTGCAAGTTGTGCTTGTTCTTTGTTCATAAAAGGAGTAATTGCATCTAGTTGGGACTTATATAGGTCAATTTCTGCCTCCAAATCACCGTATTTTAGGTCGAGTTTCTTGTCTATCAAGATATTTGCAGAGTTTATCTTCCCCGCTACTACTAATTCATTTATTCTATTGTCTGCTACTTGTAATCCATATTGTCTTTGGATTTCTGATTGTCGTGCATTAAGGGCATTTGCAGATACACCAGATGCTTTACCAACTTCATTTACTAATCGTGAATTTCGAGCCGCTTCTGAATTGTCATAATTACTTTCAATAAGCGCTTGTTCCGCATACAGGTCGGGTAATCCTGCTTGTTCTTGTAATCGTGCAGATTCTTTTTTACGTTGTGATTGATTTACTTGCGCCCCAAGTAGTTTGGAAAGTACATCTTCTCCTGCTTGTGAGAATTTACCACTAGTAGTGGTATCGGCAGCGTTAAGAAGTTTCATAACCATATCTTTTTGCTCTTGGTCTTTAATACCTGACACCGATTGAGATACCAAGTCCCCAAAAGAAATTATTTCATCTTTTTGTTGTGTTGGAGGTGTTGTGGCAATAGAAGCCATTGCATTATCTTGTTTTCGGTTGTTTTTTACAGTTGGAACCTGCAAAGGCTCTGTTGTTCCTACCTTTGAAGCATCAACAGTTGGTACACCCGCTCGTGTTTGAGAAGATTTTAATAGTTTTTGTGCGGCTGTATAGAGTTCAGAACTTCTTTGTTGTGAACCAAGTGGTGCTGATGAGAATTGTGTGTCCATATTGTTAATTATAAGTTATTTAAGTGTTTTAGATTTATTTTTGGACAGGGTTGTATGCCTTATTATCGACAATAATGTCAGACAATGAAACATTTGTACCTCTTATCTCAATTTTTAATTGTAACCAGTCACTATTTTTATCTATTGGGAAAGACTTGTAGTTTAATCCATAAGTTGAAGTAACCGCATCAACATAAGTCCAGTTGTTTATAATAAATCGCATAAATTGCCCATTAGAAGCCATTACACAAGCGTCTCCAATAGTTACAGTGTATGTACTACCAGATAATGAAATAGTTGTAATGTGAGCCATATGACCCGCACCTTGACCCCCAACAATTTCTACCTCATCTCCAACTTGTGCCTTCGATAAGTCCATAGTTGTTGTAAATGTTGTTGTAGAAGTCCAAGTACCCTTATCAGTTGATGCTTTTGGTAAGATTGGTAATCCCTCTCGTTCTGCTCTTCGATATTTCAATAAAATACTGTCGCCATATTTAAGGGGTTTATATCGTAATGTTACTGCGTTGTACATATCTTCAATTTCACCTGAAAATATTTTTGGTGTAATAACGACACTTCTGTTTTCTAATTCTGCTGTTGCACAGTTAATTCCATATACAGGAGTGTCTGTTGCTTCTAGTTGATTTCTTCCGTTTGTATGGATAATCATTTCTGATGTTCTATCATTGTGAAGTGTGTTTACCAAAGACAATACAGATGTTCTATTATCTGTAAGGGTTGCAGAATAATCTTTTCTCTCTATAAAATAGAAAGCGTTACTATTTGTTGCAGATGTTAAATCAATAGCAGTTTCATTGATTGCATTTTCAAGTGTTGTTGCAAGTTGAAAAGTCGTATTAGATACATAAATTGTGTAGTACCACGTTTGGTCAGTAAGTCCTCCGATTGCTGTTGTGCCAATATTATAATATACCGGTGTTCCAGTTCGTGGAACAGTAATACCAGAAACTGTTATTACATTGGTTGTAGTGTTTATATCACCCGTATCAACTGATATATCAATAAGTGGTTTGCTGATTGTTTTTCCGTTTCTATGATATAGACCAACTTTTGGGTCATAACACCAAAGCCCACCCGGTAATATATCCAAATAATAAAGTGTGTTTGATTCAATTTCAGAAGAAACACTAAAATATACCAAATCTCCGTGTACAAACATTCCTCGATTACTTATGAAGGCATATTGCCCAAGAGAATCTCCCCAGTGATATTTTGTATAGTAAATTGGAAATGCTGTAATAACATCAAATCCACCCCCGTTAAATCTTAGAAATCTTCCGAGTGAATCAACTCCACAGATAGTTGCTTGATAGTTTTTGATAGTTGATAGTTCTGTTGCACCAACAGAAAATGCCCCATTGTTGTCTGCACCAGCACCGTCCCATAAAAATAGTTTTGCATCTCCATTACCATCGTGTCTTGTTGCAATATATGCTGTTGAACCAATACATTCAATAGAGGTTACTTCGTATTGTTCAGGTAACACAAGTGATGTACCCACAGCCCATGCAATACTAACTATTGCAACCTCATTTCCTCTACCAATTAAAAGTGAATTTTGTTCATCAAATACAGCCATACAAACAACCCCAGAAGTTGGCAAACCAGTACCAGTAATAGTTGTCCATGTACCCGCATTATTCCACTGTATGGTCGTCCCATCTGAAACTACCTGAGTATCATTGAAAAATATACCATCATCTTCTACTCCCGGTGTTGGTGCTGATTCCGCTGTTGTTACGTTTGTTATTGTGTTTGCAATTCCGGCATCTCCCCTAAATAAATCATCTGTTAAATAGTACACAGTTGTATCACTTGCAAACATTGATTCAATTTCTTGAAAATCTGCATCTGTACTATTAAAAAGATACTGCCCTGATGACTGTGTAATATATCCTTCATTATCGAAGTTTACGTTTTTTGTAATCCAAATATTACCGAATCTATCTCCGTTATTTGGTTGATTAAATTGTCCGTCTGCTGGTATTTTTATCATATAACTACATCATTAAGTATTTTTCTGCTCACCTCATCAACCGGAAAAGAAATTTGTTGTTTTTTCTTGTTTTCAACATAACGCTCTAATTTCTTAACACGTTCTTCCAGTTGTTTTATTTGGTCTAATAGTTTTTGTTCGTTCATAGTCTTATTCTACTATTTTTGCTTAACTTCTTGGTGTTTCTGTCCAGTTTGAACTGTTCTTGTTGTTTTCTGTCCAAGTAGGAGATGCTGATTTGTTACTATCTGTCCAAGTTGATGAACTTTTTGTGCCAGAATCCCAAATATCACTTGGTCGCAAGAATGCTCGTACACCAGTAAGTACATAAGACCCAACCGATGCAATGAGGTTGTAACCCCTTGTAAAGGTTGCTGCGATTCCTGTAAGCGTATATGTTCCAAGGTCTGCTACCAACTTAAATCCTTTTAATAGATTTGCTGACACACCAGTTAGGGCATATGACCCAACACTTGCTACGAGTTTAAATGCGGCCAATAAGTTGGCGTTAACCCCCGTCAGAACATAAGACCCCACTTCTGCCATAATTACATACCCCCTTGTAAGTGTGGAATCTATTCCCGTTAGTACATAAGCACCCACGTCTGCTGCGAGTTTATAAGTTCTTGAGAATGCTGAATCTATTCCTGTGAGGACATAAGAACCAGCATCTGCTAACATACTGAATCCTTTGTTTAAGTTTGCGTTCACTCCAGTGTAAGTGTAAGTACCAAGGTCTGCGAGAAGTATGTAAGTTCTAGAAAAAGCATTATTAATACCAGTTAATATGTATGAACCAACATCTGCTGCAAGTTTAAATCCTTTTAATAGGTTTGATGCTATACCCGTATAAGTATATGAACCAACATCTGAGAGAATTTTGAACCCCTTTAATGTGTTTGCATTTACTCCCGTATAAGTATATGAACCCGTAAGGGCGGTAATTTCGTAACCAGTAGAAACATTAAACGATTGTACAAAACCATCAGAACCAGTACCCGACCATGCAGTAATAAAAAGCCCAGAATCTAATTTACAGGTAGTTTGATAATAACAAGATGACGCTGATTCAAATTCTAATTCATTTGCCGTTGCAGTAAAATCCCCAGTGGACGAATCATACGTATATACTCTTGTATAACCGTTTGCTGACGTGTCTCCTCTGTAAAATGCAATTAAGTGTGTAGCATCTACAAGTGCAAGTTGTCTTTCTTCATAAGCCCCACTTGAACCAACAGAAACATCGGGATTAATTGCTGTACCCTTTGCTGTAATTGCCCAAGTTGATGTGTTTATATCAAATGTTTGTAAAAAAACATCATCGGCGGTTGTATCTTCCCACATAAGAGCAACAACCATTGGACTTCCGTCTGACAAAAGTAGGGCACTCGGTGAAAGACATATTGCACCAACAGAATCGATTGTTACAACTGAACCCGCGAGAGAAACTGCCCAAGTTGATGTGTTTATATCTAGAACTACGGCTCGATAAGCATTACCAGCACCAAAGAAACACAATGCTTTTGTGCTTGATAATTTAATCAACGTACACATTTCGTGTGTAGATGCAATCAATTCAACTTGTGTTGTTGCAGATGTAATACTTCCAGTTCCCGTATTTACAGTTAATATTCTTGCCCGAGTATCATCATCTGTGTCTCCATATGCAATCAATACGTGAGTTGAATCCATTAAACACGCACTTGGGAAAGACCCCTTTGCCGTTTCCCATTCGTGAGCAGAACCGTTTGTGCTTACGTTACCCGTTCCGTCCAAAGATAATAATTGTGCAAAACCATCGTCTGCTTGGCCAGTCCAAACCGCAATTAAGTTTGAAGCATCTATCATACATAATGCAACCCTATTAAAAGTTGAGGCAAGTGTACCTGTTTCTATATCAACAGGTGAACCAATAGCAGAAATAGCCCCCGTACTGGGGTTTACGCTAAATGCTTGTACATAAACAATTGTTGTGGACTGTACCCAACCTATAACAACTTTATCTTCACCAGGAACAGCAACTATTGAAATACTCCTAGCAAGTGTTGTATCGAACTCTAATGCACTGTCCAATGCTGTTACGTCATATAGAGCCATAACAGTTTAGATTAAGCGATTGTTAGAAATCCGTTTGAAGCATCGAAGTCAATTGTGAATGTTTCTCCTGATGCAAGTGAAATACTTGTTCCGTAGTCGTAGTAAGCGATTAGGTTATCTGATGCTGATGTATCGTTGTAGATTACAACATATCTAAATGGCCCAACTGAACCTGATGCTGTAAGAACTAAGTCTGTAAGAGTTAGTTTATAAGTGCCAGTTGTTTGTGCTGATGATGATGTTGTAATTGCTCGAGAAGATAAGTTTGTGTAACTTATTTCTGTAATTTGTGATAATGTTGCGTCCGTTGCGTTGGGTGCTGTGTTAGTTAAAGCCACTGCTAATTGGTCTGAACCAAGGTTGTGTACTTTTTCTGCCACTGCCTCCACGAATGGTTGAAATTTAACGTATGTTGCCATAATTTTTAATGTTATTTATATAATCTCCTTCCAGAGTTTCTTACTGATAATTTGATATGCTCGTCTTTTTGGCGTAGAGCATAGAAGTCTTTTATTTCTTCCTCCATCGCAGATATTTCTTCCCGTAATTGGTTTCTGCTTGTAAGACTATTCTTTAATGTATAGTCGTATGCAGCACCCAATGAAAGGTATCTGTGAAATATCTCTGCGAATCCTGGTTTCTTTGTTGTGTCTGTTGTTACAAAGTAACTACCAGCCCGTTGAAACCAAATTTTCAACGAATCATTTTGTGTGTAAGAAGAAGCGGGATATAGAAATATAGAGTTTGCTACCACATCATAGTATTGTGGAACACCATCTGTTGTATTAAAACCTTCAAGTGATTCGTCTTGTAAGTCTTTTGCATCAAATGGTCGTAGTTTAATCCAAGAACCATTTTCATCTTTAACTTCAACTCGTTCAATCTTTAAGTGAGATACATCGAGTGTGTAGTCTTGTTGTCCTGATAATAGGTTTGTAGTTGCATTAGGAAAGGTTGTTTGGTTGTTGTCGTCCCATTGCCACCGACCACTTGCTTTAAAAATAAGAGAAACCGCCTTATCGAACCATCTGTTTACATTTCTTGTAAGGTCTTTAATTGGGTATGAAGTAGAATTAGCACCGACTAGCCATCGTGATTCTTCTACTATTCCTTGTTCTGTTGATGTATCGCTGAATACCATATATCTTATTATAGATTATGGTATTGTTTTTATTTTACTTTAAGGACACTCTCAATTGCGTTTTTATATAGTTTTCCAGCGTGTTTATATTGCCATTTTGTAGATACTTCTTTGTAAGCGTTTTTTGCAAGTCTTGCTCTAAGTTTAGTATCTTTAATAAGTTTCTTTAAATTGTTGTACCAATCGTCAGGAGTATCGCATAGTAACCCTGTAACACCGTCTGTAATGCTCTTATATGGCTCGACATTTGACGCAATGGTTGGGATACGCTTCATTGTATATTCAAGCCACTTAATGTTTGATTTTGACCGATTAAAGCGGTCATCAATTAAGGGGGCAATTCCTATATCCCACTTTTGTTTCATTAAGTGATAGGGGAAGTTTTGCCATGCGGGTGTTCCTGGAATAATTTTAAGTCTATTAAGTAGTTTTAAATCCCATTCCTTAAAAGTATTGATAGCATATTCACTACTAATTCCGCCCAATAACTCTAAATGAACAGTTTTATCTTCTTTCATTATTCTTTCAAGTGTTGGAAATACCATTTCTAGGTCTGCATTGTGTGTGATTGAGCCGTGCCACCCAATAACTGTTTTGTTTTTATTTGTTTTAGACGTAAATTTGTCCCATTCTGCTAGATTGTTGTAGTTTGGTATCACAAAATAGGGTATTTCTACACCAAAAGCCTCTTTAATCATATCTTGCGTGTTCTTTCCTAGATAATCATTTGTAACAAATAGTGCCTTTGAGAAAGAAAGCATAGTTCCAACAGTTGTTCTTTGTACTTCACCCTTGTTATAGCCCAATTTAGACGCTGGTTGGTCTTGTCGTACAGATAATACGTCATCATCAAGGTCTGTAATGTATGGAACTCCCGTATAATCACTTGCCGCCATAATAAATCTACCGGCATTGGGGTTATCAAAGTGTTTTAAGATAACTAGGTCATACTTATTGAAGAATTTTATGTAACTTAAAAGTAGGGTGTCGTCATTTGTTAAGTCAAAATCATTTCCAAACTCTGTTCCTATAAAATCTATATCCCAATCAGTACAAGTTTCCATAGCAAGTTTAGGTAGCCATAGTCTGTAATACCCAACCCCACCCATTTTATTGTGTTTTTTTCTGTATTCGTTATTAGCGTCTGTATTTAATAGTGCTATTTTCATTGAATCCACTCTGGGTTATTTTTTTGC
>Ga0247723_1001250_pt1 | contig 15207 bp, 30 predicted proteins | sample MSEWelMarce5H_FC_FD_189079 | JGI IMG/M metagenome (GOLD analysis project Ga0247723, IMG submission 189079) | Subsurface sediment microbial communities from gas well in West Virginia, United States - MSEEL Well Study Marcellus 5H_FC | ecosystem: Environmental > Terrestrial > Deep subsurface >...
AAGGTTCAATAATTCTTTTCGCCAGGCTATCTGCAAGAGTTTGCATAACATCACCTTGAGCTGCAGAAACCAACAGCAAATCAGCAAGGGCGTATCTTATTCCGTCAAAGTCTGCACCCCAAACAAGATTAGGATCACGAAGCAACTCAACTGCTTCATCTATCGCCCTAGTCATCATCATTATCCCCAAACCCATGTTCATCAATGTATTGTGCCTGCGTAATGTAAGCAACAAAAACGCTTGTAGCAACTAACGCTAAAAGCCCTAAAACAATAATGCCTAACATTACTAAAATGAACTCAAGCATCAGTCCACATCCACCGCATCAGCAAGTTTCTCCAACACAAGGTCAAGTATCGCCTGCATTTGAGCATTGCTAATAACTTCAGCTCGTTCAAGTTCAATCAACGCATCAGTAGTGCGATTAGCTTCAGCGATACGCCCTGCCAAAACACCTGCCTTATAATCACGACTAAAGATGTTGATTGCGTTTAGGTGTTTACATTTACATTCTGTAGTGCAGTTAGTGCAAGTCATTTCGTTCTTCTTTCTGTTTTGATTAGTTTATTGCCTTTACTATCCCAAAAGTCATCAATGCTTTCTAACTCATCTAAAAGTCTAAAGCATTTACGTTTTGAGAAACCTGTTTCAATCTGCATAATGTTTACTGCTTCAGCCTGCCAAGACACGATTGCCCGCTTCTTAGCCTGGTTGATTTGCCACCAAAAAATAGCATCCTGCACCAACATACGCTTAGGGTAAGGCAATGGCTTATAGTATCTCACTGCTCACACTCTTGAATAGCTTGAACTTCAGTTGTGTATAAGTCCCAACATTTAGGTTGACGTTCAGCCCAAAAAGCAAGAATAGTAACAAGCACCGCTAACGCAGCTAACGATGAAACAATAAAATAAAACGATTCCCGCTTAGTTAGATCAGTCATTTTTAACCCCTTTTCACAATCAAAAGCTCATGCGATTTCTTTACATGATTAACATCCGCATCAAGCCTATTTTTACCAATACGAACTTCACCCTGACCCATCGTGTATTGCCATGACGGAGCAAGAACTTCAAAGTCCGAATACCACTCTCTTATAGTGGAACAGTCGTTGTAAGACAAAACAAAACCGCCCTTATGGTTATGTAGTAAATCTCTTAAAGTTTCGTGAGCAAAATTATTGTGATGTATTGGAAAGTTTCTTTGCGGATAAATACCTTTAAACATTTTTGAATCACCTTCAAGAAAATAGGGTGGATCAGCGTAAATAAAAGACTCACCAGCGTTAGCAATAGAATCCGTAAACGAAGCCTGCTCAACCTGAAGATTAGGAACATCAAAGCTAGAAACTTTATCAATCATCTTCAACCAACGTTTAGGCTGTAAATAAACGCTAGAACCCCAACCCAAAAAGCCTGGTCCATAACTTGTATTGTGATTAAAAAAGTAGAGAGCAGCTAACCTAACTGAATCAGTAATAAGCGTTTCACCTAACCAATGAGCCTTTAGCTCTGCCTTAACTTCCCGATACTCACGATCAGATGCTTCAAACGAAGACAAAACCATTGCCAATTTTTTAGGCTTTTGCACTTGCACCTGCCAATAATTAACCAGTAAATCAAACACATCGTAGCCCTGAACGTTAATGCCTAAACGTTTTGCAACCGCTACTTCAAAAGAACCGCCACCGATAAAAGGGGAAACAATGTTTTTGACGTTGCTTGGCAGGTGTTCAGCTATTAGCCCTACCGCTAGGGATTTCCCGCCAGCGTATCTCATAGGCGTATCAGAAACTCTTTTGTATTTGCCTGACTTAGATTTGATTGAGTCTAAAAAAGATTGACGTTCAATTAAATCAATCATTTTCTGCCTTGATTATCATTATTGCTGATTGAAGCCCAAGCCAAGAAGCAATGCCCTTAGTTTCTAAATCCTTAGCTTTCTCTAAAACTTGGATAATTCTTTCTTGTTCCTGCCTAGCCCCTTGTTCAATCTTGTTAGCAAGCTGTTCCTCAAACCAGGTTCTACTCATAACTAGGTTTTGCTTGTTCTCACGGCACTTACACGTAGTCATAACCAAAATGTCGTTAGGTTCTTTACTCAACTACTTCACCCCTAAGCCCTTGAATAACCTTGTAAACATCGGCAGACACAGGCAACTGCATCAACAAATCAACGATGCGTTTACGTTCAGTAATAGCTCCCGCATTGTAAGCCTGTCTAAGGCTCAACTGAACAGATCCATAAGTTGTTGTAACAACATCATCGTTCTCCCACTGCTCACTCATTTACTTTCTCCCTTCAACACTTTGATTGCATAATCTAAACCTGCTGTATGTGCTTTATGCCCTGCATCTAACATTCTGTGATACTCCGCATACAACAAATCTAAAATTCTTTGCTGTTCTTTAGCTGCACCCTGATTACGATAGTAATCACGCACTCTTTCTGCACTCTCATAACGAATACGCTCATTCATTAGAACTCCTAACTGCGATCTTGACTGCAAACAAACCGATTAGAACAACAACGACCGTAAACACAATCGGGTTAGTAAATATAGGCATCAACCAGCCTGCAACATGAGCAAGCACAAAAAACCCTGCAAGCCCTACCAGCAACTGCAAAATAAACTTCAACATCAGATACTCACAATCCCTAAAGCTCTACGAATCTGATTTATTGCCACCATACGATTCACACCTGCTTCAGTCATGTAAGCGATAACTGCTCTATCCCACGCTTCATACAGATCAGTAAAGTCTGCGAAATCCATGCCTGTATTTATCCACGCTTTATAGGCGTTGACTGCCTGTAAAAATAGTTCAGTCGTATTCATTACGCACCAACCTTATTTGCATGTTCTAAAGCTCTATCCAAAATGCCAGAGAGCATAGGCCAAATACCACTAGCTTCTCTATCAAAATTAAAACCAGTTAGCTCAGTTTTATTTACCCAAGATTCTGGCAATACTAGGTTGCCTTCAATGTGCAACCATCCATCAGTTGAAAGTCTAAAGTCTGTGATGTTCAAACCTACATCCAGCCCTTCAGCTCTCATCAAGAACATGTGCTTTACAGGCACACGATTAATGTTCTTCATCCACTGTGAAACTTCTTCAGGGTATGCAGTGAAGAAGCGATCTGTTGATTGATTTAGTAGCCCTGTAATCTTCATTTGTTGTCCTTCGTTTGTCCGATACTCAACCTGTCTGGCTGATAAGACAAATCTACAGGAATACAAGGTTTTTATGCAACTTTATTTTATGGGCGTGTCGCACCTGTTATCTATCCGTTATAAAGCGTTATTTAGGGGTATTTAGTGATAGTTACAGCCACCCCAGACTGCCCCACCGCATAAACCTTGCTTATGTCCAGTTTGACGACCTGCGAATCATCCTGCCAAACGCCTAGTATCTCCCCAGACTTAGATCGTGCCGTAATGCCATCTAGAAGCGAACGTGCAACCTTATCTAAATCGGGTGGGACTGTAGGTAAAGCTCTTTTCACACTAGGTTTGCGAGTCAAATAGAAAACAGCCTCTACTTTTACTGCACCTTCAAACTTCTCTAGGTTGCCTGAATCAATCATGCCCTGAACAACAGCTTCACTGACTGCCCTTCTCCATGCAGGCAACTTAGGACTGGACTCAACAATCATGGGAATCAAATTACCTGCAGCTGACTTCCTAGAACCAACGTATTTCTTAGATCCTTGTGGTGCAGGGTCAACACCAAAAACAGTAAAACTAAAACTATCTCTTGCCATAGTAAGCACCCAAAATAACTATCCAAAAGAAAACCCCTACCGCTCCGTTTAGGAACGATAAGGGTTGACTTGTGTTCAACGAATTAACAATCAGCAACAAACCTAGAGCGTAGCCTACGATCCATTGCTTCATGTATTCAGTTTAGAACGGAGCTGAAACCTGAACTGCAGGCTTCTCAATCTGGGCGTTATTGATATCCAATTTTACTTTACGACCAGGCTTACCAGTCTTATCTTCAAAATCTTCAATCTTCGTGCTTAACTGCCCAAAAACTGTTACTTCAGACTCAACAGGAACATCGTGAGCTACAGCAAACCATACTGTCCAAGTGCGTGTGTAATCTTCACCTGTCGCAGACTTGTAAGACTCAACCAAAGATAAACCCTGATTTGATGCACCGAATACTTTTGAAACTTTGCCCGAAACTTTTACAACGGCCATAATCTTTTTTTCCTTTTCTAAATAAGTTTTATTTGTTTTATTTGTTGCTGTAGAAAGTATAGAGCTACGGAGCGACAATATGTGCAGGATTTACACAGTCTTTATGATTACACAACCTGAACCCTGGCAACACTAATTCGCCATTGCTGTTTATAGGATCTAAGTTGTTATCTAGTAAGCCTTGATGCGGGGTGCAACGAAGTTTGCCGTATTGAATTGTTAGAGCAGGTTTAACTCTGCAGCTAATACACTTCAAATCACGTCTGCCCCGCTTCTCTGCGTTCACAACCCACTTGAACCCGCAACGGCAACATTCAACTTGGTTATCTTGCATTAGGTATCTCCCTTATACGACTTCTACTTCCATCAAACACGCTATCAAAACTGCCTACCGCACCATGCCTGTTCTTCACAACATCCATAACCAGCAACGACTTAGCCCCAAACGCTAAACGATCAGGGTGCATCCCATTGATGATAGCTGTATCTCTAGCAACATCATGCTCACTCTGTTTCCGAGATAGCATCACAATAACATCCGCATCCTGCTCAATTTGCCCTGAATCACGCAAATCCGAAGCATTAGGGCGATCATCAGGTTTATTGTCCACTCTACGATTTAGCTGTGCTAGAGCAACGACAGCAACGTTAAACTCTTTCGCCAGGTTCTTCAAATCAATGCTAATCTGACTGACCTTCTCATAAGCAGATGCTTTAGGGTTACTCGCACTAATGAGCTGCAAATAATCAACAACAACAACTTGAACATTACGTTTAGCCTTCACCGCAACAAGATACGAACGAAGCTGTGCAACAGTCTGCCCACCCTTATCTGCTACAAGCAAGCGATTATCAACCTTCGCAATCATCTCCCCAACCTTCGCCTGCTGATCCTTAGACAGTTCACCCTTCTCAAGCAGAGTTAGGTCTATATCAAGTTCCCCCGCAACCACACGCTTCAGCAAATCAGTTTTATCCATCTCCAACGAGAAAAACAGGACATCTTCAGTGCGAGCAATCTCCCAAGCCAACTGCAAACCCACAAGCGTTTTACCTACACCAGGTCTAGCACCAAAAACGTATAATCTGCTCTGCTTCAGCCCAACGATAAGAGAGTTCAACCCTGCAAAACAAGTCTTAATCAAAGCCTTAGGACTTAGCACGTCATTTAGCATAAGTTGCAAATCCCACGCCAAATGCGGTATCTCTACAGCCTGCACAACCTTCAACGCATCAAGTTTGCTTCTCAAGGTGTCTATTCTTTCTGAAACATCACCATCATCAGCCTGACTTTCCAACGCAATCAAAACAAGCTGCCTAGACACACTCTGCTCAACAACCTTAGAAACATAAAACGGTAAGTGTGCTGGCACAAAAGCAATCTGCAGGCTATCTAAAACACGTTGCCTAACAACAGGATCACTAACCCGCTCCAACACCAACCAAACATCCAACAAACCCTTCTCCGCATAAACAGCCTGCATCACACCATAAGCCTGCCTAAACCAGGGCGAATCAAAATCATCAGGCACAAGCTGAACATCACGAAAACTAATACCCCTAGTATCAAGCAGGCAACCAACAACAAGTTCTTCAAAATCAATCGTGCTACTCAATTTGTCCTATTTCTCGTAAACGCTTTTCAGCTATCTCAACATAATCTTTACTAATCTCACTACCAATGTAATTTCTGCCCAATTTACTGGCAACAACTACAGTTGTGCCTGTCCCTAAAAAAGGATCATAAACAACATCGCCTTCTTGAGAAAAATTGTTAACAATCACTTCTACAAGTTTTTCAGGAAAAGTAGCCCCATGCTTAACACCAGACTTCCTACGCTCCCTACTTATCAACCAAATATCGTCTAAAGTGCCACGCTCAAAAGTAGCAGAACGAAATTGGCGGCTAATAGGATAATCCGTTTCAAAAACCAAAAGCAATTCAGTCCGTCTATTCAAAACCTGTTCCTTCATCGCAGGCTGACCATGACCCTTATCCCAAACAATAATTTCCTTCAAATTTTCAGCAAAATCACCTATAAGCTGAAAGAAAGCCCTTTTACTGCCAGTAACAATTTGAATATTGTAGAAAACCAAATTACTGACCCTAAGCAACTCTGTGATTACCTGCTTATGAAACTCGTAAAACTCATCAATCGGCATATTGTCTGCAAAATCTTCATACTTAGTGCTTATCTCCTTGACTATCTGCCTAGAACAATACTTACCCTTGCTAATTCGCAGATTCATGTTGTATGGCGGTGAAGTAATAACTACATCAACCAAACCATCAGGCATACGCTTCATAGTGTCCAAACAACTCTCAACATAGATCTCGTTCAACATCACATTTCCCTTTCAGCCTGCGAAGCAGCTTTATCAAGTAAGGCATACCAGCGTGCAACACGTATTTCATCGGTATAAGCAGAACTGCAATCATAAGAGTTCGCAAACGTATTCAGCAAATCAGACACCTGCAACGGAGATAAAACCCCTGCAACACGATCACAACTACGCATCATCAAAGGCGAAGCAAAAGTGCTATCAAAAATTATTTCTGGCTTATTTAATGTATTTAATTCTTTATTTAATAGGCGGAAGTTTTTGTCGTTTTCAGCGGAAGTTTTTGCACTTTTAGCGGAAATTTCTGGTAAAGGTTCAGCGGAAGTTTTTGTCGTTTCAATGCAGCTAATCCAATACAAATTAGCCTTTTTAGACAAATTACTGCCCTTGACCCACTTGAGTTCACCTAACTCTTGTAGACGTGTAATGCTATTTCTTATGGATCTCGTATCAACACCACAAATCTTCGCTAAATAGTCTTGACTAGGCCAAGCACCCAATCCAGGCTTATAACGTCTTGCTATAGCCAGTAGCACTAACTTATCCGTCTTACTAGCTTGAGATTTATCCCAAACCTTATCCATCTCGTTATAGCCCATTAGTCATGTCCAAAATAACTAGCAGTAACAGTCAATTTGCATAAATGAACAGGTTGTCTTTTATGAACATTACAAAAAACAGTTATAGGTTCAAGCCCACAAACAGAACAAGCCAAGGTAGTAGCATCAATGCAATAACCTGAAGCTTCTACTTGATTTGGCATGCAAGAATCATGCCTAACATGAAGCATCTGGACTTTAGGTAAAAGTAGATTATTGTTTTTACGTGAATTGCACAAATTACAGGCAGCTACCAAATTAGAGCTGTCGTTGCTCAACCACTGCCATTCTTCAGGCCACGCCGATAAAGGTATTACATGCTCTAAAACAGCTGAAGATTTGCTTAGATTATCTCCACAATATACACAAACAGATTGGTATTGATCGTAAATCCAGTGCCTAATTTTCTGTAGGTGAATACCCCATTTAGGGTTTAGTTTGCTCTTAGTTGCAAACTTAGCTAAATTACCTTTATTGCCTAGTTCAACAATTCCATATTTTAAAACTAAATCTAGTTTTTGCTGCGGATCGTCAGTTGCAAACCATGACTTTATAAAAGCAGAAAAGTTTTGCTCAATGTATTGTTTCTGAATTGATAGAAGCCATTTTAGGTCTAGTTCAGACTGATGAGCTTTTTCATACTGTTCTTTATCCCAGTATCTTTTAGCCGTTGCCTTCAACTCTAATATCTCTTTAGAGTAAGACTTGTATTTCATTTCTGGCATTGTAGCCTTTCTTCGGCTACTCACTGCTAGAATGAATATGCCGATAGTTGAGTTATCGGTTGTGTGGGGTCAGTTCTTTTCCTAGGGCTGACTCCACTTTTATCTTACCCGAAACCTTAGCATGGTTTTTATGTTTAGATCTAACTTCCATAGACATCAAAATCAAATCAATGTCTGAAACTTCGGCTTTCTTCGGTGCGATAACGTGTTGTAAAGCGACACAATCCTTATAACCGCAAATCCTTACACCAGGCATAAAGAGCTTGCCATTATCGTCTATCGGCAACCAGTCATCGTTTAGTTCACCAGCCCAAATGTAGCACCATAAAACACCTAGTTCAGGGTGATCTGTCCTTTTACTTTTGTATTTCTGTAAGCCATTAGATTTGCGAACATCACTGCAATCTTTACAAACATTAGGGTCATCACGTTTACGCTCAACCCGCTTCAAATAAGCGTCTTTACTAATCCAATTACCGCACCAAACGCAGGCACAGTATCGGGAATCGTCTTTTTCTTCTATGTCCATAAATGGTATCTAACCACATACGGAGCAAAAACACCTAATCCTGTGTAAAAGCGATAAGCGTGTTGAGCCTAATAGTCTGCTCATTCAACCGAACAAGGGTTTTACCCCTAAGAACAGGGTCATCAGTCAAAGACACGACAAGTTCCCCCAACTCCCTTATGTGAGCGGAGAGAACGCTAATTGCCTGCAGTAGCTCCAGTGATTCCATCTGCCTTACCTTTAATTGCTTCCAGAATAGCAGTAGGTGCTTTACCTTGTTTCGCTTCGTTATACAGCGATCGTAAACCTTCAATGTCGTTTATGTTGCTAAGTGCTAACTCCCAGTTACGAGCAGTTTCAGTAGTGCTTAGTCTTGCTACTTTACTCATCTCTTGCTGACTAGGGCGTTTACCTTTAGGACTGAACTCTCCGCCAAGCATAGAGATTGCTCTACCTAGTGCAGACGTGGCACAGTTCTCAACAAACGAAGTCTTGTTTACAGGTGAGCTGCCTAGACGTTCTTCTGCATAGTCCACTGTTGCAGGATAAAGGTCATCTTTGTGTAGATACACTTCAGCCTTAAATACGACTTGCTCAGGTGTGATGCTAATCAGCTCTAGATTGAACCTGCCTTTGTCGTATCTACTCCAGAACAGATCCACTCTCTCCTGAACGGTTTGATATTCTGCAAGATTAAAATGTGCCATTAGTTATCACCTGGTCTAGTTGCAGTAAGTATTGCGGTGATTAGTTCTTGACGTTCTTCAGGTGTAAGTTCAATCTCAAACTTGACGTTATAGCCGTATTCGCTTGACGCATTTTCAATAAACAAATTGACATCATTCTTATTCCCAAACATAAATGCCTTGAAGTTGTATCTTTTAGTTTTGTTTTCGCTCATTATTTCGCTTTCTTTATTGTTAGGTATGGGGCGTTTCCCCCACGTTGACTTAGCGTAACTACAACCTGCCCATCAATGCAACCATTCTTAGCACCGTTCAAAGCACCAATAACTCTTGACTTCATTTCTCGCAGGTATGTTTCAGCTTTATCAAAATCTGTTTGAGCGTTCATCAACTCAATGCCAAGCGTTCCTAATTCTTCATCTCTCGCTTCAACATCAGGCGAGAGTTGTCTAACAGTTTCATAGGTTGATTCTGATCCATCCCAATCAGGTTGAATGTTTTGTAAAACATACTCACGAAACTTACCTACTTGTTGCAAGATAGAAGAATACTCAAAGTCATCCCAAAGCAATTCGTATTCTTTGTATCTACCCGCATTGACTACAGCGAATACGGCACGTTTCAAATTGAAAACACCCATATACCAAAAGACTTGAGCCTTGTAATGCTCTGGTATTGAATCCCAATAGGTCGCAGTATGTTTTATCTCAAGAATGTAGCCTTCACCGTTTTCGTCTAAACAAATGCCATCTGGGTTAGCGTGCATCCACTCAAAACCTTTAGCTGCGTATGTTCCCACTTCAACAACAACATGATCAGGGTGTTGCTCTTGATACAGCTGGCGTATCGCAGGTTCAACAAGAGTTCCCAAACGCATTGCAGTATTGCCAACCTTTTGACGTTCAACCTTGCCTGTCTTTTCAGCCCACAAAGTGATTGCACTTGTCCAAGGGGAAAGCCCCAGAATAGTGCCGATTTCTGAACCTGAAATAACGCCTACTTGATTGCGTAGCTCATGCCATTCAGGTGAATTGTTTTCGTATGAACCTAAACTAATTGCGTTGTCTAGGATTTGCTCTATTTTGTCTTTACTCATACATAAACTATAGAGATGACCACCGACAAATTACTTCTCAACCGAATAACTTTAGATCTACACGAAGCAATCACAGACTTAGATGGGGTGGAGTGTGAGAAAGTGCCTGAACTATTTTTCCCTGAAGATTTTGGGGTTGGCAGTCAATCACGCATAAAAGATGAAGCTATAGAAACTGCTAGAGCAATCTGTATGCGATGCCCTGTTTTAGATAAGTGCCTAAAAGTAGGAATGTTTGAAGAATACGGTATCTGGGGTGGAACTACACCTGAACAGCGTAGAAAAATTAGACGTTATGAGCAAGACTAGCCCTAAAACAGCCCTGTAAGCCCGCTACACGCCTTTTACCTATAAATACGAGTATCTATACGCTGAAACGCCTATTTAGCCTTATCCGCCTGTTTTTCTGCTTTTTGGATAGCATCATTAGCACCCTTAGCAACAGTTTCACGAGTCGCCGAACCTGTAGTGGCAATCGCATAACCTACCGCAGCTACAACGCTCAACATTAGAGTTCCCCAAGCAACAGCAACACCGTTCAACCATGAACCTGTTAGAGCTGCACCAACACCTGCAGATCCACCCAAGATAAACAGGAAAATACCAAACCCACGCCAAGCAAGTTCACCTAGAACGCTTGCAACAGCTTTCAAACGAGTCATAACTAATGTTTTCATCTCTAACCTTTGTTTTCTAAAATGTGTTTTAACGGATCAACTAAATCTTTGTAGGCAGACAAATGAATACCAGGATTGCTGAAACTCTTGTTAGCCTTACCAATGCTCAAATGCAGATGCGAACCTGTAGAAGCACTACCTGACTTATACTTACCGCCACCAGTCTTACCTAACACAGTTTTACCGCCAACAACCTTATCTCCCTTAGCAAGTTCAGACTGCTTCGCCAAGTGAGCGTAAAGCACCCAAAAACCATCTTTAGTTGAGTGAACAACAAACCAACCTAAAACATCTGACCATTCATTGATAAACACAGTGCCATCAGTGATCGCTTTGATTGAAGATAACTCTTTCGGACTCCAGTCCTGACCACGATGCGGTCTGCCATTACGGTAAGGGGCAAGGTTGCCGAATTCATCGCCACGAGTTTTAGCTGGAAAAGGCTCAAAATAGATTGCAGTCATAACGCTAGTTTACTAAACGCTTAGAACCCTAAACCTTTAGTAATAAGCAAAATTAAACCGCTAGTAATAACCGCTGTAATCAAAGACGGAATCCACGCAGTCGTGTTAGCTTGTTTCTCTAAATCTCTAATTCTGTTTTCGTGATCTCTTGACGCTTCAAGAATCTGCATACTTTGTGCTTTTAGGATTTCAATGTCCCGAACAATCTGCAACAACAAAGTTTGATTAGTAGGTTTAGTAGGCTCACTCATCAGGGGTCATCTCCACGCCACAAAAACAGCAAACAACAGGGATGCCGTCTGGGTGTGGATAATGCTTTTCATCCCCCATAGGACAGTTCTCTGTTTTACAAGTAATACGCTCCATAATTAACCCGCCGCAGTTCCGCTAGTCATCTGCACCGCAAAACCTGAAACAATGACGTTAGCTGCCGAAGTAACCGCACCATTATTACAAAGCCCAACAGTAACCGTTCCTGAAGTAACCGCAGAAATGTAGGCAGTCAAAACTTGTGATCTGCTTGAAACAGTAACTAGCGGGGCAACGCTAAACCTAGAAGCAGGAAACGCAACCGCAGTAGTAGCCGAAGCGTTAGCCGCAAGAGTGGCAACCTGTGTAAAAGTAAACGCTGAAGAAGCGTAAGGTAGCTTATCAAAATTGCCGTTTAATGTTGCTGCGGTGAGAACTTCACCAATAGTCCAAACTTTTGTGCCTGCCATAATTTATCTCCTAAACCCTTATTTTACTATGCCAAAGTATCTGTGTCTAAAACACCCAAGAACGTTGAATCAAGTCTAAAGGGTAAGTTATCTAGCGAAGCAAGATTAAAGGTGATCGCATCACGCTCAACATCAGAATTAGAGTTAATACCTAAAACCTGATAATACTTATCAACACTAGATCCTGTATTAGAAGGCTTAAAAGCGACCCTAACAACATCACGAATTTCAATACCTAAAACAATGTTTTGATGAGCTGTGGATAATGCTTCTAAAGCAATAGTCATCTGTTCAGCCCTGTATTCAGGCAACCTAAACTCACCTAGAAACGCTGAAGCAATCTCGCCAGGTTTAGTTGTTGAAGTAGTCAAATTATCTGTTTGACTATATCCACGCAAACCATACAAAGATTGACTTGTCGTATCTTCAGTAACAGCGGTAGCATTTATGCCCACAACTTGAACATCATTGTAAAGTTGCTCTGATCCATAAACAACCTGTAAATCAGTAAAATATATAGCTGTTCCGCTAAACAACGATTGAGCATTAGCATCAGCAAACGAATAAACTGCAGGTGCAGTTACAGTTCCAGCAACGCTAGTAAGTAGCCCTGATTGACTTGCTCTAGGAACACCCGCCCACGCAATCTCATAAGCTGTAGAAGCTGAAGTCATTCCCGCATAAGGATTCCAATCACCATCAAAATAGTTTGGGCTAGAAGCTGCAGGCTCAACAATAAACCCATCACCAATAATGCTGAAAGTCGTTCCACCCGCAATAGAAGCAGAAACACGAACACCACCAACAGTTCCGCTACTTGTAACACTCAAACTAAAAGCGTTCCATGCGGTAGAAGCACCAGAAACAACAACAGTAGAAGCAACAGTCTGTCCCTGCCCAGTCGCATCTAAAGCAATCAAACCAATATCAAAGTTACCTACTGCACCACGAATCAAACCAGCAAAAGTATAAGTCAAACCTGTATTTGCATATCTTTGCGGATTGTAGTCAAGATGAGCAAAACCAACATAACTGTTAGCAGGGGTTACAAGGTCAACAACAGTTCCACCACGCCAAACATAACCACCGTAGGCACTAAGAGTTGCTGTAGCTTGTGTTCCAATAAGTTCCCATCCAGAACGATTTACACCTACAACAAGACTTTCAGTATTATCTAAAATTGTTGCTGTAGCAGGATAAGTAACAAAGTTACTTCTAGTCGTATTAGTCCAAACATAGTTAGTAAAACTACGATCCTTCAACTCCATAACCGCTGAAGCACTGCTAAAGAAATCTGCAGGCTCACTACGAGCAACATTTTGCAAATAACTCAAAACATTATCGCCAGGATTATTGACATCGTATCCGATCAGCGTATGACCACCATAAACATCTGCATAAGTAGCAGTGCCAAAATTGTTAGCTGCTAAAACACTTTTTATTCTGTCACTTGTAGCTTCAACTTCGTATTGAGTTCCCCCAGTGAAATTAGTGTTTGCAACTTGATACATAAAATCTAAAGCGGTTAGCGTTGCCTGACCGTCATACCCCGACTCACCATAAGTGAAATCCCAAGTCTGCACATAACCTGTAAAACGTCTAATGCTATTACTGCTAACCCTAATGTTTCCTGCAGGTTGAACCATCGTATAACCACCCGCACCATACCAAAGCGGAGAGCTAGTGTTTAGCGGGTCAAAGACACGACTATTATTTACAAAAGTAATACTCAACGAACCTGCAGAGAAATCATCTAAAACACGACTAATCCCACGACCAATAGAAATAGACTGAACGTATTGTGTTACATCAACATACGAACTAGCACCAAACTGAAGCTCAACAACATAACTAGGTAAAGGCATTATCTGCCAGACTTACCAGCAGTTGCAAGATTAAACGGCAAACCACCATTCTGCTTAACATACTTACCTAAAGCATCAACAGTAGCCTTCGGATCAGCATTAGTAACGTTAATAGTTATGTTTTGAGTTGTAGGGCGTTGCGGTAAACCAGGAAAAGTTCCTGCATTTTTTATCAACTCTGCCCTGTTTTTCTTTAATTCTTTTTCTCTCGCTGCCTTTTCTTCAGGTGTCTGCTGTTGGGTATCTCCAGAGAGAGAAAGAACCATCGCTGTTGTTCCGATAACAGGAAGTCCAATCAACTTACTTAATCCCTTGCCCTTACCTTTACCACCAGCAATAACATCAGTGCCACCACCAACAGCATTAGCCCCAGTCATCAAACCAATAGCTTTTGCAAGGTTAGCAATGCTCTTACCTGCCGAAGCAAGCATCATAATTCCCTTTAGAGCAAGCAACGCAGGTAAAGCCTGAATCAAAGATGTAGCAATATTCTTGAAACCTTCAACCGCATCACCATTACCAAACAATGCAAAGAAATCTCCAACACCTTTAATAACTTCGCCTACAGCATCTTTAATCTCTGTAAAAGTCTTGCCTACATCAGACTTAGGGTTAGCAAGGTCATCAAAAAACTTGCCTACAACTTCAATAGCCCCACCTTCCTTACTAATCTCATCAATAAAATCAGTCAAAATAGGTAGAACAACAACACCCAACTTCTCTTTCAAGATGTCCATGCTGTTGTTTAGTTTCATAAACGGATCAGCCTGTGCAATAGCTGCACCGCCAACAATCTTCTCTAAATCACCAAACAAATCTTTAGAAGTCTTTAGTGTTGGGAATAGTTTTACAAGTGCAGTCCTATTACCTGTAAAAGCCCTAGACATCGCCTGTGCAACAGTATCAACAGGCTTACCCGCCACAGTAGCTGCATCCAAAGATAAAGCCAATAATTCTTGAGCCTTATCCACATCACCTGTAGCACGAGCGAGCTTACCCATTGCAGGTCTAAGGTCATCATCCATAATCCCTGTTTCAAGGGATAAGGCTTCAATAAACTTATCGTTCTGCGTCAAAGCTGCTTTAGTTGCACCAGCATTTTTCACAAGTTGAGTGTTCAAAAGTTGTGTTGACTTAGCATCAGCCGAAGCAGCCTTAGCCGCATCCAACAAAGTATCTGCAATAGCCTTGATACCGAAACCGATACCAACCGCACCTAGAGCTTTACCTAAACCGCCAAACCCAGACTTAGCTTTCTTTAAACCAGAGTCATCAAACTTAGATAAGAGTTTAATAATTACAGACATTAGCCGAG
>Ga0247723_1001251_pt1 | contig 15206 bp, 30 predicted proteins | sample MSEWelMarce5H_FC_FD_189079 | JGI IMG/M metagenome (GOLD analysis project Ga0247723, IMG submission 189079) | Subsurface sediment microbial communities from gas well in West Virginia, United States - MSEEL Well Study Marcellus 5H_FC | ecosystem: Environmental > Terrestrial > Deep subsurface >...
ACCCAGAGGCATCAAAGGTAATTAAAGATTATTACCTAAACTTAATGCTAGACTCTATTAAAACTGAAAATCTACCTGAAGATTTCAAAGAACATGTTATAGCTCAAGGAATAGAAGATGATAAGATAGCTGTAATAGTTGGATCTGCTCCAAGAAATCTATTTGATGTTTTCGATGATAATGGAATATTTATTGAAATTTCTGTATCAAACAAGGATTTTTCTTACAAAATATATCCAAGAGATCATGATTTCTTAGATGTTGCTTGGTATCCCAACAGAAAAACTGCAGAGGAATTAGCTGTTAAAGATGCTTTTCAACTTTTAAATGAAAAACTATGTCAGACAGAATCGTAGACCAAGTGATAAATAAGTATAACACAAGAAGTCAGGTGGGTATAAATAAGTATGGCACCACTCTAGAAAACAACAATAAAGATAACTATCTACTACATGCTCAAGAGGAAGCAATGGACCTTAGTCTTTATTTAGAGAAGCTAATTTCTATTGTTAGAGAAACACCAAATGATCAAGAACTTGGTGAGAAAATAAGACAATTAGTTAGATAGAATTTTTAAAATCTATTGGTTTATAAAGGTGAGGATTGTATATTTGCAATCCTCATTTTTTTACCAAATAACACAATAATTTATGGATTTAGGATTAGATGCACTGAGTAAAATTACAGTGTTCAGTAAGTATGCAAAGTATATACCTGAACTGAAGAGAAGAGAAACCTGGGATGAGATTGTTAGCAGGTATACAAGTATGATGATCAAGAAATATCCTAAATTAGAAGAGGCTATCCTTAGTGCAGCAGTACATATTAGAGAGAAGAAGGTCCTTCCATCTATGAGAGCTCTACAATTTGCTGGTGCAGCTATGGAAGTTAATAACGCTAGAGGATATAACTGTGCCTATCACCCTGTTGATAGCATGTATGCATTCTCAGAAACAATGTTCCTCCTACTTGGTGGTTCTGGTGTAGGTTATTCTGTACAGAAACATCACGTAGAACAACTTCCTGCTATTACAAAACCAGGAAAGAAGAGAACCTATCTTATTGAGGATTCAATTATGGGTTGGGCTGATGCTGTGAAGGTCCTCATGAAAGCCTATCTTGAGGGTGGATTTACGCCATCATTTGATTTCAGGGCTATTAGACAGAAAGGTGCTCGATTGATTACAGCTGGTGGTAAAGCTCCTGGTCCAGAACCACTTAAGATTTGTCTTGCTCACATACAAGCTATTCTTGATAGGAAACAAGAAGGAGAAAAGCTTACACCTTTAGAGTGTCATGATATGCTTTGTCATGTTGCTAATTCAGTGCTAGCTGGTGGTATTCGTAGAAGTGCTATGATAGCCCTATTTAGCCATGATGATGAGGAGATGATCACTTGTAAGTATGGTAACTGGTGGGAATTGAACGAACAGCGTGGTAGAGCTAACAACAGTGCTGTACTAGAAAGAGGTCAAGTGGGAGAGGAAGAGTTTAATTCTCTATGGAATAGAATAGAAGCTTCTGGATCTGGTGAGCCTGGTATCTATTGGACTAACAATAAAGATTGGGGAACTAATCCATGTTGTGAGATAGGGCTACGTCCTTATCAATTCTGTAATCTATGTGAGGTGAATGTAAGTGATGTAACTAGTCAGGAAGAACTTACTAATCGTGTAGCAACAGCTGCATTCTTTGGTACTCTTCAGGCTGGATTCAGTGACTTTCATTATTTAAGACCTATATGGGCTAAGACAACACAAAAGGATGCTCTTCTAGGAATAGGAATGACAGGTATAGGATCTGGTGAAGTTCTTAAATATGATCTTGAGGTGGCAGCTCACGTAGCTAGAACAATGAATAGCATGATAAGTGCTCTTATTGGAACTAATGAGGCAGCTAGATTGACATGTATTAAGCCTTCTGGTACAACTAGTCTTGTTCTTGGAACAGCTAGTGGTATTCATGCTTGGCATGCTCCATATTATCTCAGAACTATGAGGTTTAATAAGAATGAGGACATAGCTAGCTATTTAATGGTTAATCACCCAGAGCTATGTGAAGATGATGTTCTTCGTCCTACAGACACAGTTTGTGTAAGAATTCCTGTTAAAGCTCCTGAAGGATCTATATTTAGAACAGAAACAGCTATTGACACTCTTGAACGTGTTAAGAAGTTTTCTATAGAATGGATCAAACCAGGACATACATCTGGAGATAATACACATAACGTAAGTGCTACAATTTCTATTCTAGAAGATGGATGGAAAGAAGTGGGAGAGTGGATGTGGGAGAATAGAGAAGTTTACAATGGACTATCTGTACTACCATTCTTTGGTGGCTCATATAAACAAGCTCCTTTTGAAGACATCACAGAAGAGGAATATAACAAACGCATTAGCTCTTTACATTCTGTAGACTTAACCAAGGTGATGGAATTAGATGATACTGTAGACTTTGGTGCTATCCAGGCATGTGCTGGAGGGCAGTGTTCCTTAGATTAAAAATAAATTTGGTAATTTCACAACTATTACATATCTTTGTGTAAATAGTTGTGAAATGCCAAAAATTGTTAATCCTATTGGAAAGAAATACGGTTTACTTATCGTAGAATCATTTGCAGGTACCACAAAATGTGGTCATAAAACTTACAATTGCATATGTGATTGTGGTAAATCTGTTATTAGAACAGGAACATCTATAAGAAGAAGTGAAAACTCTAGTTGTGGGTGCTTTTCTAAAAAAGGAGCAGAAAGTTCTCAATGGAAAGGTGTAGGAGAAATCTCTGGAGATTTTTGGCATGGTCATATAGTAAGAAGTGCAAATGGTTCTAAAAATGGTAACAGAGTAAGAAAGTCCAAAGAGCTAACATTAACTATTCAAGAAGCCTGGAATTTATTTCTTGAGCAACGTAGAAGATGTGCACTATCTGGTGTAACATTAACCTTTCCAAAGAAGGGAAAAGATAGATTTTATACAGCTTCTCTAGATAGGATAGATTCTTCTAAAGGATATATTTTAGGTAATATTCAATGGATTCACAAAGATATAAACATTATGAAGAATAAGTTTGATAATGAATATTTTATAAATGTTTGTAGAGAAGTTTGTGTTTTTCATGCAAAAGAGGACACTAGAAAATCTAATCTTCCTCTTCATGAACAAGGTGTAGATATTCTTAATGAGATAGAAAGTGATGGTTGGCTAAAACTTTAAACATGAAGAAAGAATTTATAGAAAAAAAACACTACTACATGGAGGATGGTAAGATAGTATTCACTGCTTTATATCATCTCCAGAGAGGTAAGTGTTGTGGTAAAAAATGTAGACACTGCCCATTTTTTCCCACTGGAAAGAAAGGGGCTACGAAAATAAATATTACACAGAATTAGTTTTCATTTTTCGATTTAAACGCCCCAATGTTTCTACATTAGGGGCTCTTTTTTTTTGGAAAACACGTAATAATTTTGTAAATTTGAAACAGAAAAATCAACTAAATATGGCAAAAGCAGCAGCTAAAGAAAGCACAAATGGTAAGTTTCAGGAAGCATTAGACAAGTTAAACAAAGCCTATGGTGTAGGTACAATTATTACACTAAGTGGTAAGTCAGGTGGTAATTATGATGTTATCAGTACAGGAAGTATTGGATTTGATTATGTTACCCTTGGTATAGGTGGATTTGTAAAGGGTAAGATGTATGAATTGATGGGGTGGGAGGGCTCAGGTAAATCAACAATCTGTGGTCACGTTGTAGCAGAATGTCAAAAGAAAGGTGGAACAGTACTTTATATTGATGGCGAGCATGCTGTTGATAAGAAGTATTTTGAAGCTCTAGGCGTAGACACAGAGAAAATGTTAATTGCTCAACCATCATGTGGTGAGGAAGGATTTAACATTGCTATGGAAATGATCAACACTGGAACTATTGATCTTATCATTATAGATTCAGATTCATCATTGATTCCTAAGAAAGTGTTAGATGGTGAGGTGGGTGATTCGTCTATTGGTAAGAAAGCATTATTGAATAGTAATGCCTATCCAAAATTAAAGACTGCGTTATCTGAACATAATGTTTGTGTAATTGTAATCTCTCAATATCGTGAGAAGATTGGTGTTATGTTTGGTAATCCTACAACAACACAGGGTGGACATGCTCTTAAATATTACACAGATTGTAGAATCGAGGTGAGTAAGAGTCTGGCAAAAGAAGGTGATGTCACTTATGGTAATACAACTAAGGTGAAATGTGTTAAGAATAAAATGTCTCCTCCTTATAAGCTAGCTCAGTTTGAAATAGTTTATGGTGTAGGTATTGACAAATTGAAGGAAATTATGGAACTTGCAAGTGATTTTGAAATCATTAAGAAATGGGGAAAAACCATTACCTTTAATGAAACAAAATACGATGTTTCTGAATTTAGCGCAATGCTAACAGATAATGAAGAGTTTTATAATACACTTAAGGGTCAGATAATAGACAAGATTAAACAAACAGAATTAAAACCAGAAGAACATGTTGAAAGTGAAGTTTAAAAAGCTTGCAGATGATGTGCAGCTCCCTGTAAAGGGGAGCTCACAAGCTGCATGTTATGATGTACATGCACGCTATATTATTGGCAGTAGTAAGGGTAATAGTAAAGTGACTGTAGGACTAGGATTTGCTACAGAGATTCCTGAAGGCTGGAAAGGAGTAATGATTCCTCGTAGTAATTTAACTAAACACAATTGGGTGTTAAACAATTCTATGGGAATTATTGATTCTGATTATAGAGGAGAATGGAAAGCAATATTCACTCCTTTGGGTCCTAATTTAGGATTTCCTTATAATGTAGGAGATAGGGTGGCTCAGATTTATTTTGATAAAGTGGAAGATGTTAAGTTTATTGAGGTGACTGAACTAGATGAATCTGATAGAGGGGAAGGTGGATTTGGATCAACTGGCGTAAAATAATTATATGAAAACATTATTTTACAATGCTGTTCATTGCACACTTTGTGATGACACAATACAGAGTTATTATGGGCATGATTATAAACATTGCAAGTGTGGTAATGCCATGGTTGATGGTGGACTAGAGTATGCTAGATGGGGTTGGGGTGAAGAAGGTTCAGTGATCAATTTTGGTATGTATATAGAAGATCATCCATTCTCTCTTATTAGACAGTATTACCATAGATGGAATAATGTAATAGGAGAATATGTACTTCTTAAAGATATCCCTGATGACTGGTTAGAGGCTATTCTTTTATATTATATTCCTTCTCCTGCACAAACAGCAGCTATGTATTACAGATATTTATTACTATTTTTGATGGAAAAACAATATAGAATGTATGGCGAAGAGTAAAATTATTCTTGACATTGATGATAATGATTTAAATTTGTTCAATAAGCAATACCTAAACGCTGCAGAGATTATTCAAGAAATTGAAAGACTTGAGGATGAAGAAGAAAAACTTGACAAGCGTAAAAAGGAACATAGGCTATGGAAAGAAAAGATTAACTTTCTTATAGATATGTACAATGTAAAAATTGGTTGGAAAGCTTATAAAAACATCAAATGAAATCACAATGTAAAACATGTGGTAAGAATTGCGAAGGAGAATATTGCTTTATTCATAAACCTAGAAAGCCTCTAGCTCAATCTAAATTAAAATCTACATTTTCTGTTAATAATGCAGAAAAAATTGATGAAATGAGGGACTTTTTCTTCATAATTTGGAATAAAAGACCTCATCATTCTGAGGTGAGCATGGACTATTTAGGTAGAGAACCGTTAAGTATATTCTTTCATCATATTCTTCCTAAAGAAAAGTATCCTGAAGCTAGATTAGATCAAGAAAATATCATACTTTTGACATTAGACGAGCATAGTAATGTAGAAAATAATATGTACAAGTACCCAGAGATCAATAGAAGACGTGAACTATTAAAGCAGAAGTATGAAAGAACCCAAGAGAGAGTATAAGAGTGATATTAAGTACAAGATTACGCTAAATGATGAACAGAAAGAGGCTAAAAGACTGATTATCAATAATCAGATAGTTGTCATCACTGGGAGAGCTGGATCTGGTAAATCATTGGTAGGAGCACAGGTTGCTCTAGATTTTCTATTTAAGAAACAATGCGAAAAGGTATTTGTCACTAGAGCTACAATAGAAGTGGGCAATAGCCTAGGATTTCTTCCTGGAGGGATAGATGATAAATTTAATCCCTATCTAGAGGCGTTCCAAGAAAACCTTCTTAAATGCTACGATCAAGTGAAGATTACAGAACTTCTTGAACAAAAGAAGATTCTTACATATCCTGTACAGTTTATCAGAGGTAAGACCATTGATGATCTATTGATTGTAGAAGAAGCTCAAAACTTAACAAAGTCTCAAATGCTGGCTATTCTAACAAGAATAGGTAAGACAGGTAAAATCATTATCAATGGTGATCTAGAACAAACAGATATCAGAGATAATGGTCCAAATGGACTTTCTTATTGTATAGAACTCTCTAAGAGAATTCAGGAGATACAGTATATTAAACTTAAGGAAAACCATAGGAGTGATCTTGTTGGTAAAATCCTGGATTATGAGTATGGTAAATAATTAAAATCAAATAAAATGAAGAATCAGTTTTTCTACACAAGAAAAGAAATCAAAAGTGGTACACCAGAGAACCCTGTGTATAATGAGTTCAGAGACAGTTTTTCGTTGGATAAAGTGGTGAGAAGCCTCACTATTGAGGACGAAAGAGTGTTAGTGTTATTAGATGACATTCATGAGAGAGCTCAAGAAGTTCCTGATGTTGATCCAAGAACAGGTAAACCAAAAGGTGTTAAACGTCAGAAGAACACATTCCAATCTGAAATCTATCTAGATCCAGAAGATGCTAAACGCTTCTTTGAACTTACGTCAATTGGTTAAAAAAGACTATATCATCCCAGCTATAGGTGGTAGATTAGGCAACAACCTGTTTATGATAGCTCATGCTTATGCAAAAGGGCTTGAATATAACAAACAGGTTGTTGTCTATAAGCCACATGTTCAATATCATGGAAATGACTATTCACAGAATATATTTCGTAATATTGAGTTTATAGATGTATATGATGATAGTGGTGTGCACAATCCAACTAGACCTGCAAATCACAAACACACTTTATATGTTGGTTATTACCAATCTGAGATTTATTTTGAGAAGTATAGTGAAGTTATAAAGGATCTATTTGGTCCTCCTGTTGAGTTTGTAGAAAGAATCAAGAATGAACTACCATTCATTTTTGATAAAATTGTGACAGTGATTAATGTTCGTAGAGGAGATTATTTACATTCTCCAAACTTTCATCCCACTGTAACTCCTGAATATATAAACAAGGCTATTAGCTTAATTCCCAATACAGAGCAATATTTAATTGCTAGTGATGATCTTGACTGGTGTAAAGAGAACATAGGTGTAGATGCTATCTATTTAGAAGGATATAGTCCACATGAACAATTGTGGATCTTATCTATGTGTCACAACTTTGTTATATCTAATTCATCTTTCTCCTGGTGGGCTGCCTATTTATCTAAAGCTGTTGATAAGATTGTAATAGCTCCTGAGACATGGTTTGGTCCTGAATATAAAAATTCTTGGAAAGACATGTATTGCAAGGGTTGGACTGTCCTACCTACATATTTTAATAATGGATTTATACTACCAAAATGATATCTGTACTAACTATTACATATAAGAGGCATCATCTTCTTGAAGAAGCAATGCAATCATTTTTATTACAAGATCCCACAATAGAATGTGAGATGGTGATAATTAATGATAATTCAGAAGTGGATTATGTTTTTGATCATCCTAATGTAAAGATTCTAAACTGCAAGAATAGGTTCCCTTCTATAGCTGCTAAGCTAGAATGGGGCTATAAGCAGTGTAAATATGATTATATATATAGACTGGATGATGATGATCTATTAGCTCCTAACGCTATATCTTACACACATGATGATATTATAGCTAATCCAGGATATGAGATTTATAGAAGTTCAGGAATGTACTTCTTTGTAAACAATGTATATGATGGTTTAAATAGCAATGTCAATAATGGTAATGTATACAATAAAGCTTATTTAGATAGAATTATATTCCCAGATAAGAGTGGAGATGAAGATGCTGATATCACATTCTCTAACAACGCCAAGATATATGAATCAAAAAAATCCCCAACTATGTGTTATAGATGGGGAATGAATACATTACATATATCTGGAATGGGTAAACAAACAAATGAAGTTATATTAGCTCAGGCAGATAAAGTGTTAGACAATAACAGTAGAGGAACTATAAACCTGGTTCCAAGATTTAAACACGATTATTATGAACAGATTAACAGAAATAGCAAATAGAATAGGTACAGATAAGGGAACAATGGATTATGGACACTCTTATACAGAGACCTACTATCAAATGTTTGAAGAACTATCTAAGAGACATATAAAGATGTTAGAGATAGGCGTAGCAGATCCTAGGTTTCCTGGAGCATCTCTTAAGATGTGGAATGAATATTTTCCTGATATCGAGCTTATAGGATATGATATTAATCCAGATGCTAAAAAGTTTGAACAAAAGAATGTATCTGTATTTATTGGAGATCAAAACAATCCTGTTCATCTAGAAAAATGTATCAAAACTTATGGAGGAGATTTTGATATAATTGTTGATGATGGTTCTCATTATGGTGAGCACATAGTTACAAGCTTCAAAACTCTCTATCCCTATTTAAAAGAAGGTGGTATATATATTATAGAAGATCTACATGCTGCCCAGTTAGATGAAAAGAAGATGATTGAAGAAGTTAGGGCACTTAATTATAAGTGTAAAGAATTCTACCAGACACATCACAATAAACTTCTAATTATAGTTAAATAAAAAAAGCCCTCAATTAGAGGGCTTCTTTATTATTTTGATAAGCGTTTCTGCTTCATAGGCCACATAGGGCTCTTGAGTCTGAGCTTTGTGTCAGCCTCTTTCATATAGTTGTCCTTTGGTCTAGGATTCTTTACCTTAGGAGCCTTTTGTGGTTTACCTGATTTTTTAGCTTTACCTGATGTCATTAGCAACCGTATTTACATTTGCCACCACCCATCATTTTTTTAGCACCACTTTTGGCTTTACCAACCTTAGCACCTTTTTTAGCAATTACACCACGTCCTTTAAGGATGTCAGCCTTGGTGATTTTACCATCTTTATTAAGATCTGGAAACGATTTACCACCATCTTTCATTTTCTTTTTAGGAGCTACGGCTTTCTTAGAAGCAGGTTTATTAGTTGTAATATAAGATCCTTTACGTACATCAGATGCAGGAATCTTTTTTCCAGGGAACATTTCACTTTCCACTGAATCTACAGCAGCTTTCTTTTTAGAAGCTACAGGACCACCCATTTGATACTTTTTTGCTTTCTTAACAGTTGCCATCTTATTTCTTTTTAGATTGTTTGATAGATTTCATCATTTTACCACCATTTTTCTGATAACCCATTTGTCGTCTAACAGCTTCAGGTAGTTGTCCAAGACTTTTCTTTTTAGCAGGAGCTACAGGCTTTAATGAAGCACCAGATTTGGCTTTCTTCTTTATAGGAAAAAGATCACCAGATTTAGGATCTTCTCTAAATTCTCCACGTTTAATAGCAGCATTTCTTGCAGTGGTGTCAATTTTTTCGCTTGGACCTTTCATTCTTGCTCTTTCAAGATCAATAAACTTTGGCATCAGTTTTCTTTCTGTAACAACTTCTTTGCCATTTTGAGCTTTTTTTATACCTTTTTTAACCTTTGCCATAATTTATTTTTTAATTGGAGTTTTAGAAACAGATTTTGTTGCAGGCTTTTTAGCTACAGCTTTCTTCTTTACAGTGATGGCTTTCTTTTTAACAACTTCTGGCTTCTTACCAAAGAGAAGTTCTTTTATCTTAGCAATAAGATTCTTTATCATTTCTTTTTAGCTTTAATTTTCTTTTCTTGCTTTAGCATTGCGGAAGTTGGCTTCTTTCCACTTCCCTTGTTGGCACGAATATTGTCCCATAATCCTCTTTGAGATGTAGAACCATCAGCACGCTTCATCATTACTTTAGTACCAGACTTACCTTTAACTGGCTTACCGCCAATAGTATGAGAGATTAATCTTTCACCACCAGTTTTTTCAACTACTTGAGGTTTTTTATGAAAGCCCTTTTTTAGAGCTGTAGTAACAGCATCTCTGTTCATTGTAAAATAATCAGGTGAAAACTTTTTTTCTCCTTTTCTGTCAGTTATAGTGGATTTGCCTGAAAAAGTTTTTCTTCCTGCAGCATATCCTGTAGTATCTGCACTATTTGTAATTACTGCTCTTCTACTAGGCGATTCTATTTGCCAATTATATTTAGGAGTTTTACCAGATTCATAAGAGCTTTTTGCTTTTTTAGAAGCTCCTTTATCAGACTCCATTTGAAACTCAGGTTTTAGTTCTTTTCCGCTCTGAGCTTTCTTAACTGTCTTTTTTACTGTCTTTTTAACTGTTGCCATTTTAGCTTTATTTATAATTTTAACAATTCCATTTTTTTAGAGCTAACGCTTTTCTAGTAGGTTTACCATTAGGTTTCTTCATAGGACCATCAACTCCTCCCATTCTTGCACAAAAACTTTTTCTTCTCTTAGCATCTTTACTTCCAGCCTTAAGTTTAGAAGGCTTGGTTGTAACAGCTGTCTTAAGTTTAGATCCAGGATTAGCAGCTCTATAGCTTGCCACTCCCTTAGCATTGAGACCTCCTTCAGGATTCTTTCCTTCAGAACGTGTCCAAGCTGGTGTTTTACCACCACTTTTCATAACTTTTTTAACAGTAGCCATCGTTATTTCTTTTTTCCTTTATAATTAGGATTTTCTTTATGCCACTTCCTTACAGAAGCAACACCTTGTTTAACTGTTTTAGCTTTAGATTTTTCTGTGAGATTAATCTTGTCCCATTTACCAGCTGGTCTTCCTGCTGTATGGTCTACAACTATATCTCCTTTATCACCTATTCCTTTATCTACCTTTTTCTTAAACACCTTGTGTGTTTGTCCTCCAACCTTCACTACAGATCCACCAGATTTTAATGTGCTTCCTTTAAATGGACCTTTCTTTTTAATAAGTGGACCATTAGGAACAGGTGTAATACCACCACCATTTTTAAGAACACGTTTACCTACATAAGCTTCTGCTTTCTGTGGGTTCTTAACACCATTACCATATGTTTTAGGAAGTGCATTGCGCATTCCAGGTAATGATTCTTTAAGAAGTTTCTTAATCTTAGCCATTAGCTTCCTTTTCTAGCTTTAGCCATTTTCTTAAATGTCTTAGCAAGTGCTTTCCTTTTAGGAGTGCAAGTAGCTTTGGTCATAGGAGTGCAATAACCCTTATGAGCAGGATTAACAGCTTTCTGTATCCACTTTTTATCTGTAGCCATTATTTCTTTTTAGATGCTGATTTTTTAACCATCTTACCACCAGATTTCATTTTGGTAGCACCAAGTTCTTTATCCTTCTTAAGAGGAACTTTAGGAGCTTTTTTACCAGCAATTGTACGTTCTTGTACCTTTGTCCAAGCACCATTAGGATCTATAGGTCCTACACGCTTTGCTGGTTTTGATACACCACCAGCTTGCATTTTCTTAACCTTTGCCATATTAATTATTTTTATCGTTTAAACATTTAGGGCACAACCCATCTTTATCTAGTTCTATTATATGAATTCCACAGAGTTTTGTTTCCATAAACAAAAATTAGGGGAAGAATTACTTCCTCCCCTATCAATTAATTAACCAATTTTAGAATCAGCCTTAACACGACCAATGATTGCTGTAATAGATGCAACCACTGCAACTGCTTGACCAATTAGAGAAGCAAAATTGCCTTTAGCTGCTTTTACAGCATCAACATGTGCTTTAAGTTGATCGAAGTCTGCATTAGCTGGTGCTTCTACAGGAGCTTGAAGATATTGCGCTGCAAAAAATCCTGCTGCTGCAATAAGAACTCCCCAAATTGTCTTTGACTGATACCAAGGTTTAACTGTGTTCATAATTATTGTTTATTAGTGAATACGTTATTGTGTTGGTTGTTGGTCATTTTCTACTACAAAGCCTGCTTCAACACCTTTTCCTAAAATATTTTCTACCATTTTATTAGCTTCGTTAGCTAGAATGATTTTCTGAGCTTCTTCTGTTGATAGGATAGCTCTGAGTGTGTTTAAAATAAGAGCAAAATCATGACCAGAGACTTCAAATGTATCTGTTGGTGCCCATTTATAACTCTTGTTTGGATCGAATGTGTTTGCCATATTTAATTTTTTGGTTTAATTGCAAATATATGGAGGATGTTATAATTCTCCAAATTTATTTTATACTGTAATAACTGTTACAGTGTTATTAGCCTGAAGGTATTGGATGTCACCATCTGGAAGTCCACCATTACATGTCATAAGGGCTGCTGGTACAGTGAGAGTGATTGTATTTCCTGTAAGTCCACCAAATACAGAGTTGTCACCCACTGTTGAACCAAGAGTTAGACAAGATGGTATACTAATTGATGTTAAATAGTATGCAGATCTAAACGCATTATTTGCTATTGTTGATAATATAGGAAAATTTATTGTTTGTATAGGTCCACCACTAAATATATCTGCTCCAGTGATCGATGTTACTTTTGGAAAATTTACAGTGACTAATGAATAAGCACTATCAAAAGTACCATATCCTAATGTAGTTACATTTGGAAAATCAGCAACTACTAAATTTTCAGCATAATTGAATACATAATTATTTATTGCTATAACAGAAGTTGTATCATATATAGTTAAAATATTTATATTCTCAAGAAATAAGTTTTCTTTTAAAGTTATTCCTGATCCTCCATATAAAAACACTTCATTTCCTACAACAGTAACTAATGTGAAAGGACTACCATTTATTGGTAAGTCAAAGAATGTATTCCAGTCAGAAACACTTGATGCATCTCCAACAAGAATGTTAGCATTGGCAATATCATTAAATAAAATTCTTAAAACTGGAACAGCTGTAGTAGTAGAAGTGGTGGTTGTAGGAGTAGCTGTGGTAGTACTCGTAGTTGTACAGCAATCTAAAGAATCTATCTCCACCCAGTCACCATTCTTAGGTTTTGTACGACTATATATAGGTCCACCAGGAACTATTCTTCCTGTACCATCATATCTAACGTAAGCCTTTAAGCCATTATTAATTGACATATTAATCTAAGTTTATTTCAAATACTATTGTAGCTGAGCTCTTTATAGATTTTGAAAGATTTAATTTGATTTGTAGCAAATTATGAAACTTCAATAGCTCCTCTAAAAGCATATCATTATACTTAGGTAGGGAGGCAGCTAATCTAAAGTGATAGGTGTGTGGGTTCTTTGTTATCTCTAACGTAGAAAGTTCATCCACAGAATCTATAATTCCTTCTAAATGAGCAAGATAAGCTATTTCATTATCCTGCATCACTTTTGGAAAGAACTTTGTATGTATTTGCATTAACTAAGGGTTAATAGATATTTGGTTTTTGCTGCCTCTCCACTTAAGGATTGAGCAATATTTTCAATATCGGGCATGTTATTGGCTGATGCATAGTTCTCAAGTTGTTTAGCAAAGCTTATTAGCTCACCCACAACTTGCTCAGAAACACCCATTCCATAATCTTTTAATGGAGCATGTGCACCAATCTTAGCTCTAGTTCCTGTATATCCCATAATCTTTTCTACAATCTCATCCTTCAGGTCAAACACCTTGTCATACAATCCACCAAGAGCTTGGTGTTCTGCATAACTTCTTGTAGCCCAATGTAGATTGTGTAGCTGTAGTTCAAAATGTGTAAGCTTTGTAGCTACAGCATCTGGAGAAAGTTCTCCTCCTGAGGATTTCATCATTCCTTCAGGAAATAGTGATTTTGCCATTATTTATTTATTTATTAAGAGTTAGTTTACACTGACTGACCAACCATTTCCTTCAAGTGTTGTTATAGCTGCAAGTCCTGTTGCACTAGGTATAGCACTTGTACCACCTTCGAAAGTAACAAGTCCACCTGTAATACCATTGTTGCTTAATACAACAAGAATATCATCAACAGCTGTTTCTGTAAAAGCACAGCCACCACCATTAAAGTCAAAGATTGGTTGTGTATCAGCTATAATTATAGATGTAAGTGCTGTATTGTCACCAAAGTCTGAATATGCAAGAGCAGGAAGACCTGTTAAATCTACTACACCAGAAATGCTACACTGGTCAAAGTCTATAAAATTAAGATTAATAAGACCAGCAAGGCTAGGAATTCCTCCTGAGAAATCGCTATCGTCCAAACGAAGTTGTTGTAAAGCTGTAGAACCAGACAAGTTAACAGAAGTTAAGCTTTTTGTGCCACCTCCAGGAATATTATTATCACTGATATCTACATAAATAAGATTAGCGAGTCCAGAAAGATTTACAGATTGCAAACCATTAAAGTCTGCATTGAAATTCTGTAGATTAGAAAGATTTTGTAACCCTGTTATTGATGTTATTACTGCTGCCATTGTTTTAAGTTTTAATCGTTACCATAAAATTCTAGCTGTATAACACTCTCAGGACTGTCAAAACAGATCCTAGCTGTATATTGCTGTCCCAAATTAGGATAGGTGTGACTTTCTTCATAGAATCCACCAGCTCCTACGCCAGGATATGTTGTTCCATCACCCCACTCAATAGTAAAGTTGATAGGTACTGAGGTGGTGAAGCTGAGTGTAAATGCTGTGCCATCTGTTGTATCTACAACAAACTCAATGCAGTTTGAAGGTAGAGGACCAGGATTGCAACACTTATTCACTGGAATTTCTTTCCATTTACCCACCTTAGGCTGATGTGGCTGAAGAATAAGACTTCCTGCTACAACACGATTTTTACCATCGTATCTAACCCAAGCCCTAAGTTTTTTATTAATTGCCATAATTTGTGCTAATTATGCTGGTGAAGTGGTAGTGGATGTGGTTGTTGTAGGATTACAGCATTCAAATGCTGGTATCTCTACCCAGTTACCCACCTTGGGCTTCTTTCTCCTAAGAATTAGGCTGCTTGGAACTATGCGTCCAGTACCATCAAACCTTACAAAGGCTTTGAGAGGGCGTTTGTCAATTGTGGCCATAATTTAAATTATATTTATTTTTAATATTA
>Ga0247723_1001252_pt1 | contig 15202 bp, 21 predicted proteins | sample MSEWelMarce5H_FC_FD_189079 | JGI IMG/M metagenome (GOLD analysis project Ga0247723, IMG submission 189079) | Subsurface sediment microbial communities from gas well in West Virginia, United States - MSEEL Well Study Marcellus 5H_FC | ecosystem: Environmental > Terrestrial > Deep subsurface >...
ACAAACGGAATTGGAATTCGATTAAATTGGAATCTTGGCTCAGGTTCTAGTTATAACGGAACTGCAAATGCTTGGAATGCCGCAGATGTGCGAACAGTATCAGGCGCAGTAAATTGGATTGGCACAACAAACGGTGCTACCTTCTACATTACTGGAGTTCAGCTAGAGGTAGGCACACAAGCTACTTCATTTGAATACAGACAGTATGGTACAGAGTTGGCTTTGTGTCAGAGGTACTATGCAAAATTTAGTTCATTATCTGGAAATTATGCAGGTTATGGGGCTGGAGTAGTTGAAGCAGCAACAGGAGCAACAATAGTTGTTAAATATCCACAAGCAATGAGAGCTACACCAACATTAGCACAATCAACTACTGGTTTATATGATGGGGCTTCTGTTCGAACAGTCACTAGTATAGGAGCTGCATATTACGGAAACAATGCGCTAAATGCAAATATTAATGCAAGTGGCGGTGGTTTGACTCAAGGCAGGGGTTGTGTATGGATTGCTGGTAACTCAACCGCTGGGTATATTGACCTTTCTTCGGAGCTATAACTATGTATCAACAATATCCAATACATCCCGCTTTTGGTAAGTCGCAATCTATTCGTAGATTATCAGACGGTGCTTGCATTCCATTCGACCCCGACAACACAGACTACCAAGCCTACCTTGCATGGGTAGCAGAAGGCAATACACCATTACCAGCAGATACAGGAGAAACATTGTGAGCCTAATTTTAAACGGTACAGACGGTTTATCCGATGTAGACGGTACAGCAGCTACCCCTGCAATACGAGGTACTGACGCTAACACAGGTATCTTCTTCCCAGCAGCAGATACGATTGCGTTCTCTGAAGGCGGTGTTGAGAGTATGCGTATTGATGGCTCAGGAAACTTGGGGGTTGGTACAACCAGTCCAGTTACAAAAACGGATGTTGCCGTTTCTGCTGGAGGGGCTTCTCAAACAGCTACGGCATTAACTTTAACAAATACAAGCGATGCTGCTGATAACGGTGTTCGATTATCGTGGCGACAAAGCGGTGCATCGTTTGAAACATCTTTTATTACTGCTTTGCGTGAAGGTGCGGCAGCTAGAACTTCTTTAGTATTTGCTACAAGTTCTAATACTTGGTCTACTGGTGCGCCAACAGAACGGATGCGTATTGATTCTAGTGGTAATTTATGTATTGGCACTAGTGCTGGTTATGGTGGAATTACCTTATCAAAAGTTGGTTCTACAAATTCATCTATATGGATAAATAGTGCAAGCACTTCCAATAATTATATGCAGTTTGAGTATTTGGGCGGTGGCAAAATTGGTTCTATTACTACCAATGGTTCTAGCGTTGCATACAATACTTCTTCTGACTATCGTTTAAAAGACAATATTGCACCAATGTCAGGTGCTTTAGCTACTGTTTCAGCACTTAAACCAGTTACTTATAAATGGAAAGTAGATGGTTCTACTGGTCAAGGCTTTATTGCACACGAACTTCAAGAAATAGTGCCTGATTGTGTTACTGGCGAAAAGGATGCTGTAGATGCTGAAGGCAATCCACAATATCAAGGCATTGACACCAGCTTCCTTGTAGCTACTCTAACGGCAGCAATCCAAGAACTCAAAGCAACCGTAGACGCACAAGCAGCACGAATTGCAGCGTTAGAAAATCCACCAGTAGAAAGCTAAAGAATGACAGACATAGACCCAATCGAATACGGTAAGCTAGTTAATTCCGTAGAGAACTTAGAGCGTAAAGTAGATGCTATGGACAACGACATTAAAAAGTTAGTGGCTATGGCAGAACGCAGTAAAGGTTCTCTGTGGGCATTGATGGGTGTTGCTTCAGTTGCTGGTGCGTTCATCAGTTATATTTCAGAGATGGTATTTAGAAAGTAACCATGCGCTCACATTCAGTAGGTAAGAATCTAGTAGCAAACACGAAGACAACATTGTTTACTGTTCCTACTCGGAACATTGCATTGTGGAGACTGTTGTATGCGTTTAATAACACTGCTTCAGCTAAAACATTTAGTTGCTGGTGGTACGATAAGAGTGAGAATGTAGAAGTGGCAATCGCTTCTGCTTATCCATTGTCTACTAAAACATTCTTTTTACTTGGTGATGGTAACTATGTTGCTTTAGACGAAGGTGATGAGATTAGAGCGCAATCTGAAACAGGTGCTACCACTACTGTTGTTATCACGGTAGAGTTAGATGCTCGGTCAACTGTACAAAACTTTGCATAAGGATTAAGATGCCACTCAAATCAGGTAAATCACAAAAGACTATCTCTGCCAATATTCGTAAAGAGATGAAGTCAGGAAAGCCCCAGAAACAAGCAATCGCAATCGCTTTATCCAAAGCTGGACAATCTAAACCCCAACCCAAGAAAAGGAAGTAATCATGCCAATGGTCAAAGACAAGAAGTTCCCTTACACAGCTAAGGGTAAGAAAGAAGCTAAGTCGTATGCTATGAAGACTGGCGCTAAGATGACTACTCCTAAAGCTAAACCAGCTAAGAAGATGGGGTCGATGCGTGGCTACTAAACCCGGATTGTACGCCAACATCGCAGCTAAGAAAGCCCGTATCAAGGCTGGCTCAGGTGAGAAGATGCGTAAAGTAGGTTCTAAAGGCGCTCCTTCGGCTAAAGACTTTAAGGATGCTGCTAAGACAGCGAAGAAGAAATAATGCCAAAGAAAGCGTTTCAGAACCCTGAAGGTGGTCTCAACCAAAAAGGGCGAGACTACTACAACAAAACGACAGGTTCTAAGCTCAAGCCGCCGGTGTCTGCTAAGGAGGCTGCAAAGTCGCCTAAAGCGGCTGGACGGCGTAAGAGCTTTTGCGCTAGGATGGGCGGTGTTGCTGGTCCGATGAAGGACGAAAAAGGTCGACCAACCCGTAAAGCGTTGGCATTAAAAAAGTGGGATTGTTAAAAAAACACTTGCTTTTTCTGCAAAAGTATGATACACTAGGAAAAATATGGCATCGAAAAACTACTTAGAACTTACAAACGAAGTGTTAATCCGACTGCGTGAGCCAGAGGCTTCCTCAGTATCTGATAACGCCTATGTCAAACTCATTGCAAAGTATGTAAACGATTCTAAGCGTCAGGTTGAGGATGCTTACAACTGGAACGCTCTATCAGAGACATTGTCTGCTGTGACTGGCGCTGATGTCTTTAACTATGTCTTAACAGGCACAGGGCAACGATTCCGTGTTATTGATGTGCTAAATGACACAAGTAATGTCGTAATGCGGAACGCTTCTACTCGTTGGATGAACGACCAGTTCTTAATTGCTAGTCCCGCTAAGGGTTCTCCGCATTACTACAACTTTAACGGTACAAACACAGACGGTGACACTCAGGTAGATTTATACCCTATCCCTAATGGTGTGTACAACATCCGCTTTAACGTCATTCGTCCACAGGTCGAGTTAGTTGCAAACTCAGACAAACTATTAGTTCCACACGAGCCTGTCATCCTTGCTGCTTTAGCAAGAGCGCAAGCAGAGCGTGGAGAAGATGGTGGTGTACAGTCTGCTGAGACCTATGCACTCTTTAAACAAAGTCTTTCTGACGCTATCAGTTTAGAATCTGCACGGTACGTCGAAGAAGAAGCGTGGTATAGCGTTTGATGGAATTAAACTGTTCTTCCTGCAAAGAAACAAAAGATAGTTCTTTGTTTCCTAAAGCCAATAAAAAGAAAAGAGGCTTTGCTTGGGAATGTACGCAGTGCAAAACAGAAGCGAGACATAATAAAAAGAAAAGTATGTCACCAGAGGAATGGTCTTTGTTGCATAGAAGTTATTATTTAAAATCAACATATGGTATTACGTTAGAAGAATATAACATTAAGTTGAAGAATCAAAACCATAAATGTGCGATTTGCTTTTCTGATGAAGTGGACGTATTCAACCAAACTTTATATGTAGACCACTGTCACACAACCAATAAAGTTAGAGGCTTGCTTTGTCATCCGTGTAATGTAAGTTTAGGACTGCTAAAGGAAAATATTCAAGTGTTAGACAACGCTAAAACCTACCTACTGGAGCATCTATAATGGCTGGTCAGTTACAGACTTCGTCCATAGCTGCTCCGGGGTTCTATGGTTTGAATTTGCAGGAAAGCAGCATTACGCTGTCTTCTGGCTTTGCATTAAAAGCACAGAACTGCGTGATTGACCGATATGGTCGTATTGGTGCAAGACGGGGATGGACTCCGCAAAACGCTATCAATACAGACTTAGGTTCTAATCCGATTGAAGCAATGATGGAGGTCGTAGATGGTGGAAGCAATACTATTATATCAGCAGGTAATAACAAGTTATTCACTGGTCGTGCAACACTTACACAACGTCTTGTCCGAAATGCAGACAATTCAGGAAACGCTAGTTACACGATAACTGCTAACAACTGGCAGATGGCAGCAATGCCATACGGTGATGTCAATGACTTTCAGCCTCATGCTTATTTAGCACAAGCTGCTCATCCAATGTTGGTGTGGCATGAGTTACCTGTCTCTGGTGGAGACCCTCACGACCACGATAGCGGTACATTCGGCTTTCAACAGATTGGCGATGTCGGTACATTACCGGCTAATCACAGCACAGCAACATTTAAGCCTAATGCAGTATTATCTGCCTTTGGTCGTATTTGGGTTGGTAACATTGCTGGAGACACACAGACTGTTTACTTTAGCGACTTGCTGCGTGGCTCTGACTTTACGACAGGTTCAGCAGGTTACTTAAACTTACAAGAAGTATTCCCTAATGGCGATAACATTGTCGCTATCGCAGCACATAACGGATTCTTAGTTATCTTTGGTCGTAACAACACCGCTATCTACGCTAACCCGATTGATACCGGTAGTTTAGTATTACAAGATATTATTTATAACGTAGGCTGTATTGCTCGTGACTCCGTACAAAACATTGGCACAGATATTTTGTTCTTGTCTGATGCAGGTGTCCGTAGCCTTGCTCGTGTGATTCAAGAGAAGTCATTACCAATGAACGACATCTCTAAGAATGTTCGTGATGACTTGATGGCGAATATCGCTTCCGAGGCAGACTTAGGTAAGGTTAAAAGTATTTATCACGAACGGGATGCTATTTATCTGTTGTCGTTACCCACAACACGCTTTGTATACTGCTTTGATACTCGCTCACGTCTACAAGACGGTTCAGCTAGAGTTACGATTTGGGACAACTTACGACCAAGTTCATTCTGTATTACGCAAGCAAAAGAGTTATTGATTGGTAAGACATCGTACATTGGTAAGTACTTTGGACATTCTGACAATGGCTCATCTTATCGTTTACAGTATTACACTAACTACTTTGACTTTGATGCTGCAACTAAACTAAAGATTCTCAAGAAGATTGGTTGGGTCTTGATTGGTGGTACAAACCAAGCAGTTGCGGTTAAGTGGGGTTTTGACTACACCGAAGGGTATCAAGCTACTACCTACGTCCTAGATACAGCAGTTGTGTATGAATATGGTATCGGTGAATACAACATCGCTGAATACAGTTCAGGTATTGTTCTTGATAGATTCTCCATCAATGCTGGCGGTCAAGGCACGATTATGCAACTAGGATTAGAAGCAGACATTAACGGCAACCCATTGTCTATCCAAAAGATTGACGTAGCGGTTAAAGCAGGTAAAACAATAGTTTAAGGAACAAACATGGCAGATTATAATAAATCAACTAACTTTACCGCTAAGGATACCTTACCAACAGGAAACTCAGGTAAGATTGTCAAAGGTGCGGAGATTGATACTGAACTTACTGCAATTTCTAATGCGATTGCATCTAAAGCAGATATTAACAGTGCGGGATTGACAGGTACTCCTACAGCACCTACAGCCTCTGCTGGTACTAACACAACACAGCTTGCAACAACAGCGTTTGTAACTGCAGCATTATCTGCAATTTATCCTGTTGGCTCTATCTATGTTAATGCTGCTGTATCGACTAACCCGTCTACATTACTAGGTTTTGGCACATGGGAAGCATTTGGTGCTGGTCGTGTCATGGTTGGTTTCAATTCTAGTGATGCACTCTTTGACACACTAGAAGAAACTGGTGGTTCTAAAGATGCTGTAGTTGCAAGCCATAATCACACTGCAACTTCTACAGTTACTGACCCACAACACGCACACAATTCTGCAGCCACTGCTTTTGTTAGTACGGGTGGAAGTGCTGAATTTGGAGGACTTGAACAAGGAGCTTTATTTAATAACCAAGGCGGTATTAGCCGACCATCCGCCACTGCTTCTGCAAGTACTGGTATTTCTGTAGCCACCACAGTTGCGTCTGCAGGTGTAAGTGCTACTAACGCTAACTTACAGCCATACATTACTGTTCGTATGTGGAAGCGTACAGCTTGAGTTTTAAAGTACCTGTCGTCATTCGTGAAGACTACACAATGTTGTTAGAACTTCACGACAACTTAATATGGTTTCACACCGATGTTCGTAAATGGACACCGACAGTTAAAGCAAAGTATTTAGAAGATTTAAATTTATTACAACACTTAGTGTCAGTGCCTTTAGTAGCAATAGCACATGAAGATAACAAGAAGTTAGTGAAGTTTGGGAAGTCAATCGGATTTGAGTTTAAACAAGATTTTATAAATCAGGATAATCAAATGTATCACATATATAGTAGGAGTCTATAATGGGTGGAGCAGCCTCAATCGTATCGCCAGTACTAAGTATTGGTGGTGGTTTAATATCAGGTGGAAAAGCTGCGTCTGCAGCTAGAGGACAAGCGGAAGCTCTTAGGGCTGCTGCTGATAAAGCCTCAGCAATGGCGCAGTTCAGACCAATGGGGATGACTACAGCCTTTGGCTCATCACAGTTCAAAGATGACGGTACAGGCAGTTATACCCTGTCTCCAGAACTACGAGCCATTCAAGATAGGCTCTTTGGCGCTGCGGGACAGTACGACCCTACACAAATAGGAGCAATGGCACAGCCACTTACTGGTGGCGCTCAGTCCTTATTTAATCTTGGTCAACAGTATTTAGCGACTTCGCCTGAACAAGCTGCACAGCAATATATGTCGCAACAACAGGGTTTGTTAGCACCCGGACGTGCGGCTGAAGAAGCAAGGCTTGCGACTGCAAACTATGGTCGTGGTACAGGTGGTCTAGGTGTACAAACTGGTACAGGCTCTGCTCCGTCTAACCCATTAGCACAGGCACTATTTAATGCACGAGCGCAACAAGACGCTACTCTAGCTGCACAGGCTGATGAGTTTGGTCAAAAGCGTGCTGTGTTCGGTGCTGGTTTGTTCGGTACAGGTGGAGAGTTGCTTGGTCAAGTTCCTCGTTTAACAACTGCCGGATATGCACCGCTAGAAACTCAGTTAGGTCTTTTAGGAACAACAGAAAGACTCGGACAACAACCGTTTATGTTGTCTCAAGATTTGGCAAATCAGTATGCTCAATCAGGCGCAAGAGCTGGTCAGTTGTATCTCCAACCACAACAAGCCGCTGCTAACGCATACAGCCAATATCAAGGATATAGCCCACTAGGTTCAGCTCTTAGTGGCGCTGGTTCAGCCATGGGTGGCATGGGCGGTATGGGTGGTGGCGGAGGCGGAGGTGCTTCTAGCTGGTTTAGTGGCTTATTTCAGAGTGGTCCAGAAAGACTAGCGTAAGGAAAAATCATGGCAGAAATCGTAGGCGGTTTATTTGGCGTTAACCCACAACAGTTAATGCAACAACGACAAACAATGGACGCAAACAATGCGTTTAGGTTTGCACAGCTTTCTCCAATGGAAAGAGCGCAGATGTCCATTTACCAAGGCGGTGCTGGTCTTGGACGTGCTGTTACTGGTTTACTTGGTGGTGACCCTGAGTTAGAGAAAGTATCTAAAATTAAACAACTGTCTTCACAGTTTGACTTAACTACGGCACAAGGCGCTCGAGACTTTGCTCGTGCATTACAACCTTTTGCTCCGCAAGAAGCGATTATGGCTGTTCGTGAAGCAGACCGTATGGAACAGGCTGGTCTAGGTCGTCAAAAGACACAAGCGGATATTGGCGCTACACAGCGTAAACTAGCTCAGGAAGAACAACTTAGAGCAGCGTTGGCTAAAGCGACTACCAATGAAGAAAGAATAGCAATAGCAAGTCAATATGGTAATCCTGACACTATTCTTCGTACATTACAAGCGTCAGAAGACCGCCAAGCGGCTTTAGAGCAACGACGTGCTACTGCTGGTTTAGCCGCTGCACAGCGTGAAGAAACTCGTTCAGCAAAACAGATGGCTTTAGACGAGAAACGTCAAGAAAAATTAGAAAAGCAAGAACAGTCAGCCAACGCAGCTATTATGGGCGCAGATAGAATCATTAAAGAAGTTGGTGAGGCTCGAGATAAGGTGTCTGGCTTTACTGCTGGATTAGGTTCATATTTATCTGTTTTACCGTTAACAGAAGCAAAAGATTTATCTAAGCGATTAACTACCATTAAGGCTAACTTAGGTTTTGACCGCTTACAGCAGATGCGTGATGCTTCTCCGACAGGCGGTGCTTTAGGTCAAGTAGCGGTACAGGAATTGATTGCGTTACAATCTACTATTGCTTCGTTAGACCAAGACCAAAGTCCAGCACAACTTAAACAGGCTTTAGACAAAATTGAATCTAGTTATGCTAACTGGAGAAATGTTGTACGACAAGCAGGTAAAGCAACTGTCGGTGGTCAGCCTTCAGGCTCAAACGAAATTGATTTTAATTCACTCCCGAAACGCAAGTAAGGATATAATATGTCATTTGATGTAAGGATGCCTGACGGCACTTTAATCCGTAATGTGCCTAATGGTACAACTCAAGAAGACATCCTTGAGCGTTATACTTTGTCTAAACAACCTGCTCAACCAGCAGTACCTGTAAGACCAAGACAAACCGAATACACAGCGGAACAGATGGCTCCAGCCTCGCCAGAAGATATGGGCTTTAGTGGCGAAGCACCAAGTGCGACTGCACAGGCTGTAGGACGTACTTTGCTTGGAGTAGGTAAAGGTATTGTCAATCCAGCATTGGCTGTTGGACAGTTTGTTGCTCCAGAAACAACTCAAAACTTGTTGTCTCGTTACAAAGAAGCTCGTACAGAATTAGGTGGACAAGGACTTGATGTCGGTGAAATTATCGGCACGGTTGTCAACCCCTTAAATAGATTCTTACCTGCAGCCACAGCAGTAACCAAAACAGGCAGAGCAGCGCAGTTTGCGGGGCAGGGTGCTGTGTTAGGTCTTCTTACTCCAGCAGAAGATGCACAAAACCTCCTAACCGAAAAGTTACAACAAGCAGGAGCAGGTGCTTTGTTTGGCGGTATATTAAGTGGTGCTTTGGATTTAGGCAAAGGCGCTCTTAACATTGCTAAAGAATTTGCTAAACCTGTAACTACAGCAGGACAGAAAACTATTCTACAGCAACGTCTTGTTGAACTAGCAGGTAAAGAACCAGAGAAGATTATTACCGCACTGCGTAACGCTCCTGAGTTAGTACCCGGTTCTAAGCCAACAGCGGCTGAAGCCTTAGCAGACATTCCTGCGGCAACCTCATTAGCAGCGTTTCAGAAAGGTCTTGAAAAGACACCAGTTAAGGGTATCGCTGCTGACTTTGCAGTACGTCGTGCTGATGTCGCAAACGCTAGACAGGCTTTGCTCCGTCAAACAGGTGGTACACAGGACGACCTAATTGAAGCGATTGCCGAGCGTACTCGAGTTACTGCGCCACTTCGTGAAGATGCTTTGGCTCAAGCCAACATTGCAGGTCGTTTAGAGCCTCAGTTTGAACAAGAGATAGCAAAGAAGTTCCAAAGCAAAGCACAAGCGTTAAAAGCAGGTGGTATTTTAGAAACCGAAGCTGCACAACAGCAACAACTTGCTCGTAACTTCTTTCCTGTCGCTGGATACCCACGAGTCAGCCCTGAGTTAAGTAATAACTTTGACCGTGTATTAGGCAATCTTGATGGTGCTATTGCCTCTAAGAACATTGCTGCACAGCGACAAGCAGAAGGTCAATTTAAGCAGTTGCAATTACAAAGCCTTGCTGAGAACGGTTTCTATCCACTTCGTGTTAATCCTATCATTGATAACATTGACAATGTCTTGACTAAACCCGGTACAAGGGCTTCAGATGTTGTGGTTAATGTCTTTGGTTCATTAAAAGAGAAGTTACAGCGTTTGTCTAATCCGAACACAGGTGTTATTGATTCAAACGATTTGTACACTATTCGTAAAGAAATAGGTAACGACATCAAGAAGTTCTCACAGGAAAGTCAGAACTGGGATGCTCGTCTTACTAGCGGATTAGAAAAGAATGTCAAGAGTTATATTGACAATGCTATTGAGAAAGCAGGTAACAGCGGTGATTGGAAGCGTTACTTAGATACATTCCAACAGCAATCCAATAAGATTAATCAAATGCAGATTGCACAAGCACTTGAGAAACAGATTGGCACACCGCTAGGCAATGCTGAACGAGTTGCTGGTTTTGCAGCAGCAATAGAAAACGCACCTAATCTGATTAAGCGTTCTACAGGACAAGCTCGTTTCCAGAAGTTAGACGAGATTATGACTCCAAAACAGATGGCGGATATTAACAGTCTAATGAAAGACGTTAGCCGTGAAGCTAAAGGCGATACATTAGCAAGTCTGTCTACTGCCGAAGGACAAGCACTGTTAGAGTTACCAAACCTGTTAAACCGCTATGCTTTAATAACGAATACTGTATTAAAGTTAATTAAGAAAGATGCAACGCAGGACATCAACAGATTAGCGGCTGATATGGCGCTTAATCCTAAACTGTTGGCTTCGTTTATTGAAGGTGTGCCACCAAGTAAATCACAGGCAGTAGTAAAAGCCCTGTACTCTAAACTAACACCAGAGAACAGAGAAGCAATAAACAGAGCGTTAGTAATCAGGGCTGTTGTTCCGCAGATTACAGAAGGGCAATAATGTCCTCTATACACACTATACACACAATGAAGAACTATGTCAGACCAATACGGAATAAACGAAGGAGTCAAGACCTTAACGGGTAGCTTAGATGTTGCCCGTGAGAGTGCTAAATCATTAACCAAAAGCATTGAAAACGTCCAGAAGGACGGGGCTGAGGTAGCCCAACAAAGAGCTGCCGAGAGGCGTAAAGCACAACAGTATCAACCAGATACCACTGTGATGAAGGCTTTTAAAGAATACGAATTAGTCCAAGAAGTAAAGAAGATGGAACTTCGTATGAAAGCAGAAGTTATCAACAAATACGGTTCCAAAGCATGGGACGACATCCAAGTTATTAAACAACGGATGATTAAGCAAGAAGCACAAAACAAGAAACTGTTTGATGCAGATATGCAAGCAGTTCGTCGAGTTCAACTCTATTGCTTCTTAGTTGCTGCAGTAGTTTCTTATCTTATCGTCTGGGGAGACAAGTAATGCTAACACTAATTTCAACCGCCTTATCATTCCTAATGGGTGGTTTACCTAAATTGCTGGACTTCTTTCAGGACAAGTCTGATAAATCTCATGAGCTAGAATTGGCTCGTATGCAGACTGAGAGAGAACTGCAGATGATGGAGCGTGGTTTTATTGCACAGGCTCGTATTGAGGAAATCAAGACCGAGCAAGTACAGATGGAGACACAGGCTCAGGAACGCTCTGCAATGTACGCACACGACATCGCTATAGGTCAGGGTGCTAGTCAGTGGGTAATCAACCTCAGAGCCTCTGTAAGACCTGCTGTGACCTATTTGTTTGTCTTCCTATTGATAGTGGTAGACATTGCTTCTATTTGGTGGGCTTGGTCTACTGGTGCTGCTTTCGCTGAAGCTATCCCAATGGTCTTTGATGCAGATGAGATGCAGATTCTAGCCTCAATCATTGCTTTCTGGTTTGGTACACAGGCTTTCTCTAAAAAATGAAAGTAAGTGCTAAAGCCCTTGAAGTTATCCGTCACCACGAGGGTGTGAGGACTAAGCCATATCAGTGTCCTGCCCTCTTGTGGACAATCGGTGTAGGTCATGTTATTGACCCAAATCATGGTCGTATTCCTTTAGCAGAACGTAAAGCGTTACCTATCCCGGAAGGATGGAATAGGACAATAACGATGGGAGAAGTAGATGACATTCTTAGAGATGACCTTACTCGCTTTGAACGAGGTGTCGAGCGATACTGTCCTGTTCCTCTTACACAAGGGCAGTTTGATGCTCTTGTCAGCTTTAGCTTTAATGTGGGTCTTGGAACACTACAGCGCTCAACCCTCCGTCAAAAGGTTCTTCGTGGAGACATGGAAGGCGCTGCAGACGAGTTTCTCAAGTACACGATAGGTGGTGGTAAGGTTCTAAAAGGATTAGTCACTCGTCGCAATGACGAGAGAGCAATGTTTGTATCATAATTGATACACTATGTCGGTTAATGTATACAATGAGATACATTTCCCTATCGGTAAAGTTTCTCTGTTTCTGCACAAATACTAAGCATAATAACCCGTTCGGGACATAAAAAAACCTCCCCGAAGGGAGGCTGTAAAGCACTACAACACACAAGGAATTAGATAGAGCATCCACCAGCGGTGCAACTTAGCATCTGAGCGCCTTCGACGTTATCGTCATACTCTTTGAAGTTCTCCCAGTCTACCGTCTCAGGAACTAACGACTTTAACTTGTTGTAAGTCTCTTCGTCACATTCTTCATAAGGTGCTTGCTTGTAAGTTCCACCATCCATCGGTAGGAACGACACACCAGTAACTTCATCGAAGTGCTTAAATGTCCATGCTCCGACATCCATCCATTCGTTTTCCAACACAGAGATAGTTACTGACGGCTTATGTTCACAGTAGTGACGCTGAAAGATTAACCACAAGCGCAGATGCTGAATAGCAGTCAAGTCTTCACGCAATAATGCACCATCAGCCACAGCAACAGGGAAACTAAATACTGTTGTTGACTCAGGCTTCATTACGCAAGGCTCTGCAACAAATCCTGCTTGAATCATAAACTGTGTTAAAGGGTCTTTGTTATCAGCTCGTACACGACGAATATAATACTTGCTATGCTGAGGATGGATGCCAGATGCGGTAGAACAGAGTTGTGATACAGTTCCTTCCGGCTTAACAGCCGTAACCGCAACACTCTGATTGATTCCAATAGCACTAGCAAACTCAGCATTAACAGAAACAGCAAGGTCACGGAGTTTCTCCAATCGAGCAGGTAATGATTCATCATCAGGGTTATTGAGTAATGTATTGTCGCAAATACCAGTCATTGACACACCTAAAAGCGCCTCCTCCTCGGTATTCTTTTGCCAAATCTTACGCAAGTAAGGGAAGTCTGTAAGACTAGCCTGAAAAGTACCCAAAATGGTAGCAAGACGAATCTTGTTAGCAATGCTATCTTCAGTATCATCAGAACGAATGATGCAAGAGGATAGATTACAGAACTGGTAAGGACGGAGAATAATCTCCGAACAGGGGTTTGTACCGAAAGCATACGACGCATCCCTACGACCATTCTTAGCAGCTTGCTTTTGACTTGCTTCACGATTGAAGATACCACGCTCTCCGCTGTGTGATTCATAGATTGAACTCCATTCACGCATGAATTGACCAATAGACGGAGTCTCAACATAGGTAGCAGAGTTATTCGCTAACGCACGCTGACCTTGACCATCCCACCAATTACCTGCTTTAGCATGAGCCATCTTGTCGTCTGACAAATCAGACAGGCTAATCATTGCCGAGCGTCGTACTCCGCCCACAACAACAACTTCCCCGATTTTGCAGAGAATATCATGACATTCGAGTGATGATAAGCGCCGACCAACTGCCCCTCTAAATTTGGCAACACAGAAACGATAAAGCTCTTCCAAAGGTCCGGGTCCAGAAGCACGTCCTCCGAAAGTTCTGAGTCTTGCTCCAGCAGGTCGAACCTTGGATACGTCAAACCTTGGAATTTCACCAGCATACAAAAGAGCAATGAGCTGTCTAAGCGATTTTGCCCATCCTTCTTTAGAATCCGACACAACAATAGTAGTTTTACTATCAAACAACTGAGTAGGGACTTCGGGTAACTTAGAAACATATTGTTGCTCCACAGAGAAACCGACACCAGTGCCACAGAGAAGGATGTACATTGCTTCGTCAAATGCTTTGGGGTCGTCGATTGGTAAATAAGAACAGTTAAATGCTGCTACATTCTGACGCTCTAGCGCAGGTCCTGCTGTCATCACTGCACGCATAGATGGTACGACATCTAATGCGGTTACTGCTGTTTCTAACTCGTTACGCAATTCTTTTGTAAGTGTGTAGTTCTGTTTTTCTGCTAAGTGCTTTTCCATAAAGTCAAAGTACCGTGCTACTGTTTCATTCCAGTGTTCACGACGACCTTTATCGTCAAGATAACGACTGTATCTTGATTTACTGATAAAAGTATTGTACGGAGTCATTGTGTATGGCATATCTTATAAAACCTCTTTTTCTAGTTTGTCGGCATTGTCCTCGATGCGGTCTGAGAACATTTCTACTATGTCTTCACTGCTGATATTGAGTAGTTCGAGTAAGGTTACTTCATCAAGTGCGGTTAACCGTTCTTTTATCTCGTGGAGTAGCAAAGGCATAGTTTCTCTCTATTTGTAATACTTATTGTTTACTTCATCGTAATTCTCTATCAAAAACTCCAAATAATGCTGAATCTTCTTTAGGTCTTCTTTTCCGTTCTTGTAAGGGAAACGGAGGATATATTTTACCACATTATGTGACCACGGGTCAAGTCCCCAATCAAGGGCGATTGTCCACGGCTGGACACCTCTTTTGTAGTGTGTGCCACCTACTTGACGTGCTAAAGTATCACCTTTAACACTGTCCTCATACTCCTTGATTAAGTCGTTTAAGGTTTCTTCACGAAGATAGCCAAACGGTGTTGGCATTGCTATTGGGTTATTATCCATGATGTTTCACTTCCACTGATTTTCTTAATGACTTCACTCCTTGACTCCAGCTTCCGCAGTCCCGGCACTGGTATCGTTGATACGAACCTGATAACGAGATAGCCTGACCTCGCTTCTGTATTGCACTGCTACCACAAGTAGGACACACTGCAGATTCAGAGTGGAGGTTACGATTAGGATGCGTCTTAATCCACGGCAACAGCGTATGATAAAGCGACTCCAACAAGACAACATCTTGTA
>Ga0247723_1001255_pt1 | contig 15184 bp, 19 predicted proteins | sample MSEWelMarce5H_FC_FD_189079 | JGI IMG/M metagenome (GOLD analysis project Ga0247723, IMG submission 189079) | Subsurface sediment microbial communities from gas well in West Virginia, United States - MSEEL Well Study Marcellus 5H_FC | ecosystem: Environmental > Terrestrial > Deep subsurface >...
GTAGGAGTGGGGGGGGACATAGCCAGCAGGAACAATAGATGTACTAGAACTTTTCGATACTCCATTGTAATATAGAGTGGCGGTGTGTGTAGGAGCATCATAAACGGCCGTTATGTTATAATAAGTATTATACACGGGAGGCGCCGTACCGGTCACAAGGTCGAGGGCGGAATTCCCAACATGCATTCTAAGCCATGTAGTACCATCGGCGCCTGTGGGGAAAAGCCACAGGCCTGGGTTACCTGGGTGAACGCCCTGCCCGATTACGCGTAGCAATCCAGCTGCTGGCAACGACGCCATATTAATATCAGTTGATAACGTGAATGAACCGGTTGCGGTGATTCCGGTAGGCTGCGTCGTAATGGTCGGTGGACTTGCGACACTTATTGTCTTTTCGGCCACTTGAATCGCCTGACCCGACGCGAGAAGAGTCTGGCGAGGGGTACTTGCTGTAACAGGAGCCGGAGCCGGGCTTGAGGTGCATTCCGAACCAAAATCCGGGCATCCAACTCCTGAGAAATACACACCAAGAACAACTGCTAAAATCACTGCGACGCAGCACACCACAACGCCTATTATTATGGCTGGACTCGGCATTTACATTCCCAATTAATTTATTCAGATTCCACAAGAACCTTTGGTACGCCGCTGCGGCACGCTGCGTTCTTGAGGGGGAGAGACAGAGCCTCGGGACCCTTGGACTGGAGGAACGCCCGCCACTTGTAGTTGTCCTGGAAGGCGATGCCCTCCTTGGACATGAGCATGTCGCTCATGATGCGGTTGGAATCGAACGAGGTGATACAGCGACCATCGGCCATACCAATGCGCTCAGACATTTACTTTAGTTGTACATTTTATTTGGTCAGAACCCGGATCCACTCCTCAAACGTGGCACCCATCACCGTCCCGAACAGTTCTGGGGTGGCGACGGGCTTTACGAAAATTCCCGAGTCGAAATTTTCATTCAAAATTCTGTAAGCTTGGGCAATCTCGTCAAGGGTCTGAGCACCCGTCACGATAATCTTGCCCGTGCTGAAGATGCTGGCCGTCACCTGCTTCATACCCTGCCCCGGAACGAACTTGACCTTGACGGCGCTGTACCGGTCTGGGTCAAAGGTCACTTTGAATACTGGAATCTTGGCAAACTTGGTGATAATCTTGTTCAAATTTACAGATGAATTGAGGGAGAAGTTTGTGTTGATCATCTTGACGTCCGCGTCGGCAACCGGTGGGGGCGCATCCAGCTCCAGAACCGAGGCCAAAATAAAGGACAGCTGCTTGAGGATACGACGACAGTCGAACAGGTCCGAGCACCCCGCCACCTGGATCGCGCCGTTCCCGAAGATCTTGATACTTTTGCGGGAATAAGCATCTTGATAACCAATAGTCACCTGGTTATAAAACGCCGTGTCTTTCATTTTCCACTCGAAGCCTCGGAACTTGGAGCCCTTGCGCCGAACAGTCACGGACCCCATCTCTGCGAATTTCTCTTTAAATTTCTTGAGGTCAATTTCCTGAAGAAATTTAGAAATCATCGTGATCGTCGTGATCCGGACCCACGACGGGTCTGGCCGTTTCGGATCGGCCACGAGCTTCTGGCGAATCTCAGCGAGTTTCTGAATGTACGGAAAGGAGTCCATGTTTCATGTTGGTTTTCAGGGTTTTTTCAAAACCCTGCCCCTCACTGGACACGTTTTTTTGCGGCCCGCTTGGCGATATTTGCGAAGGGTTTTTTGAGTAAATAAGACTTCATGACCTTGCGGTAGTACTTCTTGAGCTTCTCGTCATTGGGGTGGATGTTGTTTGTGCGCGTGACGTTGTGGGCCATCAGGGAAATCAACTTCTGTTTCTTCACGGCTGCAATTACACGGTTCAATTCCACAAGGCGGATTGGCGACTTCTTGGCACGGCGGGTACGACGCTTGGCCGCCTTAAGGCGCTGCGTCTCGGGCGTCTGCGCCATCGTGTTCAGACCTTCCAGAATCTTGACCGTCTGTGAAACGCCACCGAGGTTCTGAACCGCCTTGATGGCCGCTGGGCTCACACCCTTCACGTTGATCGCGAGGCGCACGTTGCCGCCCGTCTCGTTCAGAGCCTCGGCAGCCTTCGCCACCTCTGGGGCTCCGCCGGGGACGAGTGCAACGGTCTGAACCGCATTTCCGGCGCCACCAACGTTGTTGATGGCCGTGCGCAGTGGTGTAGGCAGAGGGGGAGGGGCGCCGCCGTTTCCTGCGCCAGGCCCGTAACCGCCACCGGAGCCGCCACCGGAGCCGCCACCTGGACCGTAGCCGCCACCCGAGCCGCCTCCATTGTTGCGTGGGCGTGGAGGCTCGGCGCGAGTAATGGCTCTCTTGAGCGCATTTGCGTTCTCGGCCTCGCGCCGTCTGCTGTTGTAATTGGATTCCGATTCACCTGGACGACGGGAAGGCGCCACAGCGCGACGCAGACGGCGCTCGTAGTTGTTGTCGCCCTCACCGGGGCGGCGCTCTTCGGTTCTCCGTTTCTGCAGCCGCCGGCGCTGAATTTCGAGGGCGTTTTTGATATTACGATTATTCACTCCTCTCAAATTACGATTAAAATTAGAAAACCGATTGAGGTTTGTAATCTCGCGAATCATGGCGATGATGGCGGCCACGATCTCACGGCGGCCACTGTAGTTTGGTGGAAGCTGCTTCAGGAGCTCCACGAGGCGCGACAGACGCTCACTGCTGGAATACGAGTAACGAATTTTGTTCAGAGTTTCCTTTATCAATTTTGAAATAGATGAATTCACATTGGTCGTGTTGCCGGGATTCTCACGTCTCCACTTGAAGAGAGCGCTCAAGTCCCACTTGGAAAAGTTGGGACGGCCACCCGGGCCGAACATCGGGCCAGGGGGTGGGGCAGGACCAGGACCGGACGTGGCTCCCGTGTTCAAGTGCCACCCTGTTCCCACTCCGTTTATGGTTCCGAAATACCACTTGCGTCCGTTCTTGGGACGGTTAGACTGACGGAAGGTGCTCGCCTCGAAAAAGTTGGGTGGTGGCGCCGGACCCTCTGGCATCTTACCATTAGTTTTGAAAAGATTCATGATCACCTTGAAAATGAGGTTGGCTGTATTTTTGTTATTAGATTTAGGAGCTTGAGAAATCTTAGCCTTGATTTCTGCCGCCTTGGCAGGTGTTTCATTTTTCGAGAGAGAATTGAGAATTATTTTCAAAATAGAATTAGAATTGGGAGCGCCGGCAATCTTCACGGCCTCCTCGGCGACCGGCTTGGTCAGAGCCTTGTTCACCGTCATGGAATTCTTAATTAATTTTAAAATTAGTTTGGCCACATTAGACTTGGGTGTCTCACCAAGTGACGTGGCAATTTGCTGAGTCACTACAGGCTTCAGGACCTTTTTCAAATTCTTTCCAGAATTAAGTGACGACCGAATAAGAGATAAAATAGCATCCGCTAGGGCATCAGGATTTGTGACGGCTGTAATTTTGTTGACGCTATTTGGTTTCAAAGTTATGAAAGATATTATCACCTCGGTCAAAGTGTCGGCATCTAGCGCGGCGACAATTTTGGAGCCAATTTCAGGTGGCGCCCCTGAAATGGCGTTTGAAACGGCAGGTGCCAGGTTTTTCTTGGACGCAAGTCCGGCTAATTTCTGTCTAGCATTAGGCACGGGTACCGCACCCGTAAATAGGGCCAGTATCTCCTGTACGAGTTTGGCCCTAGCCGCGTTACTCATACCTACTAGGGCCCTAGACAAAAAATTCGTGTCCTGACTAGCCCAGGGCTTGGAATGGGACTACGGGGTCATGCTCAAAATGTCCCAGCTCAAGACCCGCCTCATTTCCCCTTACCAGCACGACGGCCTCAAGTGGCTCGTGGCGCGTGAGCTCGACCAGACGCACCCTGGCGGCTTTTTGTGCGATGAGATGGGCCTAGGCAAGACGGTACAGCTTATTGCGACTATGCTCGTGAACCCCAAGCCTCATACACTTATCATAGTGCCCAAGTCTATCGTGGGCCAGTGGTGCGCCGAGGTGGCCCGCTTCGCGCCAAGCCTGAGTGTGTACGCATTTGACGGGGCCAAGCGCAAGTTGCCCCAGGTGCTCCCCTCCATTGTGGTGGCGCCCTACTCTGTACTACCGCAGCGCAAGGGGGCGCCCCCTACTGAGCTCCTCCACGTCCCTTGGGACCGCGTGATCCTCGATGAGGGCCACGAGATTCGCAACCGCAAGAGCAAGAGTCACATCGCGTGCCGCGCTCTACAGGCGCCTATCCGCTGGATCGTGACTGGAACTCCGGTCTTCAATTCAGTCAAAGATTTTGTGGCCTTGTGCGCCTTCGTGGGGCTGCCGCGAGAGGTGGTTCAGGGTTACACGGATAAGATTCGGGAGAAATTCGTACTGCGTCGTACGAAGGAAGACGTGGCTCGGCACAACGCACGGCTCGAGCTGCCGCCGCTTGACTTCCAGAACCTCGAGCTAGAGATGTACCCAGAGGAGCGTGACCTGTACAGTGACGTGTTCCACAAGGGCCAGAATATCGTACGGCACGTATTTGCCGCAGGTACGCAGAACCTGCACCAGATGGAGCTTCTGGAGTGCCTCCTGCGCACGCGTCAGGTGATGACGTGGCCTCAGCTCTACCTGGACGGCATCGCCCTCAAGGAGGAGAGCGACCCCGAGCCGTGGCTTGGGCGCTCCCGCAAGATGGAGGTGCTTATGCAGAACATCAAGTCGCACCCCAAAGAAAAGGCCCTCATTTTCACCCAGTTTATGGGTGAGATGGACCGCATCCAGGAGCTGCTGACGGAGGCTGAGCTCCCCACGTTCCGGATAGACGGCTCGGTCACCAAGGAGCAGCGCGATGAGCGAATTCAGGGCTTCAAAAAGGGGCCGGTGAATTCAGTCTTCATCATCCAGATCAAGGCGGGCGGTGTGGGCCTCAACCTGCAGGAGGCGACGCGTGTGTACATCACGTGCCCCGCCTGGAACCCCGCGACGGAGCTGCAGGCCATTGGCCGCGCGCATCGCACCGGGCAGACGCAGAAGGTGGTGGTGCGCCGCCTCATCTACATGGGTGAGGACGGGGCCGAGCCGCTGCCGAGCGTGGAGCAGAGCATCATGCACTTGCAGGAGGGAAAGGCCAAGGTGTGCGCGGAGGTGCTCAACGACCCGCGGCTCGAGACGCAGGTGCCCAACGTGACTCGGACTAGGATCACTATTCACACGCTCCGCAAGATTTTCGCAGTGTAATGATAGATGTCACTGTACTCAATCCGACCCGCCCCCCGTACAATGAAAGGTCCCGCACACGTGGGCATCTTTATCCGCCGGCCAGCGTCCCCTATTGTCCGAGCCAATAATGTGCGCAATAAGATTATATGGTTCTTTAACTCCACGCCCAATTATGTGAATATCGCCCCTGGTGATAGAATCCGACTCCGCGCGGAATTCGAGCAGCTTGGAGTGACGAAAACACAGGTTCATAAACTTGCGGAGCGTGTATTGGATATAAGAATTGGCGACATTGCCAGTCACGCCAACACCAATGCCAATCACCTTCACGAGGTGGAGTTTTGGGCATGGCTGTCAATCGTTACCCGTCGAGCCGGTCAGGCGCGTCCCAGCCCAAAAACGCTCATACAGCAGAAACTCGCGGCGCTTATTCGCAAGCCATGGAATCCATGGACCAATACCCACAATCCAATATTCCCCAAAAAGAAGGTGGAAAAAAAAATACAGAGTACTACTAAATGACGATCGGCTCCCGTGCTCAGGTTTACCACGGCAACGCCACCGAGACCGCAGGCGGCCTCAAGAAGAAGGACTTGAAGATGGTCAAGGGTGAGATCGTCAGCAAGGCCAAGTCCAAGGACGAGAAGACTAACCCATGGATAAAGGCGGTCGCAAAGGCCAAGAAGGAACTGGGCATCAAGGGCTTTGCGCTGGTTCAGGGCCCTCTGCTGGCCAAGGCGCGCGAAATTTATTACAAGTAGATTATAGTTCAAGATGAGCACCAAAATCAAAATGATTCTCATGGCGTGCTATCTGCTTTCAGCGGGGGCGCTCATCACCGCCAACGGCGCCATCGCCAAGGAGTGCTATGACAACAACAAGCCATTTGCCGACAGCTCCGAAATTCGCAAGACCAATAACAAGTTTCTGTTAGGTATGGTCATCATGGGACCCATATGTATAGTATGCGCCCTTATGGGTATAGTTCTAGCAATAAGAATTCCTTGATTAATATAAATGAACGACGGCCTCAGGGGGCTTCGCGTCACAGCCAGTATAGCGCTGATGAATAAGATTCTCAAGAGTCCAAGAATGCGCAAATCCCTTTCGCCAAAACGGGCACATCGGCGGCGGCCAGCGTCAGGGTCGGTTGCTCGGTCCCGTAAAATCGGATCTGCGAAGCGCGGATAGTCAGCCCCCATACATTATTGAAAAAGTAATTTGATTCAATATCAATTATACAACTCAGTTCTTGCCCACGGAAGAGACCCTCTTTCACATCGGGTGTGACCTGTTTTGAATTTTCATCGAAAATATAAGTAGCCTCATCAACCTTAATTCTCAAAGAGTTTCCAGATAGGTTGGACTTGAAAGGCTCTTGGGGGCAAAGCCGCCTCTCGAGCTCTGTCCACCACTCTATAAATTCCGGGTTACTAATTTCTATGTTAAAACTCTTGTACTGTGAAACACCCCACGTACACACGCCCCGTGGAATCTGGAAGCGTAGAGGTTTGCCCTCATAGAGGTACTTGCTTTTGTCCTTCATACCGGCCACTACATCTATCCCGTCTTTATTAAGGCCTACCCACAGTACCATTATAAAATAAAATGTTTAGTTTTTTTAAGTAAGATGACGTACGAGTTTTACCTCCGTAGACCATCTACTAATTTCTCATGGCGTCCTTCATTCGTCAGAAACACCGCCAACTTTGCAAATACAATTAAAAATTACCGTGAAAAATTCGCCAAGGCTCCCGAAGGCTCGGCCAACGAGCGCCAGGTCGTGGCCAACTTCAACAAAGCCTACAGCGCATGGATTATAAAGGTTAAAAACGAGAATGCAAAGCGCCGCGCTAAAGAGGGTGAATTTTTCAAAAACCTTTCAGCTGCCAAGAAATCAGGGAACGCTGCAGCCATCAATGCGGTTATGGCCAAGTATTCGAACGGCAACGCCTCCCCTCCACGCCGTAGTTCGCCGTCTCCTCGGCGCGCTGCCCCTACATCCGTCGCGCGTGCGGCTGCGCCTAAACGTTCAGGCAAGAAGCGTAACACCTCGAACGTGCGCAAAATGTTGGCGCACAACAAACTCTCGCAAACGAAGGCCAACCTCATGGCGCAAAAAACGGAGCTTGAGCGTCAGCGCAATAATCTGGAAACCAAGATTTTCGCCATCATCAGAAAGTTAGGGGAGTTGCCATATTAATAGCCCGGGACAGACCCGATCCCTTGAGCAAAACCCGCAGGTCAGTAGCCCAAGGATCCCGACTAATATATGATTGGAAAGTACCGTTTGGTGAAATTATCTCGACAATATGCTTATCCTCTGTATCATTAAAGACCCATAGACCGGCCGTATGATAGTTTAATTCTATAGGTCTCCTAATGATATGAGATCCATGTACACGAAAATTGTAAAGAGATTTTGTTTCTAAATTATAAATGAGCCCGTCATGGGACTTGAGGAGCCACCAAAGCCTCCAAGCTTTTGCTTCATCAATTTTCTTCGGAGGAATTTTGAAACATAATTGAACATCGATCGAAGGATTTGACCATTCAATTATTTTTCGAATCAATTCTGTAGGTAAATTCCTCCAGATTTTTGGATCCATTCTTTATATAAATTTGATTCTTTTATTTATTTATAAGCTGCACAACTTGAACGCATTGTGAAACCCTTTATAGGTCCCAACAGACACCGAAGTTTGCTGAATTTACGAGGTAATTTAAACACCTTTTTGTTCGACTTTCTCACGCACTTTTTGTTCTTCGGTCCTGACCGGCGACAGTTTTTCATTTTTAATTTTGTTTAGAAATTAACCTGAACACATCTCACAACTCTCTGGGTTGGCCAGGGAACACGCGAGTTTCTGCTCCTCTGTAGGTTTTTGCGCGACCGGAACCGTAACCTGCTGCGCACGGACCTTTGCCCGTGTTCTAATGTAGTAGCTCCCTGTTTTGAGCCCCTTGCGCCATCCGTACATGTGCATAGAGCTCAACTTCGCCATGGTCGGGTTCTCCATGAAAATGTTGAGCGACTGCGACTGGTCGATGTACGCACCACGGTCCGCCGCCATGTCGATTATGGACTTTTGCGGAATCTCCCATATGGTCCTGTAAACCTCCTTGAGTTTGTCTGGAATATCCAGGTTCTTCACAGACCCACCGGCTCTCACAATCTCCGTCTTGATTTCTGGAGTCCACTTTCCGAGAGACATCAACTCGCGTACTAGGTGCTTGTTGATCATCACAAACTCACCAGCTAGGGTCCGGCGCAGGTAGATGTTGGTCGTGTACGGCTCGAAAGCCTCGTTGTTCCCCATGATCTGAGCAGTCGACGCCGTGGGCATGGGGGCCACCAACAGGGAGTTGCGGAGCCCATGGGTCTTGATCTGTTCCCTAATTTCATTCCAAAATTCACTTTTTTCTTTCCCCCACATATCATGTTGAAGAATACCCTCGGAGGCTGGAGACCCCTTGAAGGTTTCATAGGGACCTTCCTCTTTGGCCAGTTCACACGACTCGGTCAGAGCCGCGTGGTAGATGGCCTCGAAGATGCCGGTGTTGAGTTTACGCGCCTTGGGCTCGTCAAACGCCAACCCAAGCATTTGAAAAACGTCAGCCATTCCCTGAACCCCAATACCGATGGGGCGGTGGCGCAGGTTTGAACGCCGGGCCGCCTCTGTAGGGTAGAAGTTCTTGTCGATGACCCGGTTCAGGTTTCGAGTGACGACACGCGTCACGTCGTGAAGCTCCCCAAAGTCAAAGTAGGTGTTGGTCCCTGAAGACCCATCTGAATTTCCGTACGAAGCCGTCTTTACGAACGACGGAAGGCAAATGGACGCCAAATTACACACGGCCGTCTCTTCAGGTCCCGAGACCTCCATGATTTCCGTGCATAAATTGGAGGACTTGATCGTCCCGATATTTTTCTGGTTCGACTTGGCGTTAACAGCATCCTTATAGCACATATATGGCGTCCCAGTCTCCACCTGGCTCTTCAGAATCGCGTCCCATACATGCCGAGCCTTGACCGCCTTCTTGTACCGGCCTTGAGCCACGTAAGTCCGGTACAACTCATTGAACTCTTCGCCGTGTACATCAGGTAGCCCAGGGCACTCATGAGGGCACATGAGGTGCCAGTCCTCGTCCTTCTCCACCTTTTCCATGAAAAGATCGGGGATCCACATGGCCGTGAAGAGGTCGCGGCACCGCATCTCCTCATCACCCTGGTTGAGGCGCAGCTCCAGGAACTCCATGACGTCTGCGTGCCACGGCTCCAGGTAGATGGCGAAAGATCCCTTGCGCTTCCCGCCTCCCTGATTAACGTACCGGGCGGTATTGTTGAAGACGCGGAGCATCGGCACGATACCATCAGCGACGCCGTTCGTGCCCTTGATTGGCGTTCCGTTCGCACGGATGTTCGAGCAGTGGATGCCGATGCCGCCCGACCACTTGGAAATATGGGCACACTCCTTGAGCGTCTCATAGATGCCCTCGATGCTGTCATCCTTCATGGCCACCAGGAAGCAGCTCGACAGCTGTGGATGGTTTGTACCGGCATTGAAGAGGGTTGGCGTGGCGTGTGTAAAGCGCTTAAGAGACATGTGGTTATAGGTCTCTTTGACTCGTGAGAGGTCGTCGCCGTGGATGCCGACCGCGACGCGCATGAAGAGGTACTGGGGCGTCTCACCCGCGTTCAGGTAGCCCTTCTGGAGCGTCTTGATACCAAAGTACCCAAAATCGTAATCGCGATTTGATTGGATCACGGCGTCAAGTTCTAGGGCTACGCATTTCATAAACTCGTCAGACACCACACCCTTGACGTGTAGAGCGACCATGGCATCGCTAAAAGTTTTGGGACAATTCTTCTGAAGATTCGACACGGTCACGCGCATCGCGAGGGTCTCGTAGTCTGGGTGCTCTGTGATCATGGCTACGGCCACCTCGGCCGTCAGGTTATCAATTTCTGAGGTGGAAATGCCGTCGTACATGCTCTGGAAAACCTTCTGGGCCACCTTGTCCGGCTGGACGTCCAGGGGCTCGAACTCCGGAGCCTGATTTAGTTTTGAAATTCGTTTGGTCACCTTGTCGAAGAGCATTTCGACCACATCCCCCGACCTCTTGACGACCTTCATTGTGTAATAAGCGTCGGCTTTTTTTATCCCTGTATAAATCAAATGAGCACCCGTCTGCTCCCCACACCCCTCACGGATGCATTCTTCTCCGAATTCAACCGCGAGCAGATTCACAACGCAATCATAGATTCTGTCCAGGCCAAAACCGGTGTGAAAATCGAGCGTCAGAACGACGCCGACCTACAGGCGCTCATGAAGCGCGTCTACACAAACATGGCCCGGGACCCTTACAGTGACGTGCGTGGTCAGGTGGCGGCCATGAATGTCCAAGTCGCAAAGGAGGCGACGGTGACTGTTTCGACAGGAGTCCTCCAGCAGCTCGTGTACCTGCGTGACATTTCATCGAATCCGGTTCCACTTGCAGCACCAGTTAGCACGAGCACGTACGGAAATAAAATGCCATACAACAGCAAGATTGCATTCTAAATGAGAGCTCTGGATGATATCCTTGTCGGTTTTTTCATTTTCTTCGCCATAGACCGGGCCATCCGCCTCTTCAGTAATGCAGTCGTCGATCCTTGGGCCCGTACCAAGACGGGCGACGAACGCAAGGTGGAAAACTGGAAGATGGGTGCCGAGCTCACACTGCTCCTGGTGGCTCTTCTGTTCGTGTTCAAACTGCGTCGCTTCATCAACAAAGCTTAGAGAAGTCGTGTGTTCTATTCATAATGAATAAGTTTCGCGATGAAACTGCCGAGATGTGTAAATTGAAGGGATGGGACAAAGCCCCAGTAAGTATCGTATGGATGCTCCTGAACGAAGAGATGGGTGAGTTGGCGTCCAGTATCCGCCAGAACCAAAGGATATACAAGAAAACGGGTCTAAAAAAGGATCGAGGGACTGACGTCATGATGGAAATGGGTGACGTGTTCAGTTACCTCTTCCAGTTGGCACACATGTTGAATGTTGACATGGACACCATGTGGGAGCTTCATAGACAGAAGGTCCAGACGAAGATTTACTCGACGGGAACTAAAAATAATGTAAGCGTATGTTAATATGGCTACGGCCGCTATGGCATGTGATGACCTGGCCATCAATCGCTTCAACCCATATACGTGGTCCGGAACCTTCGGTGTTTATTCCGACGGGTTCCCGAGCACGATTGCTATTGACGGCTCCTACACGACGGAGATTAGCGAGGAGCCAACTGTTTACACCGATTCCCTTGCAGGTGCCAATGACGCCAACATGAATCTGTCGGGCCCCATGTACTTAAAGACGGCCGATTCAAGCCCTGCGCCGTTCCGTGGTTTCCCAGCACGCAAGAACGAGTTTCCAGACGGTACAGTGTCTTGGATGCGCCCAGGGCAGCCATGGAGCTGGATGGGTGGCCATCGCGCCAGCGACGACACGTGGACGGCGGGATTCACTGGAGGGCAGAACTTGCTCATTTGGCTCGCGCTTATTGCATTGGTCGTGTATCTGTTTTCGCGCATCAAAAAGTAGAAACCTTCGGGGCCACCACTTTGACCAATTTCTTTGATAAATTCTCTTTTTCAATTTTAGACCGTTCATCCAGCTTGGGACACATATGAACCTCGAGCTGAATGCACCTGGCGCAAAAGTTTCCCGTACACTCACGACACTTGAGGAACCTGTTCTTGTGACTACACGTCATCTTCTATTTCACATGCAAATTCATTCTTAAACTGAATGGGCGGTTCATCAACCAGCTCACACAGGCCATGTTCCCGTCCTTTGACTATGCGGTCCCACGCAGCCTTCATGGCAGGAAGGTTTTTGGCGAACCAGTCCCGGTCGCGTTTGACGCGGACGACCACATACTCTTCCGGGGATCGAGGAATTCCGTCCTCGATCTGGGCCGGCCGGTACTGTATAAAATCACACTCCTCCAGGTCTGTAATCTCAAGCTGAAGTTGCACTTGGGGTAAGTAGTGCTTGGGCACCTTTGCCTCGATTTTGCGCGTCAATGGGCACTTTATCTCGATAAGGAGCCCATCTTCCGTGACGCCATCAGGTGACGCCCCGAGCCACGGGTAATCACGATGCTGTACTAGGCCAATCTCATGGGACTTGCGCCCGGTTCGCTGGTCATAAAGATCACGGACCAGAGGCTCGAGTGCGGTGCCGTGCGCCGTCGCGGCGTTTCCGGCCCATTTGAGGCTCAGAACCTTCTTTTTCACAAACGCATCTGGAGACTCGTAGCGACTCTCACCTATTGCACTTGCTACGTCACTTGCCGTGATCATTTGCTCACGGAGCGCTAACCATTCATCAGATCTTTGTTCGGCATATTCAGCCGCAAGAAGCCGCTTGGCTATCGCCACTACGTCCTTCCCGTTTTGGGGGCCCTCCATTCTTACTCTTGAATCGAGGATCCGTCTTAAGTACAATTTCGGCGGCGTTCTGTTCCGCCTGTTTCTTTGTAAGTGCGAAACCCGCCCCACAGTCCATACCGTCCACTATGACCGTTATGAAAAACTGCCCATTCGCTTGGCCATCCACTCGGTACTCGGGCAGGGGGTACTTGAGGGCCTGGCACCAACGCATCAACTGGTCCTTGTAGTTGTCATCCACGAGTGAAGTTTCCACCTTGGTGAACGAATCTAGAACAAATTTCTTGGCGTGAACCATTCCAAGATCCAAATAGATGGCTCCCACGAGAGCCTCGAAGACGTCCTCCATGATATGCTCATTGGTGTTCCATCCGTTGCGCTCCCCCTTCTCATCCATGAGGATCAACTTTTCAAGGCCTAGAATCTTTGAAAGTTCGCACAAAGTCTTGCCCCGGACCATCTTGGTACGCGCCTTGGTCAAGAACCCCTCCTGATGTTTTTCGTATTGATCAAAAAGATGTTTGGTAATTACAAATCCTAGTACAGAGTCCCCCATGAATTCAAGAGTTTCGTACGAACCAGTCAGACCGGAATAACGCTTCAGGGCTGACTTGTGCGTGAAAGCTCGACGATACAAATTTAGATCCTTAATTTTAGTCCCAACAAGGGCATTCAGGTCTTCACGTGAAAGCTCTGGTGGGGAGGTTTTTGTCGTCTCCTCCATTTTGTTTTGTATTACATTACACTCATACTTTTAAGCCCCTCACGCGATCGGACAACCTAAGAAGCTGGAGCCTTGGCAACCTTTGGGCGAACCTTCTTCTCCTTTGGGGCCGCATCCTCTACTGGCTCCGCCACTGGCTTCTTCTCACGGGGCTTCTTCTCCGTCACCTCCTTGATGTAGTGAGGGTTAATGAACTTCTGGATGTTCAGGAAGGTCACCTGGGTGCCCGCTGGTGGCTGCAGCAGGTCCTGTAGGGTCGCATCCAGGGAGATGTTCTGACCCGCCTTCAGGCCCTTCTCGGTCACGTAGGTGTTGATACGGGCGGTAACCTGGGAGCGAGAGATCTTCTCATCAGCCGCCAGACCCAGGAAGGTGCGCAGCTTGTCGGTCACGTTCAGGGGCTTGTTGAAGCCGTTGTTCTGGGAACGAGCAGCCTGCTTCTCACCGGTGGGGTCCTCAAAGTGCTGACGGATCTTGCGCACATCCTTACGCAGCGCCTTCAGCTCCTTGGCAAGCAACTCGAGGGTAACTGGGGTAGTGGTGGCCATTTCTACTCTATACACGAGGGTCACCTTTAAGCCAGGGAGGCGATGGCCAAAAACACAATAACCAACATCAAAAGCGGGATTATCATTCGCTCCCATACCGCCTGGTACCGCACGTCCGGTGCCATGTATTCCGTCTCCTCCTTGTTCCTGGTCGGCTCGTCACTCGTTGCGAGGTTGATCCCGAACCCAGGAGGAAGAGCCGTTCCGGTTGACGCACGAAATTCATTTTTAAATTGAAGAATGTCAGGGAGGTCGCGGTTGATGGTGCACTTTGGAACACAACATCCAGCATCACATGGGGACACCAAGCCGTTCTGACGGTTTATATAAGCACACACCTGGGACCCAGGGTCGATTGGGTTGGCCAGACACTGGCACCCTTTCGTGATCATGTCTGAACTACACGTCGTCATCTAGTGTTAAAGAAGAAATTAGTTTATGGTATAATGGAGTACGCAACACCCCAGAAGCTTCCAGATGGCCGCTACTTTCTGAAGATTTCTGGTGCTCGCCATCAGGTCAATGGTATGATTCTACAGGACTCACTGGCGACCAAGTCGGTGAATTTCAAGACTGATTCCAAAATTTTCTCCGAAATTGATGAGCAGATATTGGCCCAGGCCAAGTTGTCCAAGCAGGAGTGGTTCGGCAAGGAGCTGAGCGACGAGACCATCCAGAACGCATGGCAGGAGAGCGTGACGGACGGCGTGCTCGGCGCGTCCCTCACCACAGTGAAGGGTCAGGTGGTGACCCTTGCATTCGACACTCGCAAGAATCCAGTTGAGCTTCAGGATATCCAGCCCGAGACGTCGTGTGATGTGGTGCTCGAGCTGTCTGGTCTGTGGTTCCTGAAAAAGTCGTTCGGTCCCATCTGGCGTATTCTCCAGGTGCGCGTCCGGGCGCCGCCCAAGACCCCCGAGCTCCCCAAGGAGTATCTTTTCTCGGACGAGCCGGCCGAGCAGGAGGAGGATGACCCGGCCGACTATTTGGACTAGACCCGTCCTTCGGACTTGACCTTCCTCCTCCAGCCCAAAAAAATTATCGGCATCTTATAATAATATGGATCGCAAGGGACTGGCAATTCTGCTCCTGGCTGTAGTCATTCTTTTCCTGCTGTTCGCCCCCAAGTCCAGCGGTTTCTCCGGCCCCGCTCTCACCGGCTTCAACACGGGCAACACCCCCACGAGCTCCACTGGCTCCGCTTACCAGCGCGACGTCAACGGTGCCGCAGTGGAATCCACCGCATACGGTGGTGATG
>Ga0247723_1001256_pt1 | contig 15182 bp, 15 predicted proteins | sample MSEWelMarce5H_FC_FD_189079 | JGI IMG/M metagenome (GOLD analysis project Ga0247723, IMG submission 189079) | Subsurface sediment microbial communities from gas well in West Virginia, United States - MSEEL Well Study Marcellus 5H_FC | ecosystem: Environmental > Terrestrial > Deep subsurface >...
AACCAAAGTCAAACGTGACTGTATGAGTGTCAATCCCAATGGTGTGCTTAATGCCTGTAACTAAGCCGTATCGCTCAATGGCTGGCGGTATTCCGTTAGGGGTAAACACGATCTTGATAACGTCTTGAATCTCAACGGCTAGAAGTTCAGCCTGATCTGCGGTGTTCTTGTCGTGCAGGGTTACTTGCAGACTTGAAAAGCGTAGTTCTGGTTGGTCGTAGCGACCTAGCAAATAGTCAGCCAGAATAAGTGAATCGGCATCGCTAGTTAGTAACAGCCCGTCTAGGGATAAAGTCTGTACGCCGTAAATGTCTTGCGATAAAAGATTGTCAGCTACCTGTGGAGTTCCACCCTCACGAGTTACAACAATGCGGTTGTAAAGGTTCTCTGACCCATAGATAACGGCAATGTTGTTGTAGCCTACGGATTCTGCTCTACCATCGTCAGCAAAGATTAGGGTATCTACTAGCGGTGGAACGGTGATGCGGTCACGGAATGTAAGCGCACCTGACTTAGACATAAACAATGCGCCGGGTTCTGTGGACTCAACCAGTTGCAGGTATTGCAGGGCGTTGGTGTTCTCTGGCACAAGATCGGCTTGCAAAGTTTCTTGTCCGGGGTCAATGTCGCGCTCACCAGCAGGCCAAGCTACTTCTGGGCGGTTAATAATTGTTTCAATACGTTCACCAGATAACTGAGCTACGTTTGTAAACGAGTCAATCTGGGTAGCCGATAACTGCAAGAAACCATCCACGCAGCTGATCGAAGCAAACGACTTACCGCCTAGCTCGTAACTCAAATCCCAGTCATCTATGTAGCCAGTGAACTGACGGATGCCGTTGCTCTCAATTACGACCTGCTTTCTAGGCAGAATCTGGGAACGGTACGGGCTGTCCTCATAGAACGGGTCAAAGGTTCTATCGTCATTGTGCAGAATTACAGATGCGTTACCTGCTGTGAAGCGGTCTAACTCTCTTGACTTGCCACGAGAAATAGAAGCACTAGCCACATAATTAGTAACATCAACCAGAACATCGCCACCCAGAACATAAGAGCTATCAAGAACGCCCCGTACTGGATCATCAAGCGCAAAGAATGAACCACCTGATGCAGTGAGGTCGAACGCAATAAAGACCTTAGTTTCTGGATTAGACATTTACGCGCTCGCAAAGACTGGGCCACTAACGCGCTCGTAACGTTTAATAATGTCTACGATTTCACGACCAATCGAAGCACCGTCTGCGCCCATGCCTGCATTGATAGTTAGGTTGATTGTGTTACCCATGCCAGCATTGCGACCTGATAACGGCACAACTGCTTCTGGCCCGGCTTCACCAATAAGTGCAAGCGTTGGGCCGGTGACAATGCCACCCTTAGCAAAGGCAGGAACTTCAACGCCAAGGGATGCAGCCAAGTCCATAATTGACTGGCGTTCTTTCTTGGTGACTTTCTTCTTGTCACCCTTGCCTGATTTGGCTTTGGCAATAGCTGCATTGACCTGATCTATGCCAGCCTGATTGACAATAGTTCCAGTAGCTGTAACCGATAGACCAGCAGCAGCAATAGCAGCCTTGACACCGTCTACAAGTGCTTGACCAGCAGCGACACCTGCTGAGTAGAACTGAGTGGCAGCCGACTCACCAACGGCATCAGCTACGGACTGGGTTGCGCTTACTAATGTGTTGATTTGGTTTACAACCGTTGCGCCACCAGCAATAATTTCATCAGCAATCTTTGTGCCGGCATCTGCGCCAGCAGCTAGAACCTGACCAATAGCGGTTTCTGATAATCCCATTGATAAAAGGCTTCTGACTTTAGTTCCAAAGTCCTGTGCCTTTGTAGCTTGTGCAGTCAGGTTTTCTAGGAATGTTCCAGTTTCCGCAGTTGCTGCGGTGCTGAAACTAATCACGCCAGTTATAGAGCTAGTTACAGAACTTGCGTAGTCACGGAACTTTTGCTTCGAGTCAGAAAGAACTGAATTGGCAGCCGATAAGGTTTCTGTGAACTTGGCAATCTTTTCAGCAGCAGACTTGCTTGCGCCACCCACCGACTTAGCAGCAGCACCACCAGTACCACTGCTCGGAGTATCAATAGATGCAGCAAGATTCTTAGCCTGATCCGCAATTGCAGAGAGGTTTGTTTGTTCTGCCTTTAGTTGATTGCTGAAGTTACCAAATGCTGTAGCTGCGCTATCTACGCCACGAATTAAGAAGTCAAAGTTTCCAACTTCCTGAATTACATCGCCACTCTTTAAGACTTTCTGGAAAGCGTTGTATCCCTTAATAACTACGTTGATAGCAGCCGATGCCGCGTTACCAAGTTGCACAAAGGCAATCACTACACCGCGTATAACCTTTACTACGGCTTGACCCCAAGACATAGAAGCATCTGCGCTTTTTACAAACGCAGCAATGATCAAAAGAATTGCAGCTGGAATAAGAACTGCTCGCTTAATTACAAACTGAAACGCAGTTGCTAGACCTTGAAGCATCTTGATCATGTAACCAACGGCCACCATCGCCGGGCCTAGTGCAGCAGCAAAGAAACCAATTTGAACTGCGGTAACAATAGCGTTAGGCGAAAGAGTTTTAAAGGCTTCGATCAGTTTTTGGATGTTTGGCAATACTGAATTTCTAAGTACTCCAACAACGTTGATCATGATTGGAGTCAGTACCGCACCAAATGAACCAGATAAGTCCTCGACCTGTGCTGCTAAGAATTTCTTTTGATTAGCAAGACCGCCTGCGGTACGAGCTACGTCACCCTGCTGTAAAGCGGTATCTCTAAGAATCAGAGCATAGGCAGCTTGGGACTTTTGAGCTACCGTTAGGACACCTTGACCGTCATAAATCTTTAGGTTCAGTGCTTCCTGACGTAAACGCACATCATTAAGAGCAACACCAAAACGCTTAAGCGGTTCTGTTTCGCCAGATAAACCAGAGCGTAATGCAGTTAATGCTTCGTCAATAGGTACGTTGTTAAACGATGCCATGTCTGCTGCAAGTTCGACCAATCGCATCGACATTCTTGCGGACTCTTTTTGACCGATACCAAAGGCTTGGAACAAGTTGCCGTAAGTTCCAGCGGCTTCTAAAGCAGCACGTGTAGAAACACCTAAAGAGGTCGACGTAGTTTTAGACCACTTAGCAATCTCGCCGGCTTGTGTCTTAAATACGGCATTAACCTTTGATTCAGCTTCTGCAAGATTAGACGCGTCTGTGACAGTCTTATTCATCACAATGCCAAGACCTGCAAGTGGCAAGGTCAAGTTTCTAGTTAAAGAACGGCCAGTGTCAATAAAACTAGCTGACAGAATGTTGCTGGTTATTCCTAGCTTCTTAAAGCCACCCTCAGCGCGTTTGATTTCTGCTATTGCTTTATCTAAACCTTTAGGGTCGAATGTGGTGGTAATCGGAACAATAATTGCCATGACTTACCTAACCCTTTTTAATTCATTATTTAACGAGGTGCTTAATCCCTTAATTGTACCTTCAACCTGATTTATGACATACGGGATCTCACGTTCAGCAGCAGGGTAGACGTAGCGCGATGCCCTGTTAATGCTGTTCAGTTTATTTATCATGGCTCGGCCTGATCTAGTTTTGCCTCTAGCCTTACGACCTGCCATGTCTGCTATCTGGAATGCAGCAGCACCAGTTGCGTTCTTTCCTTTAGCACCAACAACAATAGAAACTAAGGAAGTTTCATTGCGCTGGGCTTTCTTTGAAAAGTTAGTTTTAACTTTTGCCGTTACCCCTGCTGGCTTCCAAGCTGTGCGCCCATTGTGGATCATTCCTCGTAGCGGTGCTTCATTTGGAATGTTGGACTTGATGGCATCTGCTACAGGTTGCGCACCACTTCTAAGGTCTCTACGGGCATCTGTGACGAGTTGTTTGTTTAGTTTGTTGAGAACTCTCACGGTATCAGCTACACCAGTTACTCTAGATGTTGCCATTATTACCCCTGACTGTTTCGCCAGCGCAGATACATTCCCATAGTAAAAAGCATACGCTCGGATTCTTCCATTAAAACTGACGGAGCAATGCCAGTTTCACAGGATAGATAAGCCAAATACCAATGTTGGGATGAGTCACCCAACCCTGTTATTTTGGGCTTTCGTCACTCGCTTCGATTGTGTCTACGTCATCGCACCAGTCCTCGAACGCCTTTTTGGTTTTACCCTGACGTTCTAACCAATGCCATGCAAGCCACAGCAAGTCAGTGATTCTAAAATCTGTCTCTAGTGATGCAACACTCTTAGTGAACTTGTCCTCAAAAGCTACAAGGTCACGAGCCGTAGCTGATACATCTTCAACTGACTTGTCGTTAAAAGTTACGCGCAGGTTGATCTTCATGGGTTAGACAGTTCCGCGTGTGATTGTGCCTGATGTCGGCCACGTCACCGAAAGCGTTGCAATATCGCCGACTGAGCTGCTGAATGGAGAATAGGAATTGACCAAGCAAATCGCGGTATATGCCGGATTGGTGGAATTAACAGTTCCAGAAGTTGGAGCGATTACAACGGTAGCCAAAGTGTTAAGCAATGGGAACAGAGTTGCATCTACTGATGCTGCGCCAAAGTCTTGCATGAACTGAAGTGTTAAAGAACCACTCTTCAGACCACCAACACGAGTGCGGAATTCGCCACCGAATGCAGTTGTTTCTAGATCGTCTGATTCAATAGCAAGTTCAACGCTATTTAGGTTAGTAGAGAAGTTGGTACCGTTTACGGTGACCTTGTAATCAGTGGCTGCAAATTTCGCCATGTTGTGTTGCTCCCTTAGTCTGCGTAGCAGAGAACTACGAACTCTGCTGATAAATAGTTTACCTCACCGACAAGTAGTTCCCCATAGTTGCGCATGTCAGTAACTCTGAGATCGAACGCTTTGCCAGAAAGTGTCTTATTAGATTCTATTGCTAGTTTAATGCTATTAGCCCCAGTGCTTGAAACATAAGCATCTATGGAGTTCTGACCACTTCGTTCTGAAACTCTGCCTACGATTACCTGCACCGAGAACGTATAAGTCTGCATTCCACGCTGAAAAGTATCGTCATAGTTAACCCCGATAGGAAAGACAATTGCAACAGGTGGGTTGATGTTGTCAGGCTGAAAGTCAGAAACCCGTAGCCCTGAGATAGTGGCTAGGTTGGCTTTGATCCCAGCGCGTAGCTCTGAAATGGAAGCCATTAAGCAAAGTTCCTAACACGGCGATAAGGCGCAACCAACTGCTCAACGTCTGGGTCTAGGTAACGGCTAACGCGCATCGCTCCCATGTCTCCAAAGCCAGCTATGCCGAGAGGACTGTCTAGTCGCTTAAAGATACGGCTGCTCTGAATGATGCAAGCCTGTGTAATTGAAATAGGCACAGAAGCCCAACCAAAGACTGCGGTTAGTTTGATTAGTGCTTGATCATCTTCTACTGGGAACAGGTAGTTTTCTACAGCGCGGATACGGGTGTACGGAACTGCAAGACCATCTACGTTGCCGTTAAGCGGTTCTAGCTGGTAGTCACCAACTGCCCAAGTCGTATCAAATACGCCATCGCCTGCTGATGAAGTTTGAAGCGTTAGAGCTGTTCCAGATACATCGTCAATCTGCGTGACGTAGGAATCATCTGCTGCGTAGTAGCGCGTGGCTGTTCCTGTTGAGTAGAAGTAACGTCCAGCGTGGCCGTCAATAGCTCGTGAGGCAGACTCAATAGCCATTTCAAGCAGGCTGTCATCTACGTTGTCAGAAATGCGTAAGGCTGATTTAACCTGTGCAAGGGTGGCATAGCCGTTGGTGATCGCCAAAGTAACTCCTAAAGTCTTTACTATTCTACTTGCGTTCTTCTAATGCCCTGCGGATTCCCTCACGCAGACTGATCTTAGGAACGAAATACTGATGCGATAAATGCTGTGTGCCTACTCGATACTGCACACCAACAGGCGCGGTCTGGATGTGGTTGAACACAGGCTTGTAACCTGCTTCCTCGCAGACCATTTCAGCAAGGTCATTGAAGCTAGTGGCTTGCCCTGAACAAAGATTGAACGTGCCTGTGTATCCAGTCTGAACGTGCCAAAGCACAGCCTGAACTATGTCCTCAATGTGAATGAAGTCGCGTACCTGCTCACCATCGCCCCAAATGTCAAAGGGGTCTGCCTTGGCTAGAGCGCGGTCAATGAAGCTAGGAAACGGGTAATCGGCATCTTGGTCTGAGCCGTAACCTGAGAACGGTCTAAAGATAAACACGTTTGAGTCAGTAACAAACTGTGCCAAGTATTCCCCTGTGAGTTTTGCCCAGCCATAGGTAAGATCAGGATTCCTAACCGCATCAAGGTTTAAGTCCCACTCATCTAAGCGGTGACGGCGGTGCGTGGTTTGTAGGTCTATTGGGTAAGCAGCCGAGCTAGAGAAATAGACCACGTTCTTAGGCTTAGTGCTTTGCACCCAGTTAAAGAACTCTGCATCTATTGAAAGGTCAGTTGCTACCGATAGTGGCTCACCCTCGATAGTGGCGCGACCACCGACAATAGCTGCCAAGTGAATCACTAGATCAAACTGTTCTGTGTTGCTCTTAAAGAAATCCCTGCAATCGTTTCCGTCTTTTAGGTCAATGCCTGTTATGTCGCTATCTGGCAAAGCCTTAACAAAGTTGCGACCTACGAAACCCTTATGCCCAGTAATAAGTATCTTCATTACCAAGCCTTTACGTTTTCAACGTCATTGATGAATTCGTTGGCTAGGTATTCAGCAAAGATAGCCTGATCGCCGTTGTGCATTTCAGGGTTATTTACAGCTGCGTATCTATCGTCATGAGCAGCCTTGCCGTTTGTGTAATGCATGTGTTCGATTACTACCTCTGGCAGATAGTTCACGTTTTCTAGCGCGTGACCCATTGCAAGCCAGTAGTTATCTAGGAATAAGTGCTTTAAGGCTGGCGGTGACATGAATCCAGTAGCTCTAATAATCCTGCTGGACATAACCACAGCAGTGGGCAAATTCTCGCCTTGCAATAAATCGTTCCCGTAAGCGATGCCCGGTTCTGTACCAATAGCTTCTGCGAGCTTCGTATCCCAGCCACCTGTGCGAGGTAGGTGATCGTCACCCATAAAGCAGATGTAATCGTAGTCAGGGGAGAACCATAAAGCCCAATGATTAAGAGTTCCGTTCATACCCATACGGTCAGCAATGCAAACCTTGACGTTATCTAGCCCAGCAGTTTCATTCATAAGCCCTTGATAGGTCTTAACGTCATCTGCATCTATGGCAAAGATGACCTCTGTAAAGTCAGCCGTTGCGTTGATAGCTTCAAATAATCTAATGGCGTTATCGTTGCGCCCTCTTGTGGGAATGATTGTAAGCATTCTCATTGGTTTACCAGTTTCCAAAATGTATCGCCTGCCTTATCTACCATGTGGCGCAATGCATCTGCATCGTGCCAATCTTCAACGCTAGTTATTCCTACGTTCTCGTTAGTGTGAATCCTGCAACCTGAAAGCACCGCTTCCATGACTGCCCTGCATTCTGACTCAAAGGCTAACGGTAAATGCACAAACCATTCGACCCTTGCCATTGCATCTAGTACCTGTTCACGCGATACATCTGTCAGAGCCTTGAACTCGTAGCCTGCCTGTGCTGCCCAAGCGTGAGCGCGTAGTTGGCCTTTCAACGGATGATTCCTAGCAGCCCAAAGTGCTATCGGCTTCTTGTCCATGATGTCGTAGCACTTGCTGGTATCAAAGTAGCTTAAAACCTGCGCTGTCTTGCGTGGCTTAGTCCAAGCTAACTCTCTGCGCATGTGTGCCGGCGTATGGGTTACAAATAAGCGAGAGCCACGAATCAAAGCGTTAAGCCCTGCGCGTGGAGTTTGTAAATGATGCACAAATACAAACGGGTCATATTCAGCCAGTCTGTATAACTGTGCATCTGTAAAGGCATCTGTGCCAGTGACTATGACTGAATCAAATTGGTGTATGTCGTGTGTATCGAATGTGTATGGGGTGACAATCTCAATCTTGTAATCAAGAGGAGCTTGTAAGCGGTATTCGTAGTCCGACATTTCTGCCCCACCTGCAAACTGCCCCGTGAATAGCCCTGTGGGGCTTACAGAGCCACTGTGAGCCACGTTAGGCGTATTCTCAATGTGATGCGTGTACCAGCCTATTTTCACGCTCTACATCCGTTCTAGGGCTTTGGCTTCCAGCACCTTTAGTGCAGGCTTCCAGTGTTCCTCAAAGACGGTATCGGCGTTATACGCCTTAGCAAACTCTTGTGCCTTTTCTGATCTGCCACGACCACGCTGATAAGCCTGCTCTAGAGCATCCACAATGGCAGGAACGCTTGGCATGTGGAACCAAGATGCTTGCGGTGCATCCCAAAGCGGTTGCCCGTCAATGAGCCAGCCGTCACCTAGTAGCTCGCTTGAAGCTGCAAAGTCGCTAACAATTACAGGTGTGCCACAGGCTTGTGCTTCCACAGTTGGAATACCAAAGCCCTCGCCGTATGAGGTGGCAAGCAATACATCCATCGCCGTATAGATCGTGGCTAGAGTCTGCTGGTCAATCCCGGTGCGGTAAACATAAGGATCAACAAACGCAAACTTGTCCTCTGGCACTCCACAGGATTGAAGCAACTGCAAGAGTTTGATTCCACCTAGTGCGCCCATCTGGTCTGTGTGCAGATAAAGAACTACGTCATCGTGTTTTTGGGCAAACATAGAGAACGCAAGAATGTTTTCACCAAATGCCTTGCGGTTAGGGCTTACGCCTTTGTTGGCTGCGTTCATGCCAACTACAAACTTGTCCTCGCCAACGCCAATGTAATCTCTGCCAGTAGTTCCCTTGTGGCGTTTCATTGGCTTAAAGACTGACTCGATACCGTGTGGCACATAAAGGGACTCAATGCCTACGTTCTCAATCATTGTCTGCCCGTACTGGCTCATGGCAATAGGAGTTACAAAGTCTTGTGCAAGCCACTTAGTTACTTCTGGTGGTGCAGGGATGTGATCAACTGGAACCCAGCTAGCAACATTCCAATCAGCCCATCTAGGGCCTTTGAATACCCATACGTCATAAAGCGTAAAAAGTATGTGACCTTGCTTAGGATGGCGCGAAGTCCAGTCGTGCATGTGTGCAGGTACTACGTCATTTGAGTAAAGGTCTGCGCCACGCTGATAAACGGGCATGCCGTTCCAGTCTGTGTTGCTTCCCTCTAGACCGTAGTTATTAAAGATCGCTACATTGTGACCCAGTTCTTTTAGTCGCTGAGTTACTTGGGCTGTTTGAGTTCCATAACCAGTTGCAGCCCAAGGCGCGTTGCTATTCCAACCAATTGCTAATTGCTTTGACACAGGGAGTTCCTTTATTCGCAGGTGCTTTGAACCTTACATTAAAACGTGATCAAATAAAAGCAGAACCCCACCAAGCCTGCGCTCTCGGTGGGGTTCCACGTTTTTGGTTCCTAATTAGGAAGCTGCACCAGCAAAGTACTTCACATGTGAAGTCTGGATTAGGTTTCCATCCACGCGCATTGTGGCGCGGAATGTAATTAGGTCGTTCTGGAACGCGTAATCGTCGGAACGATCTAGGCGTAGTCCACCAACGGTGCGAGCAAAGTAACTTGGCAAGTGACCAAAGATTACTGACTTTGCGCTTGTTGCTGGGGACGCGATGGCTGGATTCTCGAAGATAGGGTATCCAAGCAATAGATCACGAGCATCAGCAGATAGGGATGGGCTGAACAAGTACTGTCCTGCTGAATCCTTTAGCTTACGAACAGCAGCGATTGCCTGAGCATTCATTTGCCATCCTGTACCCGGTAGGGTGCGACCTGCGGTATCAACGCTGTAAACCAAGTCAATTAGGTTGTCAGCAGTGAATGCGCCAGATACGCCAGTTCCACCAGTGATGCCGAACCAGCAGCAGTTACGATACCGGTTGGCTGTACTGTTCCTGTTCCAGTTGTTAGTGCGCCATTGACTGCGTAGCCAAGTGCGTTACCAGTTTGCTGTGCAAGGAATCCAAGAATATCCACGCCTGCATCTTCAACCATTTCACGGCTGATCTGAGTTAGGAATGAATACTTGTATGCACCAAGAGTCTTGAATGCATTGAATGTTGGATCGCTTTCGCCAATAGTAGCAGCTTCGCCAGAAACTGTGCCAACGCTGTATGCGCTTAGTGACGGAATCTGCAAGTTCTCTCCACCAGCGGTGTTAAGAATTGTTGAAGTTTCTAGCATCGGGCCAACGTGACGAGCAAGCATGATTACCTGATCGTAGAAAGAGGTCGGTACTGGTGCGCCAGTTGAACCCTTTGTTACATCGCGCTTCTCGAACGAGTGGGAACGAATCTCACCACGAGCAAGGGAACGGATTAGTTCAGCTTCGTTGATTTCTGGAACAGATACAACTGCTGGCTTAACTTGGGCTTCAAAGCCCTTCATTGCTTCGGCAGCACGTTCTTCACGCTCTGCTTGAGCTTTCATTGTTTCCATTACCTGTGAACGTGAATCAAGGTCAGCCATGATGCGGTCATAGGTTTGGTTTTCTTCTGCGGATAGATCGCGCTTTTCAGCTGCTGCTGAGTCGAGAAGAGCCTTTGCTTCTTCCCAAGCCTTTGCACGAGCTTCCGCTTGCTGACGGATGTAGTCAGACATAGTGGACTCCTAAAGTCTTAGATTGGATTGGGTCTTACAAGTTCTGCGTGGCTCCACGACAGATAAGCGCAACGGTGGCTCCACGCAATCGCACAGTTTAATTATTGCACAATAAAAAACGGCTCAGACGCTTCCCCACATCCGAGCCGTTCTTTCTAAGAATCTTAGAATGCTTTAAGCATTAGATCAAGTTGCTTTCGCTTGATCTCTAGCATGTCTAATTCGCTTGGCTTGTCTGCGCGTAGCTTCTGCACAACTTCGCTAATTAGATCAGCGTGTGTGGCATCTAGAGTCTCGCCTGCTTCTAGCTTTAGAATCGCATCGCTAAGAGTATCTACATCAACGGCGGTGCGCTGTGCCAAAATGTCCAAGGAACGAACGCTTGCAGTAGTTGCTTCATAGGCTGGGAATCCAGTCACAATCGAAACCTCGTGCAGGCGTACCTGATGAAGTTCACGGGTTGCGCCATCGCTTGACCAAGCATCACCCTTTGGTGGAACGCTGAAGCCAAATGACATGCTCGATACATCGCCACGCTTCATTAGAACCGATAGGTCGCGACCTGCGCTGGTGTCTGGCAGTTCGGCTTGAGCTAGTAGACCGCGTGAATCCTCAGTCAGTTTCAAAGTTCCAGCGCGTGTAGAACCTAGAACAACGTCTGTGTTGTGGTTCATGAACAGTTTGATTTCGTTGCGCGACTTCAAGGAACGCTTGAATGCACCCTCACGAATAACCTCAGTGAAAGGTAGCGGTTCTGATGGGCTATTAAAAACGGCTGCGTAGCCAGTGAAACTCATGCCATCGCTGGATGCTTCCCCATTACGGACATCAAACTCAACGGTATTAACACGGCGTTCTACATTGGTGGTCATTGACTGCCTTTCATCCTTGTTTAAGTTTAGCGCGATTGAACGCCATTTCTCATTTTGTAAATCATTGGCGGTGCGTTCCTCGGCGCGGATGCGTTCCACAACACCTTGTGCATAATCTAGAGCGCGTTGAGCCTGTCGCTTACCCGGTCCACTTCCCCAAAGTAAATGAGCTACGACTCCTGCACTTGGGTAGTTGTCAGATTCAGGGTTTGCATCTGGTGAATCAAGATCGCCTAAATGACGAGCAATCCAAGCAGCAATACGAATCCACTTATCATCTGAAACTTGTCCATCAGCCATAAGTCTGGCTTCACGAATAGTGCGATCAACTAAACCATCGCCACCCTTGCCATCTGCATAGAGTTCTAGGCCACGTCTAGCTGCTGCTCTCATGTAGGCAGGAGCATCTTGATTGACAGCGCGTTCTTCATCTGGATCGTTTTCATCTGATGGCACATCTGGCACATCTGAAACGTCTAGCGCAGTAATCCCAAGTTCACGATAGACAGCGCGATTAGCTGGGTTGTTGTCAATTGCAATGATCACGTTGTATTCCTGCAAAAGCCTTTCAGCAGTTGCTTTCTTGAACGCTGGTGTATCGGCTGTGCTTCCCGGGTTCATAAATAGACGGTCATAGTCCACGCCTAAAGAATCCAATTGAGCAACGGTTTCATCTCTTGTCGAATCGTTACGACCAGTGACAATAAAGATTTCTGTATCTTCCATGTCATCTAAGTAATTGTAGGTCTTTTGAATTAACTGTCCATCTCGAATCAGAGTATCGTCAATGTCCACGATTACAGCTAGTGGCCCGGAGTCAATGCGCTCCCCACCCGGTTCCATTTCCTCAGCTAGTGAAACGGCCACCATCTGATCTATGGCAGCCTGCTTTGTTGTATGGCAACCAATAACTTCGCCATCCTCTTTAGTAGTTGCCCAGCCTGAGCAACCTTGCGCTTTATCTGTAATGAAATATGGCATTAGTATTGTGTCTGCCTTAACCAAGAGATGAGATGAGTACCAGATTCTGAAACTGCGTATAGTGATTCACCGGGATTAAGAACCAGTTCAATACTGTCTAACTTTTCTAAGGCAAGACCGTTTGTGATAGTTACAGAACCATTTCCAATGAATACGAGTTTTGTGTTATCCATGTTATGTATGTGCAAACGTGAGGGGTTAGGGCTAATGCCATCTACAAGAACCGCAGTAGTTCCAATAGTTTGCTGACCTGATGTAATTGCCACGCTAATCCTTAAAGCAGTAGAAGCAACTCTGCTTCATCCTCTAGTATTGACCATTCTACTTGCGCTTGAACGCTAATCGAGAATGCTGGGCTTAGTGCTGATGTTGTTGCCGTAATTGTTGCAGGCATTCTTACAGGTCGCGCTGGTAAAGTTTCTACGATTACTGGCGTTGGTGGCTGTGGTGCAGGCTGAACCTTTGGCTGGCGTAGTGGTGGTGCAGGGTAAGGGCGATTTGATCCATAGCCCGGTGCAACTGGTTCTGGTGGGGTTGGCGGTATAACAGTTGCAGTAGCCGTTGCATCTAGCGTTCCAAGAGAACCCATAAATACGGGTTTTATAGTAGGCAGGCTGTTTGCCGTTGCTGTTATTGCACCTAGTTCAGATGCAGCCGTTGCAATGTGTGTAACTGTTGCGCTTGCAGAGTTAGCAAGATCACCAAGCGGAGCATCTAAAACTGGCAGGATTTGTGGAATAGTTGTAGCTGTGGAATTTATAGACCCAAGTGATGCAGTAGATGAAGCCGTGTGGCTTACCCCTGAAATGCTTGAACTGGTCAATGTACCTAAAGCAGCAGATGCAGAAACTACGACTACTGGCGTAGATGCGATGCTTGCGCTTAGACCATTAAGACTTGCAGAGCTTCTGGCTAACTGAGTAAGTGTGCCGTCATAAGTAGACACGGCTGAGTCATAAACTAAGTCATTTGCTGTATAGGCAGACTTGCCACCAACAACAGTTGAATCTAAAGCGCGTTGATCTAAGACCATCTGCGCAAGTCGCGCTAAACGGTCAAGGTTTAATTCAAAGTCATTGAGTTCTGATGAACTCATGTCTTAGCTCGCTAGTGTGAGCGAAGTTGTAAATGACCCTGACGAGATCGTGTAAGTATCGCCTGCGGTGTATGGGTTACCTGTGATAGTTCCAGAGAACAAGAAACTTCCACCTGTTAGTGCATCCCAAACTGTAAAGAATGTTGCATCCTGTGAACCGCTTATGTTTGTCCAAGAAACGTCAGCATCAGAAACAATAGACCCAGTAGATGCACCAGCAAATGAAACAGCCTTGCGTGTGGTTTCTGTTGCGCCATTGGCAGTGCCAGCAGCACCCGGATCGCCCACGTGCAGTTGTACATAAACATTTGTCACGGCGTAAGCGGTGTTATTGCCTAACGCATTTAGCAAGCTATTCGCTAGATGTGCGCTCATTCCAGTAGCCATTAGCCCTCAACTCTTTCAGTAACAGTAACAATCTTGCCATCATCATCACGCTCAACGGTGCGAATTACTGCGCGTTGCTGTGGTGCTTCAACAGTAATGTTAGGCGGTGCAACGTTGATAACGGCTGGCGGTACGTTCACAATCGTTTCAGGCATCTGAACATTCACATCGTGTGTACGTTGTACGTCATAAACGGACTCAGGGTTCTCTGGGTCAATTTGTGCGATCTGTTGCAACTGGGTAGTAGGTACGCCTGTGTGAGTGATTGACGGCAATCCTAGAGCAGATAGAACGCCAGCAGGATCGAAGCCAGAATTGATAAGTTTCTGAGCCATCGTGACACGCTTGTCGGTCTCAACGAGTGAAGCAGCACCCAGATCCACGTTAGCCAAAGGAACGCGATAAACGTCACCGCCATCCACAGGTCGGAGATCTTCGAATCTTCTAATGTCATTGACTGAATAAAACCCTGCCTGTGAACCGATTGAGTAGCCATTCATTCTGGTAGCAAAGTCACCGCGAAGTAGACCGTCTACGTTGAAACGAATAAACGCACTATCAGGTAGAAGTGCGCTATAAGCATCTTCAATCTTAGCGATGTAAGGGCGCAAGGTATGGGTTACAAAGTTGATGCTGTTCTGTTCCACTGATGCGTAGGACATAGCACCGGGAGTAGTCACACCAATCATGTGCGGTGGAACGCGGAAGATACGAGCTACTTCCTCAATGGCTAGCTTGCGACTGTCTAGCATCTGGGCTTCGTCTGGGTTTACGCCAGTTCTTACAAACTTTGCGCCACCTGTAAGTAGGCCAGTCTTGTGAGCCTTGCGGAAGCTACTGTGGCGAGTATTAAACCCGTCTACTAGCTGCTTGGCCTGTTCGCTGTTTAGTCCCTGTGGTGTTTCGATAATGCCCTGAGTAGTTGCACCCTGACCAAAGAATCGTGAAGCAAAAGACTGCAAGGCACTAGATAGACCTAAGTTGTCTTTTAGTTCAGTAACACGGGACATACCGCGTAGCTCGCCAGCCTTGCGCATCTCGGTGATTTGTAGCATGTCACGCTTGCTGACTGGAATGTCTTGATTATCATCAATGATGTATTCGATCTCACGAGTTCGTATGTTTCGAACTACTTGAACGCGATTAGGAGCAATACAAACTAGGTTGACTACATCGCCACGACCATCACGAAATACACGAACTCGTG
>Ga0247723_1001257_pt1 | contig 15179 bp, 17 predicted proteins | sample MSEWelMarce5H_FC_FD_189079 | JGI IMG/M metagenome (GOLD analysis project Ga0247723, IMG submission 189079) | Subsurface sediment microbial communities from gas well in West Virginia, United States - MSEEL Well Study Marcellus 5H_FC | ecosystem: Environmental > Terrestrial > Deep subsurface >...
AAGCAAATCTGAAAGAAATGACCTTAGGGTTATTCTTGAGAGGAACCGTGACGCTGTAACGAATCTTCCTAACGGTGACATGAAGTACGGTGAGTGGCACAAGTCTGTCTTTGAACTGGAGAATGCTTACCAGACTATCCACGGTCGTCCCATTACCGAGAAAGAGATCCAGGCTTACTACTCTTATATCCAGCTGAATGATCTGGATTACATGGTTCGTAACGCTACAATCTTCAGGGACAAGACACGCCTTGGTATTGAAGAGATCGCTCTTAAGCACCACGTTATTATTCCAGATACTGGTGTACATTTTTATCAACCACAGGAACTCAGTGGTGGTGGTAAGTTTGTAGACAGTCTACCAGACATCAACAGGTCTGACTGGAGTGTGATGCTTCATATCAACCTTCCGGGTGATCCTGGTAAGGTTCTTCAGGCTAAGCAAATCCTTGGTAGTGATCTTAGGGACATTGAAGATCTTCTCAAGGATGGCTACAAGATCATTCAGATAGCTAATCCCAATGCTTATCCTATGGAAAAGATTGTGGGACGAGTACCTGTTAACTACATTATCACCAAGGACTTTGAACGTAGGCCCCTTAGCTGGACTCAGATTCCGTACCAAGAGGGTGGACATAAGTCCTACGCTACTGACTGGTTTGTCAAGCAGCCTAAGATTGCTAGGACAACCGGAGAGGCCTTGCCTGATGGTACTCCGGCTCGTACTGCTCACACCTTTGAAGGTGATACTTCGATCATGGGCTTTGGTTCAGAAGCTGAAGCCAAGAAGTACGCTAGTCTTATGGATCAGGCACGGATACTCCTTAAGGACAACAAGACGCAGGAGCTTAAGGACTTCCTAGCCAAGCACCTTCCGTTTGACTACAAGCACTTTACCAGTCTGTTTGAAGACAGTGTTGATGATGTTGGCAGGAGGGTTCCTGCTGCACTTCACAAGGATGATCCAATCTCTCATGTGTTCTCTGGGCAACGTACCAGTGACACTGTTGAGTACAAAGATATTTATTCTGACTTCACAGATAACATCCGTAGTCCTCACAACCTGTGGGCTAACATTGACAAGGAGTTTGCTGGTCAGAAGAACATGGATCTCATGAGTGTCAGTGAACGTGAACCAATCTTCAAGCTAACTACTGCTGAGAAGATTGATCCATTGAAGACCATGAACGACAGTATTGCTAACGTGATGCGTAATCGTCTCATGGCTGACTACAAGATCAGTGCTGTAGAGACTTGGGTACAGGAGTTTGGTGATCTACTCAAGGGAGCTGACAAGTTCCTTCTGGAAACCAATCCTGTCTACTACCTCCATAACGGTATCCTTGACACAAGCAACCCTAATGCTGGTAGGATCTCTTTGGCCAAGGCACAGCGTGAGGCTATCCTCAGGTTGCTTGGTACTGATTCTCCTCTCAACAGTTGGCTTGAGTGGACTCGTAGGAAGCTTGTGGACTCTATCTACGAGAGCAAGGGACAGACTGCTTCCAACAAGCTAGCCTTCAGTGATATCTACAAGGAAACTGATCCCTTCAAGTACGCTCGTCAGGTAGCGTTCCATTCAAAGCTTGGTCTGTTCAACCCTGTGCAGCTGTTCCTTCAGGCACAGACGCTTACTCATGTGATGGCTATTGCTGGTCCTGTTAATGGTGCTGCTGGTACCATGGCAGGCACTATGATGTCTTTGCTTAGGTACACCGAGAACCCTAAAATCATTGATTGGTATGCTAAGAAAGCAGCAGCTCTAGGCTTTAACAATCCCACGTGGTTCAAGGAAAGCTACGAGGAAATGCGTAGGCTTGGACTGTGGCACGTTGAAGGAGAACACTCCTGGGTCTCTAATACTCTGGATCCTCAGCTGTACAAAGGTGTCGCTGGTACGTTCCTGGATAAGGGTACGTTCTTCTTCCGTGAAGGTGAACGACTGACTCGTATGGCTGCTTGGAATGCTGCTTACCTTGAGTGGCGTAAGGTCAATCCTACAGCACAGATCAACAATGCTGTACGTAGGCAGCTGGTAGACCGACAGAACATGTTCACTGTCAACATGATGCGTGATGCTAATGCTTCGTGGCAGCAAGGTGCCTTTAGTGTTCCTACCCAGTTCCTTGGATATCAGGCTAGGTTGTCAGAACAGCTTCTAGGGAACCGTCTAACTAACGTTGAGAAAGCTCGGGCTATTGCTACGTACAGCCTTATGTACGGTATCCCTGCTGGTACTGCGGCGTTTACAGGTGCTATTCCCGGCTTCCCAGACGGTGACGATATGAAGAAGTGGATCCTGAACAACGGTAACAAGTGGATGGGAGTTGACTTTAATAATGAAGCTGTTGATTTTGCAACTCGTGGGATGCTTGACACTGCTGTTGCTATGGTTTCTGGTGAGAAATTTAACCTCAGCTCGCGCTGGGGGCCTAGCAACATGTGGAAAGAACTTCTTAAAGACGATAAAGGATTTCTTGAGATTGCCTTAGGTGCCTCAGGTTCCATCATTGGAGACATGAAGAAGAGTGCTGACCCCTTTGCCAAGGCTATTGGTAGTGTGTTCAGTGATGATCCTTCAACACAGTATGCACCTCAGCCTGAAGACTTCCTGTTCCTTGCCAACAATGTCAGTACTATCTCTCAGGCATCCAAGCTAGTGTGGGCTTTGAACACTGGTATCTACTTCTCAAGGAACGGTGTTAAGCAGTCAGACATTTCTCCAATCAGCGCTATCTTCACTGCGATCACTGGTACCAGTCCCAGAGATGTCAGTGATGCCATGCTCATGCAACAGTCCCTGAAGGACACCAAGAAAGCACAGGATGATGCTCAGAAGTTTATCACTGATTACTTCCGTAGGGCTAATGCTGCTGCTGCCAAGGATGATTACCAGTCTTACGAGAACTACATGCGTCTGGTAAAGATTCACTTCATTGCTGGTGGGTTCCAGGACAAGGACCTTGCTACTGTCTATCGTAAGGCTAGCGAGGGTCTACTCAATACCTCTTCTAAGATCAGACAAGACTTCTGGAAGAACGCTCCCAAGTCTCAGCAAGAACTTCGTATTCAAGACACTTTTAAAGGTTTGAATTAATATGGCTCGTTTTAATCCAGAGGTTCGTCCCACTAACGATCCGTCGTACCTTGGTCTTTCCAAGGAACCAGATAAGGTCAGGCCTAACACAGGCCTAGGGGATTTGTTCTCTAACCTTGGTGGTCTCGTAGGAGATGTTACTGCTACGGTAGATCAGAACATCAAGGGTAAACTGAAGCGTGATGTCTATGAAGGAGTAGACAAGCTAAGGGATGGACAGGGAGGCAGTGATGCTCTCAAGGCTCTCCCTGATCCTCTTAACCTAGACAAGGGAGGCCCTGCTTCCAGTGCTACAATGTCACCCGGTAGGGAAGGTGGTGGCACTGGTGGAGCTACGGAGTCCCAGCGAGGTATAGTTAGTACTAATCCTGCTGTAGAGGAACTTAGGGCACGTGTGAGTCGTTTGAACCAAGGGTTCCGTCAAGGGACTATCCAGGATGCGTACTACTACACACAGCTAGACGCACTTAACCGTCAGGTACGAGCCAAGTATCCTGGGTACCGTGAAGAAGTCGATGCCATGATCAGGGAGGTCACTGGCATTGTTCCTGCTAATGCTCTGCGTAAGGAACTGTTGACTAACATTGCTACGTACCAGTCTACTGTAGACTCTAAGGTTCAGCAGGACACCAAGTACCTTCAGGACAACGGTGCTCGTATTATCCAGCGAGTGGGTCAAGCTAACTACCAAAAGATGCTTGAGAATCCAACGTCTGTTAATATGCCTGCTCTTCGTGCAGAAGTAAGTGTGGTTGAAGCTCAGGAGCTTACTACCAAGCAGAACACTCAGCGTATGGAAGAGCTTGAGAAGCAGGGTAAGCTTGACTCTAAGTCAGCTGTAGAGATGGCTACTGGTGAGATTGACACTATTATCAACAACGCTTTTGTTGCTGGTTCTAGTGGCTCTGGTCTCTCTAAGATTACTAGTATGATGGATCAAATTGCTAAGAGTGGAAAGGCTCCTACTCCTGAGCAAGAAGCTGCACTTACCCAAGCACTAAGTTCTTTGGAGACTCAGCACGCACTGTCTACTGATGCTTATCTTAACAAGCCTCGTATTGCACGAGATGGTAAGATGCTGTCTATTGCTCAGATTGTTGGTCGAGAGGAGGCTAACAAGCTAAGGGAACAAGCTCAGGATAAACTTAAAGTTATCCGACAGGCTTTGTTAGATAAAGATACTGGTACTCTTGGTCTGGTTGAACGGAATATCAGAGCTACTGAAAACAAGAATGCTATGGCAATCCTTGGTAACCCAACTCTTGGTCAGCTTGCTGCTGGTAAGAGAATGCTTGGAGATCCTTTTGTCTCCGGTATTCTTGCTGACCAAGAGCTTGGTACAAAAGTTATGAAAGAAACTCGTAGTCTTATGGTTACCCAGGTACTTAACAATGGTTTCCAGGGTATTGATGATCAGTTTAGCCGTATGATTCTTATGGGTAAGAACGACCCTAAGTACAAGTACAACGGAGACGATGTCAAGACTGTTATTAATGATGTTCGTCGTGGTGTTATAGACAGTACTAATACTGTTGAAGGTAGGTTGATTTTTGCTAATCATCTCTTTGGTAAAGACAGTACTGATTTTCTAGATAAGCGTTTCATTGCTGACAACGGTACTCGTCAGAACGTCTACAAGATGCTTGTCACACCTGAGATGACCAAGTCAATGGTTGAACTCAGCAAGACTGGAGCCAAGGGTCAGGAAGCTTTTGACAACTACACTCGTTGGGCTAGCATCAACTATGGTCGTCAGTTCAAGCAGGACGTTGATACCATTGCCAAGAACTCCAACGAGAGTGACACCTTCACTGTTCGTTGGGATGACAAGGAGAAGCAGTTTGTTCCTGAGCTGACTCCTCAGGGTATCAAGAGGTGGCAGGAGACTACCGGTACTGAGAAGATGCGTCTAACGGAACGTGGTGGTACACCTAACATCCGTAGTATCGTTGGTGGTAGCACATGGGACGCTATTATCCGTATGAACGGTATTACCAAGAACTACCAGAGTGTTGCTGAAGCTAACGGTCAGAACGTTACTGACACTGTGAAGCAAGTCTTTAGTGCCTCTGGATACGCTATGGATGGAACCAAGCCACCTCAGGGTCCTGGGTTCTTCAAGCAGATGATCGACAGTGTCTTTGGCTCAGGAACCCCTGGGAGCGACGCTGAGGACCGTCTCAACGAGAGAGCTACCCAGAGGTTCAAGGAACAGAATCAGCCGATAGCGGGGCCTCAGAAGCGCTCTGAAGGCCTATCCCTGGAGAACGAGAAGACAGCCTCGTATGAGGGTAGAGCTCACCCAGTTCTTGAAGCTGTAGCCAGTGGTGAAAGCAAAGGTAACTACGACGTTGAGTACGGTGGTAAGAACATCAAGGTAACTGATCAGTCTATTGATGATCTGTTGGCTTACCAGAATGCTCAGCGTAAAGCCAACGGTACTCCTGCTTGGCCTGTAGGTAAGTACCAGTTTGTAGAATCAACTCTTCGTGGATTGAAGAAGGAACTGGGACTTAAGGGTGATGAGAAACTAACTCCTGAACTACAAGAACAGATGGGTATGGCTCTTATGGAGCGTAGGGGTTACTCCAAGTACAAGCGAGGAGAGATGACCTTTAACCAGTTTGCTTCTGGTATGATGGATGAGTGGGAAGCTCTTAAGAATGATCCTAAGACTTTTACCAGGTTCTACAATGCAGTTAACAAAGATATCCAGACTGCCAGTGCTGAATAAACATGTTGTGCTGAGTAACTAGATCTAAACATTTACTAATAAAAAAGCCCTTAGGAATTAACCTAAGGGCTTTTTCTTTGTTACTTACTAAGGTCTTGAATACATCGTTCAAGGTAGATAGCTAGGTCAAGAGCTTCCTCTTGTGCGTGCCTGAGCCACTCAACAGTACCAATGTCAGGACGTTCCATAGTCACACCGTACTTAAGCATACCAGCTTGAGAACGTTCAGCCATGCAGGACATAACCTTACCTACAATAGGATCCTCTACAGGAGGAGCAGCGTAGTACGTGTAAGTCAAATTAGATTCCACAGGAACCTCCTTTACCAGTAATGTCACAGATATCGTTTCCTTCAACGTGTTCATCAAACTCTTTACCAAGATGCTGAACAGCTTCTGTGTAGGACACAGAGGTCAACGGCTGGCCTCCACGAGCACCATCAGGATAACAAGTAAAACCCCTAAGACGACTAGCGTACTTGGCCAGAGTATTGGCAAAAGGTCGAACAGTGTCTGCATTGTTATCCTTGGATCCCCACATAGGTAGATTGATAGTTGAGGAGATTGACATATCAACGTAGTCCTGGACATCAGCCTGGAACTTGATACGCCTCTCGTAGTCCTTGGCTAGGTCTGTTGCACTTTCGATGTTGTCTGGATTGACTCCTGAGTTGACGAGGTCCCGGGCAACTGAATCAACAGCGTACTGGTACTTCCATCGCTTCCCTTCAACAAGATATCGACGCTTGTAAGCGACTGCGTAGACAGGTTCGATTCCTGTAGTAGTTCCTGCAAGCATTCCAATAGTTCCGGTTGGAGCAATTGCTCGATTGGCCACTGGTGTGGAAACGCCCAATAGCTGTGATACCGTGCGGGAAGTGGCCTCGCTCGTACCACGGTAAACACTGAGCCATTGGTGAAGCTCTGGGGTGACTTCATAGCGACTACCCTTCTTAATCAACCACTCATGGATACCCATAAGGCCTAGGCCAAGACGACGATTTTTCTCCCGTACCTTATACACCTTCTTGTAGGGAAGCTCTGCAACCAGAGTACCGTACAGAAGGAACATAGTACCTAGACGTACGACATCAGAGAACTCATCAATAGAATCAATCCTAGAGATATTAACACTGCCAAGATTGCACACATCAGAATCATCAGAACTTGTAACTTCTGTACAAGCATTACGAAGTGTTTCGTGTTCTTTGTCGAAGAAGTTAAAAGAGAAACCTGGCTCTCCAGTTCGAAGAGCTTGTTCAACGTTACGAGTGAAAACCTCCCCAGGATCGCCTGACTTATAAAGATTAAGAAGCCAAGCAGTATCATAGTTCACCGAGATGTTGGTCATATCCAGAGGAGCAGGGAAATCAAACTTAGCTTCCTTGACTTTCCCTAGTGAGATGTCAGTACCTGGAACCATCATGTCGTTCCAGTCTTTAGCCTTCAGGAATTTATGAACATCAGCATGAGCGTGGTTCAAGGATGCATAGATAGCACTACGACGAGCACCTCCCTGCATCACGTGACGACCAATCTCATTGATCATCTGCATCTTGGGGACGGGACCAGAGGCTACTCCTCCAGTGCGACTGATGCTAGCTCCTTCAGGACGGTAAACTGAGTAATCAGTACCAATACCTCCTCCGGTGATAAGACACGATTCTGACTTCCAGCTAAGATTTGCCCAATCTTCTCGTGTATCTTCTTCTGCCTTGAGTAGATAGCAGTTATTGAAAAAACGTACAGGTCGATTAGCATAATAGAGATAGCGACCCCCTGGGATAAACTTCATCTCCCTCATGTACTTCTTGAGGGTATCGGTATCTTCTTTAGAGGCACGAGGGGTGCCTTCGACAACACCCCCCATCACCTTGTCTACAAGGACACTGACAAGACTGTCCCATGTCTCAGCACCCTGATGTCGGTACTTGTAATTAAAAATATCGTATGAAAGCTTTGAACGAAAAGGGTGCGGTACTGTCAATTAACTGTTCTCTTTCTTAGGTGTATATACTTTATGAGAGTAAACTGAGACAGACTTTTTATTCCATAAAATAGAATACTCGTCTGTTCCTACAGCAATAATTCTAAAAGCAAGTTTACCTTCAGGTCTACCCAAAGACAAAGCATATTCAGCTGCTTTAGCTTGTCCTACTAGATCAGTATCAGACTGAAGAATTATTTTCATGATCGTTTAGGCTGCTTCTTGCGATTAGTAATCTTACCAATCACGTGTGTCTTAGCACCAGCAAGAGACCCAGTACGAGGAGCATTGATGTGATCAACTTCTTTTCCCTCTAGTGCTGCTTTGCCTAGACGCTTCTCAGCAGCCTTACGGTCCCTGTTCCTCTCTGCCCTACGTTTCTTTTGTTCAGGAGATGAGTGGTAGTCTTTGTATTCTTTAGCGTAGTCCCTGGGCATTCTGATCATTCCCCTTAGCTAGTGCTGCTGGTACACACTTCCAAAGGACCTTTTGAACGTCAGGATCCTTAGTCAACCTTTCAAGAACCTGTTCTCCAGCTGCTTCACACTTCTTAAGGTTATCAAAGATGGGAACAACAGGAGCGCTAATGGTTCCAATAGCTGTAGTGATTACGAAGATGAGTGCGTACATAGTGCCTCCCATGAGATTGGATAGAGTGGACCGATGATGTCTGCCCATTGCTTGGCCAGGTACTGAATCTCAAGCTGAGAGTCAGGTGAACTCCTTAGATTATAAGCCCTAGCAAAAGCAGCAAGAGAACCAGTAACGTAATAGGATGTATACATAGACTGAGGAAGCACCATACGAGCCATTTCAGGGGACACCTCCAGTGCAATAAGTTCCTTGTAAAGGTCTTCTGCGTGTTCAATAAGCTTCTTGTAGGGGTCATAAGTACCAGAGAGACGATAGGTGTTGATGTCTACAGTCTCGTCCAATGAGGAACCTTGCTTCTTGTTCTCGTGTCGCTTACGCCAAGCATCAGGGTAGTAGAACTCAGGAGCTTTGTCTACGTACCTACGGCTGATCTCATTGTAGCTGAAACCAATCGTGTGCTTGAACCTCTGACGTGCTACGAAGATGGGGACTGTTTCTCGTAGAGTGATGGTTGCATGAGTGAAGGGAGTAAAGTGCTTATGAGCAGCAAGGTACTTAATGAGCTTAACATCACCAGGGGCAAGAGTTGGAGTTGGAGAAACATAAATTCCAAGCTCTTCAAACTGTTCGAGTACGTCTTCGTAGACCCAGCTGGACTCCTTGTCGAAGGAGACTCGGGCTGAGTTAACCACTGTGAGATCTGATCCGCTGTGAGCAATGTATTCTGCCTTCACGTGTTGTTCACCAACTCAAGGCGAGGCTTCACAACAAAGATACCAGGATTGGAAGCAGCACGAGGCATTGCAACCTCGATGTCAAACTCAATCATTCCTTCCTCGTTGACTTCGATACCAAAATCAGTACCAATAACGTTAGTATCATCATCGATGGCACTAATGCTATAGAGAAAACTAATAATGGCTGACTCAAAGTTGTCATAGCTCATCTTGATAGTACGAGTTTCAGTGTTAACGTTCATCATTTTCTTCCTCAATGAATTCAATATAGTTAGTAGTACGAATCTTCTTTCGAGGTTGATACGCTTCTGTCTTCAGAAGTTCAACTCGATGTCGAAACTTACCGGTACGTTCTTCGTTCAACTCTTTAGCTTCCCAGTTACGCTGTTTCTTACGAGACTGGCCGTGCTTCAGGGAACTCAATGTAGCCCTCGATAAATAGAATATACAATGCTTCTTCAGGTGAGATATCTGACTGTTCAAGGATGTCTTCCAGCTTGTAGGCTTCCAGGATCTCCTTGATAACGTCTATCTGTTTACGTTCTTCTCTATCCCACATTGGAGTAAATCTTTCGCATACGATCAATGCTGACCCACTCAGGATCGTACTGACCGTTCTCTACGTTGTGTTTGATCATGACTCCCCGCCACCAGAAGGAGGCTGCTTCCCCAACCCAGTCGTTAGTGTAGTCTTGAAAGCACCCCACAACCGAAGCCATGATCCGTCCATTAGACCCAACAGGACGGACACAGAAGTCAGCAGTATGGAGGTGACCACAAGTACTGGATTTGTGACGTTTAGTGAGTAGAGTATAAGCAGCGTGTTCGCCGCCAGCAGGACGACCCATAGTGCCCGAAGGAAAGTAGTGTGCGTACTCAATATCATCAATTTCTATGACTCCTGGGGTTCCACCTTCGTAGGGTACAATGTCATCGTACCATTCACTAAGGTGTAGATCTCCGAATCCGATAGTTCCTTCAAGCTCGGGACTGAGATCGAGAGCTTTATGGATTCGTTGCTCGTGGTTACCAACGCAAAACACAGTTCGAGGCAGTCGTTTCTTTCGCTTACGAAGAGGAGACCAGATTCGATCTTGAAAGTCGTAGTGGGCGATGATGTCTGCTCGGTAAGTTTTTCCATGAAAACTTCGCTTTCCTTTATCGTAGCTACTGAGACTAGGCATGTCTGCTGAGTCACCAATGTGGATAACTACATCAGGACGTACGTCTTGAATCAGGTGTGAAAGCCAATCAGCTCGGTCGTTGTTGTGTTCGTAGTGTGCGTGGCTGTCTGGTATTACGAGATGAACCTTACTCATGTGAACCACTCTTTCGGGATCTCTCCAATGGCCCAGGGAAATCCGTGCTTGGTAGACCACATTGAATACGTAGTCTTTGATCGAGGGAACTTGTTATCTTTCTGAAACAACATTCGAATGTCTAGGTCAGGATTGTACGCCTTCACTGCTAACATCTTACGCTTATCTTCAGGACGGAAGTAACCTTTAGACTCAATGTAGATTGTGTGTCCATCCTTTAGAGTAACAACAAAGTCTGGTACATAGTAAGATTCAGTAACGTATGTTAGCTTGGTGCTTTCGTATCCCAGATCTTCAATCTTACTTCCTTTGACAGCAGCTTTGAGTTGCTTGTAGATACCAACTTCGAATGGATTCCTGATATCGTCTACGTTAATTTTACTCAAATTATTTCCTTAGAATTAGATAAAGAAGAAAACCACCTAAGGGTGAGATTAACCAACAGCTCGCAAGAGCGATCAAGAAGACAACTCTAGTCCCTAGCAACTACATTACCGTTCTTGTCAATCTCCAGGATAGAAGCGTTAGGCTCACGAGTCACTTCAGTAAGATACACAGGTCCGGTAGAGTAAAGGAACGTACGAACCTCAGGCCAACACTTGTGCTTGAAGGCACAGTAGTTACACGCTGTATCAAGTTGCATGTTACCACTCTTACCGTATGGCTTAGGAGCAAAGGCTCTAGGCGGTGGCTCAGGAGCAGCAAGCATTTCCTTCTTGGCTTCCACTACCGAACTGTATTCTACACCTTGATCTGCGTGGGTGTCAAGGCAAATGTGTCCGAGAGTTTTATCAATGACTAGAAATGATGCTACGTCTTTTTCTGTTACCAATGGATCATTAGTAGACCCGTAACGATAAGAATCCAGCTGAGTAATGTAACCAAAGGGATCATCGTCTCTGAGAGTCCCATTAGCGAATTTAGTGAAGGAGCGAGAAGAAGCTGATTTAACATCCACAACACGGCCGTCAATAACAGCATCCCTGTGACCTTTAACACCGTGAACATCTACGGTGTCTTGTTGGCCAGTGACGGTATGCCCTGCTTCCGCAGCCAGGAAGAGTAGGAGCTCTTCAAGGATATCCCCGTACAAGAACTTGATTCGGGTCTCAGGCCTGAGCTTCTCAGCGTCACTTGGTGAGTTAATGGAGTAGTAGAGTTTACGGTCGCACGGTGTACCGAGACTAGAGAGTCTAAGAGTTGGAGCTCCTCTCTCGTCAGAGATTCTGGTTCGGATATGATTCGCCAAGTGTTCTCCGAAACTGCGGACATTTGCCTCGGAGAGAGTGAGCTTATCGTCGGTGAAGAGGGCATAGATGTCGGTTACCAATGTGTCAATTGATTTCATTCAAACCTGGCTTCCTGTGCTCCACGTTCTTGATTCTGATACTTACCATCATAACCTTCAGTTTCTTCATCAATGTAGTGGAACAAGATCTGGGCAATAGGTGTACCAGCTAGGATTTCAATGTGCTGGTACCCGTGGTTAGTAAGTTCCAGGGTAAGGTAACCTTTCCACCCTGGTTCAATCACAGTGTTCTGGACAGCAAGACCCATGCGTGCCCATGTACTCTTGTCGTGTACAATGCCAAGGAGATTCTTTGGCATATGAAACTCTTCAAAGGAAGAAGCTAGACGGAAACCTCCTTCAGGAATAGAAAGACTTTCAGCCACCCTGATGTCGTAGCCTGCGATAGAGAGACCGAAGGACATGCCTTCGGCCACTCCACGCTCTACGAAAGGAGACAGTGGCTGCAACTTACGGAGTGATGCAGCAGAGGCTAGCATTTTACACCTATTGTAAAAGCCTGTCAGAAAGGAATACCATCGCCAGCAGCTTTAACACGCTTGGTAGGAGGAGCAGCTACAGGTGCTGCAACCTCATTGTGCTCCTCGGTGTTAGGGGACACGTAAGGGACAAGGTTGTGAACAACAACACCAACGAGTCGGCTACCCTTGCCAGCAGGATAAGCGTTACCCTGAGGATCAGTACCAGCCTTGAAGTCGTAGACCTCAACCTCAACAGTGACATCAGATCCAGTACCAATGATCTCAGTCACATCACTACCGTCTTCCATGGTGACGTAAGGCTTCTCAAGCTGGGTAGTCACACCCTTCCATACACGGGAAACATCACGACGGAACACAAAGTACATACCATCGAGAAGATCATCCTTTCCTTCCTTGGCGCTACCACGAAGACCAGTAGCCTTGATTTCCTTACGAGTATTCTTGTCAGCGTAGAGATTGATGGAGTACTTACCGAAGAGGTTGGTGTTCTGAACGAAAGCGTAGTCAGCGAGACCACGGAACTTAAAGGTATTGGGCATGTGTAAATTTATCCTTAATTAATGGTACGGTTGCCGTCAAGATCGTTAGCGACCTCATCCGGAATATCAACAATTTCTTCAATAGATTCGAAGTCTACAATGTCAACACCAGCTTCGTGAAACTTATAACGAATGGTATTAATAGCTTCTTCTTTGGACTCAGCGTAGATCTGTATGACACTCTGTGTAGGTTCGTCGTAGGATACGACAGCCTGGTATACCTTCAATATGTTTTCCTCCTTAATGAGTCTCAGCCCATGAACGACCTATGGCTGGCAACTCATGAGAGTTGATAAAGCTACCAGCTAGAGGGCAGTTAAGGTTGAGATCAATACCAACTTGACGAAGACTGTCAGCCTGAATACGGGCTACCATCAATGCTGTGTCCATATCGTCATCAACTTCTGTTTGCCATTCATCGTGTACAAAGTTAACTTGCTTATACGGAATCCCCTTTTCTTCCAACTTACGACGCCAAAGGATGTTGGCTCGCTTCATAATGACAGACTCTCCGTTCTGTAGGTAACCAGCAAGCATGTGATGAGCACTGTCACACATAACTAACCGACCATCGAACCCAACGAAGTAACCTCGGTCTGCATCCCTGGGAATCTTGTTATCCTTAAGATCCTTTAGACCAGTGTAGTTTTCAATGAACTGAGAGACAGCATCTTTAGCTTCCCTTGTGGAACACTCAAGGATCTGTGCTACCTTAGCTGTACCAGCACCCAGGAGGAACGCATAGATGAACGTCTTGGCATGGTTCCTTGTCTTACACACAGGTCCCAAGGCTTTCATGTTCAGTGTGTGTGGATCAGTACCATCCTCTTTTCTACCAGAGATTACAGCCTTTGTAAACACTGGATCGTTCATGTAGTGGGCTAGAACCCTTAGCTGGATACCCTCAGCATCGACACCCACGAGGAGCTTGCCCTTTGGTACACACCACATGCTACGCATCTCATGAGCATACAGGCTAGGCTCAGCTGGGATGTTAGCCATGTTGGGTGCAGAGTGACTCATGCGATGGGTCCAGGCACCGATGGAATTGAACGTACCGTGGATCCTCCCATCAGCCTCACTGAAGGCCTTGAACCACTCTTCAAGGGTAGACCTACGTGAGTCCAGCAGAAGCCTCTGTACGAGGCTCTGAGAGGCCTTAGGAGCGGTTCTAGGTAGCGTCAGTAGGTTGGCTTCAGAGACGGACCATCCGTATACCCTGAAGTGCTCCAGTCGTTCCTCGTTTCCTTCCCTCTCTGCGAGGATGTGTCCTTTGGTTTTCTCGAAGGGTCTCCATCCTGCTTCATTGAGACGTTCAACGATCTGCTTGGGTGATCCTGGGTTGAAGGGATTGAACTCGATGAGGGAGAACGGAGCATCGACAGTGTACGGAGTGAGGTCACCATCGGTTACCCAACGGAAGTCACCTCGGTGGATGGTACCGTGCTTGGTACCCTTAGGTCGTACTTCTCTTACTAAGGTACTCCTAGGAGGAAAGGCTTTCTGTAGTTCTAGATCTAACTTCTCTAAGGTACCTAAGATAGTACGATGTAGTTCCTTGGCCTTATGTATATCAAAGTAGAAACCATTCTTGTTCATATCCATACATACATAAGCAATGTCATGCTCTAAGCGTAAAGCATCAGTCCATTGTTTATTGTAGATGTACTTCTTGAACTTAAGGAACAGCTGGTAGTTAGTCTCTACGTCCTGAATACAGTACTCTTCCATCTCTTCAGTAAAAGCACTGAAGTCATTGAAGTCAATCTTGGGAGCACCTAAGCGTTCACCCCATGCAGCTAGAGAATGTCCACCAGCAATGTTGTTATTAAGTAGACGAGAGACGATAAGAGTATCAATTACACTAGAGGGTTCAATGGTTACATTGAGTAGACGCTCGATGACTGGCTTATCGAAGCTGATGAAGTTGTGGCCTACCCATCCTGTGACCTGAGCTGCGTACGTCTGGAACTTGTGAGGGTTCTTCAGAGGATTACGAAAGATACGTACCCTTCCCGTCTCTACTTCTTTACATACAATAATCCAGATGACCTGAGGATTATGAAGAGCTTCAGTCTCAATGTCACAGATGACAAGCATTAACTGTTATCTACCACTAGTTCCACGTACTTCTTGGTCAAATTTTTGTGGATAATTTTTATCGTAGAGATCTCATAGAGCTGGGATTCTGTAGGGTTCTCAATCTTCTCTAGCTTATTGAGTTCATTGAGAATCTTACGGAGTTGACTAGGTATGTTAGCACGGAACACAGCCATGTCAACAACGTTGACGTTGTCAACAGCTTTGTCATCCACTGGAGGGAGATCAATCAAAGACGTTCTCTCCACTCTTCGTAAGTTTCTCCAATGACTAAATACATTC
>Ga0247723_1001258_pt1 | contig 15178 bp, 8 predicted proteins | sample MSEWelMarce5H_FC_FD_189079 | JGI IMG/M metagenome (GOLD analysis project Ga0247723, IMG submission 189079) | Subsurface sediment microbial communities from gas well in West Virginia, United States - MSEEL Well Study Marcellus 5H_FC | ecosystem: Environmental > Terrestrial > Deep subsurface > Rock...
TGATAAAGTTGATAGAACGATTTGGCTTAACGAAGATATCAGCAACGAATTCGTTACGATCGATAACTTCACCTGTGTTGTTAGACTCATCGCACTTAACAACGAAATCAGTAATACCACGACGACCTTGGACATCACGGAGGAATGGCTCGACTAAGTTCTTAAACTGTGCACGAGTAAATCCATCGTTGAATTCGAACAACTGGAATTTTGCAGCAGTGGCAATCGCTTTTTCCATAACAATGAATAGGCGACGAACATTAATACGATCAAACGCACTTGGTTTAGCCAAGAGAGTCTTATCACCAAACATGACAGTACCTTCTCCTGGGAATGTAACAACAGGATTGACACCAGACTTGTAAAGCATATCTCTTTGTGTTTTGCTTGGATTGAATGCCAACTTAACAACATTCTTAATTTGACCACGATTTAAACCACCTGGAGAGAACCATGGATCATTAGTGTAATCAGTACGAGCACATAAACCAGCAATGTCACCATTCAATGGAACATAACGATATTGGTCATTGTAACGATCATATTGATACTTGTAACCAGAATCAAGAACTGCATAAGAAGTAGATGGCAATGCATCACGGTATGCAATAATTGCGTTCTGTTCAGTAGAAGTAGAACCAATGATTGGATCGGCAGTAGAAGTATTTTGTGGAGATACAAACGCTACGCAATCTAAACGAGTTTCGCAGATGTTATTGATAATGTATGTAGCTGTTGCAGCAGTTGCTTTACCAGCCATAATTAAACTAATATCATACTGTTCAGCATTAGCAAACAAATTAAATGCAGATTGTAACTCACCATCAGTTGGTACAAAATCATCAGTACCGCCAGATAAAGAAATTGCAAGAGGTGCGTTCAATAATTTGAAACTTGCAGTAGCTGCAGCAGAACCCCAGTTAGTAGTACCAGAAACAGTAGTAGGATGATCCATCCACCAGATGTACTCTGAACGAGCATTCAATACATTTTTGTAGTAGTTATTAGTGCCATCAGGTTTCTTAGCATCAGATGCTTTAGAAACATAAGCAAATTTTTCTAAGATAGTATTTTGTGCACCAGAGATTGCACCATCTTCGTCAATAACGATAATGTGCATTTCATCACCAGATCCACCAACGCTAGTAGCGTATGTAGAAGTTCCTGGAGCAGAATCAAATTCTGCTTTGTATGTCCAAGTGCTAAAACCAGCAGAGTCACATACAGCAACTTTTAATGAGTTGCCAAGAGTACCTGGATATTTTGCAGCAAAAGAACCAACAATACCAGCACCATTGCCAAAACTAGTGTTGTATGTTTCACCATTAATAATTTTTAAACCAGCCACTGAAATTGTGCTACTTAATGTAGCAGTAGTTCCAGATGGTGGAGCAGCAACAGTAATTGTTGGAACAGTTGAATAACCAGAACCAGGAGTAGTAATTGTTGCTGCAGTAATAGTTGAAGAGGCTATAGTAACAGAACCAGCAACAGCAGTACCTGTTGAGAAAGTAGCAGTTACAGTACCTTTGTATCCAGCACCACCAGAAGAAACAGTAACAGAAGCCACTGATTGATTAGATGTGTTAGATAATGTTAAACCAGTTGTAGTACCAGCAGTAGTAACAATGGCAACATCAGCAGTAGTAGTTAAAGTAAATCCTGTTACAGAAGAACCGCTACCAGTAATAGCAGAAACTTTGTATGTAGTTGGAGTTGAGTAACCAGTAATAGTGGCAGTACCACTAATTGTACCAGAAATAGTGATCAAATCGCCAACAGCAATATTTGCAGCAGTACAAGTGAATTGACCACCAGTGCCAGAAACAGCAGAACCACTAATACTAGCAGAAGTCATTACTGCAGTAAATGTAGCACCAGTACCACCGCTTGGTGCAGAAATAGTTACTGAAGGAGCAGAACTATATCGTGAACCACCAGAAGAAACTGCAACCGCAGTAATTTCACCACCAGAAAGAGTTACTGTGACAGCAGCTTGTACACCACCATCAATGTCAGGAGCACCGACTGTAACAGCAGGTGCTGCAGCAGTAGAAGAATAACCAGAACCTGCAGCTAGCACAGAAACAGTACCAAGACCGCCAGTTGTAGTAGCAACCGCATTCAAAGATCCAGCGTCTGCACGAACTAGTAATAGATTGTTTGTATAAGATAGGAAGTTCGCAGCTGTGAAAAAAGATTGGAAATTGCTATCGTTTGGCTTACCGAAGCGACGAACTAAATCGTTCTCCGAGCTAACTGTCACAGGCTCCAATACTGGACCCCATGGAAATACCCCAGCAAAAGCACCAATAGATGATGATACTGCTGGAACGATAGAAGTGAAATCTTTTTCTACGACTGCAACGCCTGGAGATAATTGGAACGGCATTGTGTTTCTCCTTGTTAATAAGTTTACCTAGACAATTTCATGTCTACATTTTATTTAGTTTTTACACGATTTCTAGAAGTTTAATGGAGCCTTCTCTGGCTTACCATCTTCATAGAACCCGAATGGTGTTAATTCTTCTTCGATCGCTTGCATTTGCTTAGCGTACATAATGTTTCGTAGATTAACATTATTTAGGTCTTTAAAATAACTGTTAGTTGTAAGCCATCCGAACAGTACCAGAGGCATTACCAAGTCATCGTGATAACCTTCGTCAGCTTCATAAGATCCTTTTTTCTCGATAAAGGTCGAGATTTCAGAGATCGTATCAGCGTCATTTATAATAAGTTTGTTTTCCTCAACGAGTGCTTTGAAATTATGACACCCAATTCGTTTGATCTTTTTATCGGTATTGACACCCAACTGTGTTTTACCGCCACCAAAACCACCAGAAACTGTTTGTCCCATGGCATGTCTTGTAACCATCAATATATTTTCATATTCCATTTCAGAATATAGGATGTGAGCAACCTGTTCTGAGATGTTAATTTCCAATAATACAAATGCTTGGTTATACTCGTTTCCAATTTTGTAAATTACATTGGGATAGAGCAACGGACTGATTTCATTATTACGATACTTCGCAACGATTCGGTAAGGAACCTCTGTAATATCAATAACTTGGAAAGCTGAATAATCCCCACCAACACCTTTAGCCACATCACAGACCATACAATAAGTATGACCAGCTTGTGGGTTTACATATACATCCAAACCATCTTTCTGGTGGACGATAGTATCTGGACTCATTCTAGAAATAGCATCTGCTCTAACTAGAGTGAGAGAAGAACCCAAGAAGTTACAAAGAACCTCTTGAGTAAATTTAAGTTCGCCAAGCTGTGCCTTTTGTTCTGCAGCCCATGCTTCATCACGACCTGGAATTTCCCAGTATGGTATGAATAGATTAACGAATCCATTTCTACCTTTTTCAGCATCTGTCCAAAACTTCCAGAAATGGTTATAACCCAGCGGAGTTGATGACAGTAGAATCTTAGTAGTCTGACCAGCGGAAATCGTAGGGTAAACTGAAGTAAAGAATTCTTCTGCCACATTGTTTGGAATAATTGCTGCTTCGTCAACATACAACATGTTTACGGATTTACCACGAATACCAGACTTACCTGTTGCAGCAGTAAATACCTTTGAACCATTTTCTAGTTCAATGTCACCTTTGTTCCAAGTAGTGACCCCTTGTTGCATCCACTTTGGTAGCAACTCATACATTGTTTGATAACGATCTAAAACTTCTCTTGCAGCAGTCGCTTTGTTCGCAAGGATAGCCACAGTTTTGTTGGCTTGGAAAATCGTGTACCAAAGAATGTAGGCTGCAGAGGTAGTTGTCTTACCTTGCTGACGACCTTCCATAAGAATCACACGACGATTATTATGGATTACATTTACTTTGTTCTTTTGGCAATCATAAAGTTTAAAGAGTTTTAAACCATGATCCAGCGTAACAATATAGCAGTAGTTCTCGATAAAGTATATCGGATCTGCCGCACACTTCATGTACTCTTTTACATCTTCAGGTGTAAAGTCAACAGTAACTCCAGCTGCTTTAAGATTGGAGTTTGAATTATATACTTGTGCCATAATTAAAATCCGTCCAGCCAGCTCTCCGTATTGACAGTTGCAGTAGTGACATCACCATCTGCAGTATAAATTCGATTTGGATTACTAAAGTCTTCGTTCTCGCCAACCTTAGCATTAACCTCTTGAATAACATTTCTACCAGAGATTGGTCCAAATAGATTTATTTTCATTTGGAAGTTAAGACTATGTGTGACAAATCTACGAGTTTGAAAATCTCCATCGTAGTCGTCTTGAACTGATACGCTATTTAAAACAATCGGCACATCAATTTTAACATTCATGTCTGGTACAACATTAATTGATAATGTATACTCAGGTGTAAATGTAGGAAGGATTTGCTCGATGATTTGTAGACCATCCTCTTGAGTTTTTGTGAGGATGTATAAAGAAAGATCTAAGTTATATGGAACAGGAGTATACATGGTTGATACTGCACCAGTACCATCACCACACTTCAACTGTTGCATACGATTCACTTTTCGTTGAGGGTCGTAGTTGTATCCAATAATCTCAAACGACATTCTTGGAAGAGTAGTATACACATTTTGCGTCAAATCTGGATCTTGTTCTAAACGAACTAACCATTTTTCTTTTGGTGCATATGCAAGAGGAACTTGTAGTCGCTGCACTGTAGTTCCAGTAACAGAGTCACCTTGTTTGCGATCAATATAGATGTCACTGAATAGTGAACCGAATCCTACAATGCACTTGCGGATTATTCCGTGATAGTATACATTACTGTTTAACATTATGGATTATTCTCTATATCAATTTCACCGAATGGGTTTGTTACGCTAAACAATACATCCTGTGCTTGTGTTTTAAATTTATTATTATCACCAAACGATTCTGGTTTATCAATATTAATATCGATAGAAGCAGTTGCTAGTGCGCCAGTTCCGCCACCACCTGTTATAGCAACAACAGGAGCAACTTGATATGCAGTTCCTGGATTTGTTATATCAATACGAATAATCTTATTAGCAGTAGCACCAGTTCCACGAACAGCAGTGGCTGCAGCATCACGACCAGAGGCACTAGTAAATGTAACTGTTGGAACAGAAGTGTATCCAGAACCTTGATTTGTTACAGTGATAGAAGTTACCTCGCCAGCTGGAGATCTAGTAGTATTAGTTGTAAATGTCTTGAGAGTTTCAAATGCATCAATCTCAGAAATACCAGTATCAATCTTCTCAGAAGCATACTGGAACAATTCAACTTGTAACTTAAACACATATAGTTTACCAAGTTGATAGAATGGATCTTGGTGTTTGACGAATTTAATCTCAAACAAACCTTTAGTTAATGGAAAGTAAATTAAGTCACCCTCGCATGGACGAGTAGGAATAATTGTTTGACCATAACGACCCACTAGCTGATCCCATCTACGACGAGCAACTACCAATGTAGCTGACTGTTCCATCATAAGACCAAACTTCTGAATAAATGCACCTTGTCCGTCAAGAGAATCTACATTCTCAAAGTACATTTCAATAGGGAATGAAGATGTAAATTTTGATAGACGATCTTCACCAAGAATTTCATCTTTAGAAACTAATGTTCTTGGGATGTACATAAACTCATTACCGTAAATCTTAAGAGATTCGATAATAAGATCCTCAATTAGGTACTGTTCGTTTTTAGTACCATGAGTAAAATAAACATTAGTAGGCATCTATTATCCCATGAAAAAATCTAGGGGTGCTGACTTATTCTGTAATTCGTCTTCTAGTTCTTTAATTTCTGTAGTGGCTTCGTCATATAGTTTATCACCATCCAGAGTTACACCACCTGGAAGTTGAATGCCAGAGAATTTCTTAATGTTAGTTGCCCATTGTTTCTTAAACAATGCAGTAACATAGTGCTTCAACCATGGCTCGTTGTATACTTTAGACCATGTTGTTGGATCCATTGCACGATAAGATTGAACGATAATATGATCACCGAGAATAAAATCTGTTTGCCAGTTAGCGTCTAGGTATAAACGACCATTCAAACGATTAAATCTAAATCCTTGATGACCATTTAACTCTAAATCTAATAGAGCCAAGTGTGACATAACTGTTTTGTAGTAGATTAAAGAAGTAGATGTTAAGTCATACAAGTCATTTAATCTTAATTGATATTGCAAGTCGAAAATGTTCTTTGAAGAAGATGCTTGACCCATACTTAGAATCTTTGTAACACCCCAAACATAATCAGGAACTTCAACATAACGATTGTCATATTCACGAAGTGTAATAGAAGATAATGTTGCGTTGTGTCCTGCAGAACCAGTGATTGCTTCGCCAGCTGTAAAAGTTCCAGTAACATTTCTAACTAACAATAAAGTGCCAGAAGAAACTCTAGTGGATTCTCTGCAAACTTCAGCAGTTGCACCAGAGGTCGCTCCAGTAATTCTTTCTGCTAAGTCAAAATTTGCAGCAACAGAAGTAGTAAGAACAATCTCAGAAGCACGAATCTGTTGTTTAAGATAAATCTGTTCTACACCTTCATAGTGGTATAGTTTCCAGTAGTCTAATGCTTCATCAATGCGGTCTTCGATTTGATCATCGTCCACATTAATCTCGAGCACTGGAGCACCCAATGCTCTTAACGCATATTCTTTTAATCCAGATCTTGTTGAGACAGCCATTTTAGTTACCTAACTTTGCTTTAAGTTCTTCGATTTGTTTTTGTTGTTCTTTGATTGCTTCAACTAATAGTGGAATAACTCGTTCATAATGAATAGTTAAATATTGAGCATCAATTGGAGCAGGAACCACTACCTCTGGTAGAACTGATTGAACTTGTTGAGCAGACAAACCAACTTCTTTTCTAGAAGCATCGTAACCCAATGCTACTGCAGTTTCGTTTGCATGATAGTGAAAACCATCAAGAGAAAGAACTTTATCAAGAGCATTCTGAATAATTCCAGTACGAGTTTTTAGACGATCATCAGAATAGTAAGCAGTGATTGCATTTGTTGCACGAATCTCACCAGAGGTTCCTGATGCAGCAGTGCCAACACCGAAAGAACCAAACTGTACACTAGAGGCAGTACTGCCTGTAGATAGTATCGTTCCAGTATGATCAGGGAATGTAAATGTTCTATCTGCACTTAATGTAGCTGGCGTAAGAATTACTTCCCAGTTACCAGTACCACCTGCACGACCACGAATCTCAATACCATCTTGAGTAGATGCAGCACGAACAAGTGTACCACCACCAGTTAAAGTTAAAGATGTACCAGTTGCAGCACCAATAACTGGAGTAACTAAGGTTGGTGTATTAGCAAACACTAAAGCACCAGTGCCTGTTTCATCTGTAATAGCAGAGATAAGGTTAGCTGAAGATGGAGTTGCCAAGAATGTAGCTACACCACTACCAAGTCCAGAAATACCAGTGGCAACTGGTAGACCAGTACAGCTAGTCAATGTTCCAGAAGATGGAGTTCCTAATACTGGAGTTGTAAAGGTTGGACTAGTTAAAGTTTTATTAGTAAGTGTTTCAGCACCAGCTAAAGTTGCTAGAGTACCAGTAGTTGGTAATGTGACATTGGTAGAACCAGAAGTAGTTAAAGTTAAACTATGACCACCAGAAGTAATTAAACTTCCACCATTTGAAATTGTCAAAGTAGCGGATGAAGCTGGTTCAGTAATCGTAACTTTGTTTACTGCAGTAACTTTAATTGAATCGTAAGTGGCACCAGTAAAGTCTACTGTAGTACCAGCAGTTGGAGCGTTTGTTGGAGCACTAAAGAATTTCCAAACACCATCAGTGGCATCTTTAACCATACCTGCGTATTTTAAAGTAGTCGCAGTATACTCACCAATCAAACCAATATCTAAAGCATTACCACTATTATTATCTGCAAGATAAACAACAGAATCATTAACTGTTAATGTATTAGATGAATTGGTTGTTGTTGTTCCTTGAACAGTTAAGTTACCAGAGATAATAACATTTTTCTGGAAGGTTGCTGTTGCACCAGTAGCACCAGAACCAATAGTCATTGTGGTTGCTGCGCCACCAATATTTAATGTAGTAGCAGTTGTATTTAATAGATTAAATGTAGTAGCAGAAGTGGTAATATCACCACCATTAACTGCTAAGTCGCCAGTATTAGTTTGATTGCCTGTTAATGCAAGAGTTCCAGAAAGAGTAGTATTACCTGTTACAGCAAGAGTTCCAGCAATAGCAGTATTACCAGTTGTATCAGCAACTGTAAATGCATTAGTATCAACTGCAATACCACCATTGGCATTAAGAGCACCAGTTAGCGTGGTTACACCAGTAACTGCTAAAGTAGTGCTAGCAGTAATTGCCTTTGCTGCTAATGTAGTATTTGCTACAGTTAAAGTTCCAGTCGATGCACCTAAGTTTAATGCAGTTGCAGCACCAAAAGCATTAACAGTAGTAGAAGTAGTATTCCATAAATTGACAGTAGTCTGACTACCAACAACAGTTGGATTGTTTAGTGTTAATGTGCCTGATGTAGCACCAACTGCGATAGTTGTTCCACCACCAAACGCATTAACAGTAGTAGCAGTTGCGTTAAACACATTCTGCGTAGTTTGAGTGCCAACTAGAGTACCAGTATAATCTTTAAGATTTGTTCTATTCCACTGACCAACTTGAGTAGCTGCAGTTCCTGCGCCATCTTCGGCATAGAAATCTAAGTCACCATTTGAATTACCAGCAGATGTTTCTGCTTGGATATATGTATAACCATCAACAGACTTAACACCACCAAGAGATGACCATGCACTAGATGAATAACCCTCAAATGTAGATTGAGTAGTATTGTAACGAATCATACCATTTGCTGCTACATATGGTCGTTGAGCAGTAGTTCCAGTTGGTACTTGTAAGAAGCCAAAAGTAGTAATAGAAGTAACAGTACCATTAGTTGGTATTGTTCCACCAGTGACTGTTACAGTGATGCTTGTTCCAGAAACAATGCTTGCAACTAATACACTAGTAGGAGAACCACCGAATAGAGTTCCAGTACCAGCAGTTGCAGTAATATTTTGACCAACCATAATACCAGTAGTTGATGACATACCAGTAATCGTTGCTGTCCATGGACCAGTACCAGTAATACTACCAACTGTTCCGCCACCATGACTTCCATTTGCCATTGTTATAGATCTTACACCAGCAAAAGAAGTTGTAGTATCACCAACCTGTGCTGCAGTACTACCAATAGTTAAAGCAGAAGTAACCCAAGATGGAGCAGTAGAAGCACCAGTAGAACGAAGAATAAATCCTGAATCTCCTGGAGTGATAAAGGCAGTAGTATTAGTATCTTCTTGATAAACCAAATAACCAGCAGAACCACCAGCAATGTTAGTGGCTGTAGTAGCTGTAGTGGCTGTACCAGTTGAAAGAGCAGAGGCATTAACCCAAGTTGGACCAGAAGTACCACCAGAAGTAAGCACTTGCCCAGAAGTACCAGCTAATGACAAAGCCATTGCAGAACCTGTTGTATAAACAATAGCACCTGCTACACCAGTTAAAGCAGCACCAGTTCCGCCATAACCTAAAGCAATAGCATTACCATTCCAAACAGAATTATTACCTAATGTTTTATTGGTAAATGTTTGCGCAGCTGTTAAAGTTGGAACAACTTTACCCCCAGCTGTAGTACCATCGTGGATTCGAAGAGCATACACATCGGTATCGATTGTAAGTTCTCCCTGCGCTCCAGTGAACGCATTGTTCTGAGAAGTTGTTCCTCGTCTAAACTGTACTTGGGTTGCCATTTAAAATTTCCTCTAATTTTGTATATTTATGCTTGCGCTTCTGACCAGAATAAGTTAACACTCACATTGGCTGCAGTTCCATCAATAACAGTAATTGTTCCACCCATAGCACTATGATTCTGACAGATATAATATAAGGTGTTTGGTGCGTCTATATCAACAGTCCAAGTAATCGTACCAACATCATCTCCGTTGTTAGTCACTCCAGTGTTATATGCATCTCCAGTACCAGTTGTTGCAGCAGTTTTAATCCAGAAAGGATGTCCAGAAGCATTTAATGTAAATGTATATGTCTGTCCTCTAACAACTGTAATTGCTGGATCTGCGTATCCATTTAAACGATATGAACTAGTCCCGCTATTTGTAACTTCATATGATGTTATTCCAGTTGGTAATGGTTTAACAACAATTGCCAAAGTATCTGGTCCATCTGGGAAGTTACTATATCCACCGATTGCAGAGTTTGATAATTCTTTTAAAGAAGACAAATCAATCTCAGAAAATCCGTTTGGTTGACCCAATGTTGAAAAAATTTGTTCTCCAGGTTCAGCAGCAAAATTTAAACCTTCTGCAACTTGAGCAAATGAAGGTTGAGATCCTAATGCTGCAGTATTAACAGATTGCCATGTCAATTCATCTGCAGAATCAATATTTCCTGGGTTTAAAATACCATATACTTGAACAGATTGATTAGATTGAACTTGTAATTTTTGTAGTAATAACTGCGATCTATTAACAAGATCACGATCGCCAAGAGTTCCAGAAATAGAATTTGAAACAGATGGAGCAAGTCGAATAGCAAAAATAGTATGAGTATCACCAGTTGGAATCGTTTGATTTAAAGAAGCATAGTTAAAATAATAACCACGATCAGTATCAAAACCGCCATCCATAATATAAGAAGAACCCCAATGGTTTAATGTTGGTGCAGCAGTACAACTAATTAAAATAACAGAAGTGTGTCCATTACCAAAAGAGTGGCTTGCGGCAGTACCACCAGTAAATGTTTTATTAGAACCACCTACAAATAGTTGAAAAGATTCTCCACGACCACAACCAGTTAAAGTATTTGCTCCTGTATTAACACCACTAAAGGTGATACATTCATCTTCAATCATAACAACTCCGCCATTAACTGGGAATCGAGAAACATCTTTAACTGGAATTGTTGTAACTGAACTATTAATTGAAGAAGCCAGTTCTCCAACTACAGATTCATTAATAGTTTGATAACGAACCGCAGAGTTACCCGAACGCATGTATGCTTCATCATTAATATTGTTTTGTTTCATGCGATGGACAAGAATCATATTACCATCAGAACCACGACACATAAAATCAATAAAACCTGCACCATACCATGAGAAAGCAATACCCATCATTTGCATTTTGTTCAAGTTAATATTATAACCAGAAATACCAGTTCCGTCAATTTTATCAAAGTTAAATTCAGATTGCGCTACACGAGTATCGAGCGTTAATGCTAATTTAATTCCAGCTGATGAATTGACTCCACGATACGCAGGGTTAATAGTCATATTATTATCATCTTCGATAGAACCTACCATGTATGTCATACCACGAATAACAATTCTATCACTAACTTTTAATTGTTGAGTGAAACGACCAGAAGTTGCTGTAACTGTTTGCGAACCTGGAGTTACATTACAAAAACCAGAGATTTGATAAGTTGAAGATCGTTTAACAACAGCAAGTTCTTTACCATCAAATTCCCAGAATAATCCGTTTTGATCATCAAATGCTCCCATACGAACAGAAGCACCATGCCAATTTTTAAGAGTTACACGAGGAAGATTAGTAATAATGGCAGTCGTAGCACCAAGAGATTCAGCAGCAACTACAGTAAATGTATTTTCACTTGTAATAGTATTAACACCATATGTTCCATTATATCCAGAAGTAACAACACCTGCAATCTCAACAGTGGCACCAACCTGAAGACCATGGTCTAACTCAGTCGTTACTGTAATAAGAGAACCAGCAGTAGTCGCTGCAGCAGAAATTTGGTCAAGGTTCATAACAGGGTTAAACAAAACACCTGAAGTCCAAAGAACACCTTTACCCGACTGATAACGCATATATTTTTTAGTTTGACGAGAAACTGATGCACCATGTGATGGCAAAAAATTACCTAGTTGAACACCACCATCAAAAGGTCTGTGTAAAACAAATGCATCAGAACGAGTATACATTGAAAGTTCTATTCCTGCATTTGCTACTGCACCACCAACACGAGCCGTAAATGTTAGTGTAGTTGCTGATGGAACTGTTTCTGCAAAAAAGTTACCAGTCAATAGTGCATGATTGGTACCAGAAGAATTAACAAGACCAACTAATGGAGCACCTGGAACTAGTCCATGATTATCAAAACATGTTATTGTAATAACTGAAGGGTTGGCTCCGTTACTAGTAACTGAAGCGATTGGAAGACCAGATCCTCTATAAAAACCACCACGACGACCATAGGTTGATCCACCTTTAATTGATAATCCAGAAGAGCCAACAATACCTTTAGCAAAATATGTAAAAGAAGTTGATGATGGAACTGAGTTAATAATAAATGCTCCTTCAGCTCGAGCATAGTTACTAGCACCAGCTAAACCATACATAATAACTGGATTTCCTACAATCAATCCATGTGGTGCGGTAGTAGTAACAGTAATGGTTGAAGGTGACGCACCATTGGTAACAACATCATCAAGGAATAAGTCTAATCCTGGTTTTTCAAAAATTCCTGGAATGTTTCTAATTTCTGTATAGTTCTGCCACTTGGTTGGTTGTAATCCATATTCAAAGTCAGCATCAATTAATGACTGTGGATTGGCGACACGCATTCTTTCAATAGCGTCAACACCCATAGCGTATGGACGAACAATATTACCAATATTTTTAGGAGCATCAGTGTAAATGGCAATTTTATCATTTGCCGACATTGTTGATGTATCATATGTAAATGTTACAGTAGTTACACCTTCTTGCTCAGAGAAAAACCCAGCATCTTCAGTAGCGTCAAATGTAACAGTACCACCACGAGTCGGATCACCAATAGCGTAAATATTATTTTGTGTAGTTTTATTTGCAATAATCAACAGTTGAGTTGCATCACACTTTCCAGGGAATTTTACATATCCTGCGTTAGCAACATCTGGAGAGAAAGTATATTTTTCAACTAATTGGCGAGCCATTTTATTCCTTTAGAATCCAAAAATAATCGAGTAGCCGATATAGTCAGCTTTAACCGATTGGTCAATATTATTTAATGAGACGATACCATCAAGTCTTAATAGACCCATATCGTAAATCTGAGCAGCAACATCGGTAATTAATCCAAGATCTTCTTCTGCAGATACAACTAAATCTGTGACAGATCCTAAGTCTGATTGTGCATTAGTGGCAAATACCGCAGAAGTGATATTTGCATCATTATCAGCATTAATCCAAGTTGAACCAGTCCATGTAAGAACTTGACCAGATGTTGCAGAACTAATTACAACATCTGTTAAACTATCTAGCGTAGAAACATCACGAGTAACCCACTGAAGACCAGAACCAGTAGAAGCTAATAACTGACCATTAGTACCTGCGCTTGGTGTAGTGCCAACAGTCAGTGTACCAGTAATAGTTGGACTTGACATCGATGGCGATGTCAAAACTGGGCTAGTTAAAGTTTTATTTGTTAGTGTTTGAGTACCATTGAGTATAACAATACTACTAGGTGCAACGATATCCGTTAGTAAAGTAGTTGCCATTTATTATGCTCCCCTAACCATACAGCCATTAAACCAAGTAATGTTTGGACTATTAACTGCTGTAACAGTTCTATCCGCACCAGATCCTTGTTGGACATATATTTCAAAGTAATCCGTAGATCCATTAGCATATACTAACGAACTAACTTGCATAGCCCAAAAATTTGATGCTATTTGTGTTCCACTTTGATTAGTGCCACGCTTGTATTCTGATCCGTTTTTCCAAATCACAATCATCATTTCACCAGTACCAGTTGTTCCATCTAAACGAACTTCAGCATTTAGTTGATAATAGCCTGCAACTGTTGGTGTAAATCGTGAGTTGGCATAGTTGCTGTTGGTATCAAATTCTTCAGTTTGAAATAAAACTTTTTGTTGACTGCCTGATGTTATAGTTTGTAAAGTATTAGTCGCATAAGCACTAAACGCTGGTCCATCTATACCTAGAGTACCGCTAGTTGGTAGTGTTACAGTAGTAGTGCCAGTGGTAGTCAGCGTAGTAGCATAAGCACCAGAGGTAGTTAAGTTGCCACCAAGTGTAATTGTTTTACCAGAATTATTTACACCAGTACCACCATATTGACCAGTAATTGCAGTACCATTCCAGACACCAGTAGCAATAGTACCAACAGAAGTCAAACTAGAAGCAGTAACACCAGATGCTAAAGTGTTTCCAGTTAATGTGCCAGCTGCAGCTGTGACTGTTCCGCTACTACCTAGTGAAATACTTGTTCCATTGACAGTCACAGAACTGTTTGTTAGTGACGCATTAGCGATATTTGATAGTGTATTAGAAGAACCACTAATAGTTTTATTTGTAAAGGTTGTGGTGCTCGAAGCTGTAAAAGTTCCATCTCCACCATTAGCACCAACTTGAGTATAAACTTCCCAAGTAGATCCGTCATATACAAATGTGACTGAAACACCTTCAATATTCAATGAAAGGTTTTCAGCGATATCTGCAATAGTAGAGGAATTGCGACCAACTGTAAGAGCAGTCGTTTGGAAACTTGCACCATCAGCAATAACTACCCAATCACCAGATACTGGAGATGCAGGTAGGGTGATAGTGAATGCACCACCAGAAGTGTCAGCGATATATGACTGACGAGATACTGCAGTGGTATTCCCAGTTACACGAGTGTAAGAAAGAAGGTTCGTATTTGTTGCAACACGAACAACTGATTCTGTTGAAGAAACATTTCGTTTGAAGAATAGGTTACCATCGTATGTGTTTAATGCTAACTCTCCAAGCGCAAGATCGCTTGTAGTTGGAGTTTTACCTTGAACGGCACTTCGTTTAAGAACAACTGTGTTAGACATTATAACCTATTCTATGTAGAATTAAAACAACCAGTATATACTGGGGTGGGAATTTCACCCACCATGTATTTAGCTCAATTAGTAAGTGCCACCATCAATCTGGAATCCATCCAGAGTTGAAGTTGCTGCACCAGCACCAGTAATATTAGTACCAATATACATTGCTTTAGCAACAGATAAACCACCAGTCAATACAACAGCAGCAGTTCCAACAGCAGATGCATCAGTAGAACTAGTAAATGTTACAGCACCAGAAGCAGCAAGTGTTGTAAACGCACCAGTGTTTGCAGTAGAAG
>Ga0247723_1001259_pt1 | contig 15167 bp, 27 predicted proteins | sample MSEWelMarce5H_FC_FD_189079 | JGI IMG/M metagenome (GOLD analysis project Ga0247723, IMG submission 189079) | Subsurface sediment microbial communities from gas well in West Virginia, United States - MSEEL Well Study Marcellus 5H_FC | ecosystem: Environmental > Terrestrial > Deep subsurface >...
GCTATATATATCGCAGGTAATACACTTTTGACAACTGTTAATATTGGAGAAATAGGTACCGTAAAAAATCTTTCTTCAGTTGGATTTGAAAATAATGCTTTATCCGAAGAAACGGTTAATTATATATTAGCATTATTGGTTTCTTTAGATGGAACTAACGGGACCGTCTTATGGAATAATCAAGTAAATTTATCTGGAGGCACAAGTGCTGCACCAACAGGACAAGGTTTAATTGATAAGCAGACTCTTATTGATAGAGGATCAGATGAGGTAATAACTAATTAAAATATAGAACAGCATGCCTACTTTTATAAAACCTGGCTTCTGGCAAACAACGTGTAACCCTTGTAATGGATACAAGGGATGGCTAAACCTTGATAACTTTGTAGGAGGTTCAGGGACTTCTGGCATTAGTGGTACATCTGGTATTTCAGGAAGTGCTGGTACCAGTGGTATTTCTGGCACATCTGGATCAGCAGGAACAGCAGGCTTGAGTGGCACATCGGGAAGCTCAGGTGTAACTGGTACGTCTGGTTTATCTGGAGATAGATATAGAACAGAGTCTGTAACAGAGTTTACATTAGGTAATGCAGGTGTTATAATTGTAGGTACAGGTTTATCATATACAGTAGCACAAGATATTATTATATCATACGATTCTACTCATCATCAAGTATCGATGGTGGTTTCTTATGATTCTGGTACAGGTGCTTTGGTATTTGGTGTACCTTCTGAGACTACAGGATCAGGAACATTTAGTGATTGGACGGTTAATCTTAATGGTGCTGCTGGTGGAGACGGAAGTTCTGGAACCTCTGGTAGTGCAGGAACAAGTGGATCATCAGGAAGTTCAGGTATAGCAGGTACGTCAGGTTCTGCTGGAACCTCAGGAGCTAATGGTTCTTCAGGTGTTTCTGGAACAGCAGGTGTGTCAGGTACTTCAGGAACATCTCCTGTGTTTCCTTTCCCTACAGTGTTTGGATTATTTGCTCAAACTGCTGATAGTACTCCTATTACTAACACTACTACAGAAACAAGTCTTATTAACGGTGGTGTAGGTACTCTTACTGTAGGAGCTAATCAATTTGCTGTAGGTGATAGCTTTAGAGCAGATCTTGCTGGTGTAATGAATGCTGCAAATAATCAAACTATTAGAATAAGACTTAAGGCTGGAACAGCTGGATCAGTTATTCTTTTTGATAGTGGAGTTCAAGATCTTACAAGTGCTATCATTAATGATATTTGGACATTGTCAATAAACTTTACAGTTAGACAACTTGGTGCTGCAGGTGTAGCATCGATGGTTTCATTAGGACAGTTTCAATATGCAAAAACAAATAATGGTAGTGTAGAAGGATTCTCTTTTAATACCGTTAATAATACAACATTTGACACAACAGTCTCCAATACATTACAGATTACAATTCAATGGGGAGCTGCTAATGTAGATAATATTATTTACAGTGATGTATTCGTATTAAATAAGATATATTAAAATAACAATAACATGGCTATACCATCTAAACAAATAGGTTGGGGAACAGAAGAAAATCTGTTGTGGCAAATCTCTAAGCAATTAGAGTATTTGACCAGAGTTGTATATAACATTGGTCAACCGCAGGCTAATCCAAACTGCATTAGTTTTGTAGCTGATACTACACTGTATAATCAACTTAACTTTGGAATGACTCTTGAAGTATCAGCAGATATAACATATACTGCTACATGGGGTGATGGTACTACAAGTAATGGTACTATTGCTACTGGTAGCACTGTAGATATAGAACATCTATACACTGCTCAAAACACTGCACACACTGTTCAACTATGTTTCAGTGATGCAAATAAAGTAACATCATTAACATTCTGGGCAGCTGACTAATATTAGATAACATGGCAACAACAATAACATCCGTAACTGGTTTACAAAACCTAACCAATCTGCAGAACTTTAATGCAGACTGGACTTCATTAACTACAGTAGATCTATCTGGACTTACACAATTAATAGCTGTAGATGTAAGTGATACTATTAAATTAGATGATAGTGGTCATTCGTTAACTGATATTAACTTATCAGGATGCACAGCTCTTGATCAATTACGTCTTGATGATAATGATTTCTCAGCTGGTATTCCTGATCTTTCAGGACTTACTAGTTTGGCATTCCTTGATATGGATGGTTGTAGTATATCAGGAGCTTTAGATATCTCAGCACAATCATTCAATGCTCTTACATTTGTAGATCTTTCTGGTAATAATATTACATCAATAACATTACCTGAAGCATATATTAATAATCTTAATCTTAATGGTAATGCTCTTACAGAAGAAGCTGTAAATAATACATTACAATGGTTAGATGGTAGTGGTGTGGAAAATGGATTTGTAGATTTAGCTGATGGTACAAATGCTATTCCTACAGGAAATGGTGCTACAGCTAAGACAAACTTACAAAACAAAGGATGGGAAACTATTGTAAATCAAGGCCCTCCAGGTTATGTAGGTATTGCTGCTAGTTCAGACTTTGATATTGTAGGAGACTTCACTATTGAGATGTTTGTTAACGTAACTAACTTTAGTGGTTTCCCTCGTCCATATAGCTTTGGTGCATATCCTGCTCCTAACGCTATTTCTATTGAAGGTAGTGGAAGTTCATTATACTTCTGGGCAAATGGAGGAGCTTTACTTGCTACAGGAGTTACATTCACTCCAGGACAGTGGACTCACATCTGTGTAATGGGAGTAGAATCTACAGCTTATATGTATGTAAATGGTGTTCAGGTAAATACTGCTGCTTATAGTGGATCTATTTCTAGCCAAAACTTACCATTAACAATTGGATATGGTAATGAGCCTAGTTCAGGATTCAACGGATTGATAAGTAACTTTAGATGGACTACCACTCAAGTTTATGATAGTGCTGGATTTACAGTTCCAACTTCTCAATTAGCTAGTCTTATGGGAACTAAGTTGTTAATCTTCCAAGGAAATACTATAGAGACACAATTAACTGACAACAGTGGTAACAACCACAATGCTACAAACTCTGGAGCATCTTACTCTGCAAGCAATCCATTTGTTGGAGTACAAGGTTCATTACAAATGGGTAACGTTTAAAAATATAAAACAATGGCAATACCAAGTCAACAAATAGGATGGAGTCAAAGAGCTAAATTGCTTTGGAATATATCAAAACAGTTAGAGAACTTGATAAAGGTAGCAGGTAATGTAGAATTAACTACTACAACAACTAGTAGTACATCGACTACAACAACTACTACCATAGCTCCGTAATAATTAATTAAACCAACAACTAACTACATGAAGGAATTAAAGTTTATCTGTGCTCAACCAGATGATACCTACTATACTTGGCAGGTACATCTATGGTTAGAAAGCTTGAGAAACATTGGACACTCAGATAAAGCTATTGTACTTATCTTCATTCCGTCTTTTAGAGACAGGAATGATAAGTGGCAACAGGTGATAGGTCTTTACCCAGAAGCAAAGTTTGTCTTCTATAAAGATCAAGATGGTATAAGTCAGAAGCTATCAACATACATACCAGTGTTACGACCATATGTATTGATGCGTTACTGGCAGGATCATCCAGACATGAAGAACCATGCTGTGATGTACTGTGATTCTGATGTTGTCTTTACAGAGAATTTTAATGTTGATGCTTACCTTGATGACGATATTAACTATCTGTCTGATACAAACAGCTATATCAACGCTTCATATTTTGACAGTAAGATTAAAGATGTGTTACCTGATAGGATGCACGGATATAAAAAGATTGATGTTCTTGGTGAGCTAGCTACACAATGTGGTATTTCACGTGAGATAGCAGAGAAGAACAACGACCACTCAGGAGGTGCACAATATCTATTAAAGAATATTGATGCCATATTCTGGGAGAAGGTTCTAAGAGATTGCATTACAATACGAACTTATTTAACTCACGTAAATAGACTGTATTTTGAGAATGAATCTAAAGGCTTTCAAAGTTGGTGTGCTGACATGTGGGCTGTCCTCTGGGCTATTTGGTATAGAAATGGGGTCACTAAGAATTTACCTGAAATGGAATTCTCTTGGGCATCAGATCCTATTGACAAGGTCAAGCGTTTAGGAATCTTCCACAACGCAGGTATTGTCAGCAAAGATATGGGTGAGTACCCAGCATTTTACAAAGGAGCTTACCACACAGGTGGTGATCCTATGAAGGATGAACATTTAGAGTTTGTGTACAATAGCCCTAAGGCTCAAGAAAGAGGTACACATTATTACACAGAGCAACTAATGAAGTTGAAACATAAATATAAATTAAATTACTAAAGTCATGTCAAATCAGAGAAATCTTAAAGCATTTGTTCGCTTCGATGGAAGCGGAAGAGTTGTCGCAGGCAGCTTGGTTCTGAGAAAGAACAAACCAAAGAATGGTAACTGGCAAGAGATTGTTGCATACGAGTGCTGCAACTATGTTCCTACCACTACTACAACAACGACTGCACCTGTAACTACGACCACTACAACAGTGGCTCCGACTACAACAACTACAACTACACAACAAGTATAATGGCTAAATCATTATTTCCTCAAGAAATGTTAAGTAAAGCAATGGATAGCGAGCTCTCATTAGAGAGCATCGCTGCCAAGCTTACTTACTTCCATGAGCAATTACATTTGACTCACTGGCAAACAACCAGCTATGCAGAACATCAAGCTACAGGAGCATTGTATGATTACATACATGATTTCAAAGATGGATTGATTGAGAAGATCATGGGCTATACAGGTAAAAGACCTGGAGCTTTTAGAATAGAACCTCTCACAGACTGTACAGCTGAAAAATGTGTATCAGATGTAATGGCATTCGCATCATCATTAAAGATGTATGGAGAAAAGAATGCTTACCATGATGTATGTAACTTAGCTGATGCATTATCTGGTGAGGCAGCTAAAACTAAATACCTACTGACGTTGTCGTAATGCAGATAGAGAAGAAATTCTTTCCTAAGATAATGAGACACAATGATGAGGTGTATTTCGCTCATCTAGAAGGAATCATAGATAGTGTGGATGAATTGTGTACCATGGAGGTAACAAAACATCCTAATCATTATTCATTTAGGATAGCCCCTTCTCTCGCTAAGTATACGAATGCAATTATTGAAGAGCTTTTTAAGTTCCATAACAGGTTCCAGATCAAGCTTGACATGTCAAAAAGTATTAAAACAAATGCAGTAATTTCTTTTGATATTGATTTAGGATGATTATATTTGTTCAAACCAAAATTTAAGAAATCATGCAAATAGTAAAAGACGAAGAAACATCTGCAACAGAAGTACCAGTTTACGATCCTCGTAAGAAGTACATCTGGTCTAAGGATGCAACTTTTCCAATCTCAGGTAACGAATTTGGTCTATTGTTAAATACATTACGTGCAGTTATCTCTACAGAGCAAGCTCAAATTATCTTGCGTGCTGCAGATGCTGCTGAAGTTATTGAACAAATGATGGCCAAGGGTGTTGCTGAAGGTGTGATCACTGAACACACAGAACAATAATGATTTATGAACCAACCAATCGACTAGAAGTTACTACACCTAAGGGAGATGGCGTTGTTTGGTTGGTTCTAGATTACGGTTACGAAACAGATACAATATACACAATCATCATCAATGCCACTGGGGAGCTCTGGCAATATACTAACAGAGATATAATTGTTAAACCCAACATAACTTTTAGAAGGTATGGCAAAACAGTGGATTCAGAAGGCGACAGCCTCCATCAAACGTAGAGGTACGGAGGGTAAATGCACTCCTATCACTAAACCTGGTTGCACAGGTAAAGCAAAAGCTCTAGCAAAAACTTTCAAAAAAATGGCTGCAAAGCGTAAATCTAAACAATAAATAATCATGGCAAAAATGACGGACAAGCCTAAAAAAGGCACTAAAGTAAAAACAATTGATAGAGGTATGTTACCCAATGTAACAGTTAAAGACGAGCCTCTCTTTCGTGGTCCAAAACCAATTCTATCAGATGATTTCTTTGATGATAGAAAGAAGAAGAGTGCGTCAGATAGTACATCTAGAATGAAGATGGGTGGTAAGATGAAGAAATACCAAACTGGTGGTTCTGTACCTACTGTAGGTAAGGGACCTAAGCGTCCTACAAGAACACCTGCTATAAATAAAATCGATAGCACTATGAATGCAGAACTCAGAAGAGATATTGAGGAATTAAGAAAAAGAATTTTGAAAAAGGATTCATTGAAAATGGGTGGTAAAGTGGCTAAGAAGGTAGCACCTAAAATGATGATGAAGAAAATTTCTAAGAAGAAATAATCATGGCAATTTTAAAGAAAAAGATGGCAGGTAAGCCTGCAATGATGAAGAAGAAATCTCCAATGCGTAAGGCTCAAAATGGTGATAACGTAGCATCGTCTGATACCACTAATAGGTATAACACAAGAACAGACATGCATGAGATGAATAAACCTCTCAAAGAAGTTAAAGTTAAAACAAAAGGAAATGCATTTACTACAGCATTAAAAGATACTAGAAATTTTCTTAAAACAGATTTTGCTGGTGCTAAAGATTCTACTAGAACTAAAGGTGACAGAACTGTTCGCAAAATTGGAAATACTATTTTTAAAACAGCATATGCTCCACTTGTTACTGGAGTAAATTTATTAGGTGCTGCTGCAAGTCCTTTCTTCAAAGCAAGTGGTGCTAAAATCACTGATAAAGATAAAGCTGAAGGTAGACTTTATTATTCTAATCGTCAAGAACGTGCTGCTCAAAAAGCTGCTTCTGATTCTACTAATGCAGCTAATGCAGCTAAAAAAGACTCTACATCTAAGAGGAAGATGGGTGGTAAGGTAAAGAAATATCAAGCTGGTGGAGTTGTTGGTAAACAACCTAAAGCTGGTATGGTAGATCCTAAAGGAGCTTACACTAAAGTACAAAAGCGTACTATCGCTGGTAAGAAGACTGCTAGTAAGAGAAAATAATGGCATCTATAAGAAAGCCTGGTCCATATAATCCACAGAAGGCTACAGCCTATGTAGGTAAAGGAGTGCTCAGAAATGGTGATAGTATCCCTTCAATCAAGGGAGCTATCACACCTGTGCCTAATGGTCATCTTATTAAGAAGGATGGTACATCATTAAAGAATGGTGGTAAGGTTGTTAAAGCTGGTGGTCAAACACATAAAGTCTTTAAGAAGAAGGTTGACAAGGGTATAGGTGATAAAGGAGATATAGTTGTAGATCATACAGCTGGTCGTCCTGCTGGTAAGTGGGACAAGATTAACCTTACTGCTAAATCAAGAGCTAAAACTGTTTCACAAGGTGTTGCGTCTGTTAAGAAGTGGCACAAAGACAATCCTGAATATGGCAAAAAGTCCAGCATGGCAAAGATCAGAAGGAAAAAGTAAATCTGGTGGCCTAAACGCAAAGGGTAGAGCATCCTACAACAAAGCTAATCCAGGTAAGCCTGGTTTGAAAGCTCCACAACCTGAAGGTGGTCCTCGCAAGAAGTCATTCTGTGCGAGGATGTCAGGTATGAAGAAGAAACTAACAAGCTCTAAGACAGCAAACGATCCTAATTCTCGTATCAATAAATCTCTACGTAAGTGGAAGTGTTAAGATGGCAAAGCAAGTATTAAAGAAAGCCCAGAAGGGAACCAAATTGCCAGTAAGCAGAATTTATGCAATTTCAGATTCTCTTAGAAAAGAAAGTGGTTTAGCTGGTGTTGGATCACCTTTATCTACTTTAAATAAGAAATCTACACGTGCAGATTCAACAAGAGCTTATAAGGCAGCTTTTGATAGAATTGATGCTGCTGAAAGAAATAAAAAAGAATCTATTAGATTAAAAAACATTGCTGATAAAGCAATGAAAGATGCTACTCCTAAGAAGAAAATGGGTGGTATGATTAAACGTGCTGATGGATCGTATTCTAAGCGTGGTCTATGGGACAACATTCGTGCTAATAAAGGCTCAGGTAAGAAACCTACAGCTGCTATGTTAAAGCAGGAGAAGAAAATTAAAGCTCAAACTAAAAAGAAATAAGACAATGGCTATTGTAAAAAAAGGCATGGGTAAGTCCGTGAAGAAAGCCCAAAAGGGAACAAAGGTACCTAAGTATGATGATGATGCTAATGATAGAATCATGGCAGATACGTATGCAGACTACATGAGAGATAAAAAAAGAGGTAAAATTCCTTTAGAACCAACTATTCAAAGAGGCATTAAAGATGGAACACTTAATAAAGATGGTACTATTAAAACTGGTACAAAGAGAGGAAGTGAATCTAGTACATCAAGAACTCCTATGAAAAATGGTGGTAAGATGAAGAAAGCTCAATCAGGTTATTCTATGTCGAACAAGTTTACAGTTCCTCAACCTGCAAAAGATGGTTCAGCTGAATCAAATAAATTTAAAATTCCTTCTAAAAACAATATTGTTATTCCTTCTAGAAACAAGATTGTTATTCCTAAGAAGAGAGCTAAGTCTGGTGGTTCATTCCCTGACTTAAACAAAGATGGTAAAGTGACTAAAGCTGACATCTTAAAAGGACGTGGTGTTATTGCTAAGAAAGGTGCTAAAGTAGCCAAGATGGCTAAATGTAAATATGGCTGCAAGTAATATGACTGCTGGTAAAGCTAAGAAGTCTGGCAAGCCACGCAATGCACCTAAGGTAAAGAATCCTTCTCCTAAGAATAACTTCATGAGAGAAGCAGATACACCTAAAAGATTAAAGAGTCCTATGTGGCCTCTTAAACAAAAGAGATTGTCTAAATAATTGAATTTTGTTTTTCATTTTGTGATAAGTAAAAAGGAGACCATTGGCCTCCTTTTTCTTTTTATCATCTATGCCATGCGTATGGCTTAGGTAGTTGACCGTAATAGTCTTCTTTAAAATGTGGATTAAGAGCTATGGTTCCTGATTCACCATTGAGCACCTTGTCTGTGCGTTCTAACACTTCTTTACTTGGTAGTATACCCATACCAGATATATGTAGTGTTCCCATTCCCCATCTATAAATCATGGTTACATCAGATAGTTTGAAGATGTTTGCGTGATGACCGAAGGTAATATCAGCATCCTCATCACCACTCTTATCTGGCCACTTGATTCTACCTAGATAGTCTTTGGTATAACAGTTTCCGTTATTGATGTTGTCACTCTTCTGAACATATTTATTATCTACATAGAAGTAATGTGATGGACCTCTGTAAATCTCATATCCTGGGTGTGCTGTAATAGCATCAGCTGTGATCTTTAATCCTTTAGGAGCAATCAAATCATCATCATCTAGTCTGTAGATGAAATCATATTTACACTGTCTGTATCCCCACTCTAGCTTAGCAGCAATAGAAGGAAATCTTTCCTTACAGTTAAGGATCTTAACTCTAGGGTGATCGTATGTATATTCTACACTAGGGCTATCATTAACTACAACCATTTCGAAGTCTCCTTCTTGTTGTAAGAATGATTCAATAGCCTCCTCTAATAGATTGTGGCGTTGATAAGTAATTGTTAGTACTGATATCATTTTGGTTTGATTAATCCGTTTTCGAAATATGTTGGGAGAATAGTCCAATCTTTACAATACATATTACTCCAGTCACCTATGTGTTCTGGACCAAACCATGTTTCAGGTGCCACAACAATCTTATTAGGTTCTCTTGATAGATATGCAGCCCACCATGAGAATGATGAATTGGATATGATAAAGTTCTTACACATAGACAGAATCCACAGTTGCTCATAGCTTCTATATCCTTGTAGGTATGTTGAGTTAGGAAAGTGTAAATGTTCTTTGCACCAATCAATATCATCACTAGCTATTAGATAGTGTCTTGTATTAGGTATCAGTGCGTTTGCTTTATGAATGTACTCAGGCGTTACTACTGGATGGTAGTTGGGTGAATGTAGATAGTCTCCTCTTCGAACGTTAATAACTGTAACATCACCTTCAAATATGAAAGGTAGTTCTGTACGTATTCTTTGTTCAAACTCAAGAGGATAACTAAATAAAGACTTGATATTCTCACTATACTTATCAAAGTATGACTCACTCTGAAAGTATCCCATGTATGCTTTTTGTGAATGATCTAGATGTTCTACTAGATCAATCTTTCTTAATATGTTACTAGGGTAATCATCATTACCATACGTGAGGTAGTCTCGATAAACAACAAAGCGTTTGTTCTCATCTAATGCTCTTGCATAAGCGTTAGCGATCATAAACAAGTTGTTACCAAGCCTACCTCCTATATGACAAGTAATGTATTCCATCTACCAAACTAAGATTACATCAAATGGTGTAACTAATAACTTATTCTCTTCAACAATAGGAAGCACTGGTGCTTTTCCTAAAGCTGCTGGATCAACTAAGACCTCATCACCTACCTTGATATTGCTAACAAGATCACCTGTAGCATACACTGTTAGCTTCTTAAGCTTTTGCATCATCTCTTTTTCAAGAGCTTCTTTAGTGTTCTCATCTACGATAAGTTTACCTTCTTCTTTATTAGGAAGGTCTAAAAGGATTCTGTTTCCTAGTAATTTTTTAAAATCTGCCATTATGCTTCAATGTTTGTTAGTTTCTTAAATCTTGCAACATCATCACCTTTCAAATGAATATCTGATTGGAAGATGTCACGCTTACGTTGTACACCTATAACTTTACCAGTCTTAGGGTTAAGTGTAGGAACCTCCTCAACACGCTCATGGATGTCATCTAGTAGAATAACTATCTCATCTTCAAATGCGATGCTGCGAATTACTTTGTTTACATTAAAAGAGTCTGTGTACTCTTTGTCTCCCTCTATACGAGTGTAAAAGAATTGGTTTGTCATTGGTTTATTTTGTTTAAAAGTTCAATACGTCTCTTATTTACTTCCTCATACCTGTAGATATCATTCTCCACATTAGTATGTTCTTCCAAAGTTAATAAAATAATATTAGATTTATCATATGCCATATCAGGATATTTACCCTTAGGAAGGATATGATGAAAGAAAGTTGATAATGGTTCCGATCCTAGATAGTCACCACTAACCTCAGAGTAGTGTTTGCGTTCTTTCCAAATCTCCATAAAGAAGTTTCTCATGGTCTCTATCTTAGTTCGAACTACAAACAATTCACGCCTCATTTTCAATAGCCCTCCTCGTTTAGGAGTGATGGGCTTACGCTTGATATGATTCAAACATAAGCCCTTTCCCCATACACGATTCTCGCAGCCCTCTACACTACACGTCTTCACGATCTATCTCTCGTTGGATGTACCACAAAGCTTTCTTGAGGTCCTGCTTCCTTGCATCTTTCTTACCAGCTCTAAGGATATACTTAACAGCATTACCTAGATGGAAACCAAGATTGTAGTCTTCGATTACATCAATAACCTCAAACTTATTACCTTGGTAGTGATCAGGATGATTCACCATATCTCTATCTAGTATCTCTTTCAATACTTTACGTGCTCCATAGGGATCTTGTAATGTATTACCTTGTAGTTTATGCTCAATTTCCTGTTGATCCATGTCCACCTGTTCCTCTTTCTGTTTCTGATAATTCATCTACTTCTACAAACTGTACTAATGGTACAGGCATGATTACTAACTGAGCAATACGATCACCTATTTTATAACGACCAGGTACACTCATTTCTAACTCTGGATCTATAACATTAAATGTTACCATAATCTCACCTCTGTAACCACTATCAATAACACCAACAGAATTAGTCATAATAAGATTTGTATCTCTTATAGATGATCTTGGGAATAAAAGTCCCACCATACCTTCAGGTATCTCTACAGATATACCTGTACCATACACTACTGTATGGTAAAACTCTTCATCATGTACTATTTCAGATATAGCTACTAGATCTGCACCAGCATCACCTGGTTTTCCAAACTTAGGCTTCTGTGCCTGTGGTACTAACTTCTTGAATTGAATCTTCATTGTCTGTTTCGTTTATTTCGTTTATTACTATTTCTTCTTCATTAATTTTATCAATGATGTTTTGCTTTAACGCATCAAAGAACTCATCGTTATCAGTCAATAGAGTTCTGAACTCTTCAACATCATACTTAGTCTCGTTGTATGTAATAGTCTTACCATACTTACGTAAGATGTTAAGCTCACTAGCCATCTCCATGATTTCTAGCATACGATCAATACCCACACCGAACAAAATCTCAAACTCTACACCTCTGAAAGGAGGAGCCATCTTATTCTTGATAGTCTTAATCTTGGTAACATTACCATAGATATCATTACCATCTTTAGCATGAGTCTTACTAACTTCTACACGCACGTCTGCATAGAACTTTAACGCATGACCACCTTGAGTTGTACGAGGATCGCCAAACATAACACCAATCTTCTCACGATACTGACTTACGACAATAACGCATGTGTTATGCTTAGATAGAATACCTTTTAACTTAGGATATACATCACTGTTAAGCTTAGCCTTACGACCAATAGAACTATCACCTACATCACCATCTAATACCTTCTTAGGAATCAATGATGAGTCTGAGTCAATGATAACAAGATCAATCTCTCCTGTATTGATCATGTCCATTGCAATCTGGAAACCCTCCTCGCCACAAGTTGGTTGAGCGATTAACATATCAGAGATGTTTACACCTAGAGCAGTGAAGTAGTTAGGATCAACAGCATGCTCGCCATCGATGTATAACACCTTACCACCTGCACTCTGACAGTTAGCTACAGCATGACCACAGATAGTAGATTTACCACTACCTTCCCAGCCTACTAGTTCATAAAGTTTCCCTTTAACGAAACCTCCCACACCTAAAGCGATGTGGTCAAATGCAATTGATCCTGTTGAGATAAGATCATACTCGTTGTGGTTCTTATCACCTAACGATAAGATGGTTCCTTCACCATACTTTTTGTTAAGGGAGTCCAATACCTCCTGAAACTTCGATTTACCCGAAGATGCTTCTGTTTGCTTCTTAGCCATTATTTAGTTATTTTTTGTTCACTTAAAGTTACGAAATATTCATTAAATAAAATAGCCCAGACGCAAAACATCTAGGCTATTTGTACTCTGTTCACAATCAAAAATTAAAGCATCACTACTTCAAATTCTTACTGCCTTTGGTATGTTTGGGCTCGTATGGGCAGTTCATACACCCGTTTCCACAGCAAGTTCCTCGACTAGCGAGGAACTCACGTGTGAATGGTTTAATTAACTTCGCAGGCACCTCCTGCACAGGCTGCAACTTGTCCGAATTCAACATTGTCATTAGCTTCAGTTACATTAGTTAAGTCTAACTCTTTAAGAGTTACGATACGCTTATTGTACTCTTCTTCAGTGATGTCTTCGAATGGAGCTTGCTGATATGTTCCACCCCAATAAGGTAGTACAGATAGTCCATTGTAAGACTCACGATTCAACCACATCCACTCACCTACAACTTCCCACTCATCATATGTACCAGCTCCTTTGTTAGGAAGAATAGTGTCATATGTTCTATTACTATCAATAGAGATAGTAGCTGATACGTTATGAGTATTATCACCACTGATGTGTCCTGGTTTGATCCACTTGTCAGAGAAGTGCTTTACACGCTCTAGTGTATCAATTGCTGTCTCAGTACGAAGAATAGATCCTTCTGGTGCTTTAACAGGAATACGTACACACACTGTATCTGTTGGACGTAATACATCGTCTTCACATAACTCAGGGTGATTAGTCATTAGGTATTGTGCAATGTCTTCATTCTTGTTGAAACGCATTGTACGTAAGTAGAAATCATTGTGCCAAGCATGGATACCTGATGCTGTTCCTAACACTAGTGATGTAGTACCTGAAGGTTTGATACAGTTGATACGAGCTGCCTCGTTAGTACCAATCTTCTCACTAATCATAGAGTTAACATTCTTAGCTACATCAGCTGCTATTTCAAGATCATATTTCAAGATCTCTCCTGAACCAATACCTGTCATACCAATACCCAATAGAGCATCCTTCTGTGTAGTCTTAGCCCAGATAGGACGTAAGTAATGGAAGTTAAAGAATCCTGCTTGTAATGTACCAAAGAATGCAGCAGCTGCTACACGAGCATTTAAGTCTTCTTGATCTACTACATCAGATACATTAACTTCACATAGGTTACAGAACTGGTAAGGACGTAGAGCAATTTCACAACATGGGTTGGTTCCCCAATCTTTGTTGTTAGTCCAATACAATCCTGGTTCTCCTGATCCTGATGCTTCTACACGTTTCCATAGAGCCATAAACTCTTCTTCATTAACTTCACCACGTTGTAGAACAGCTGAGTTGTTAGCACGTCCACGTTGTTCATTAGTCTCCCACCAGTTACCATACTTACATGTAATCATCTCTTCATCATCATGATCAAATAGAGAGATCATAGCTGATCTACGGATACCACCTGCAAGTACAGAGTTAGCGATGTGACACAATATATCATGACACTCTAAAGAAGATAACTTCTCTCCTTCTTGCTTTCTATCAAGCATAGCTTGTACGTGTGCTAGGCATAGCTTCAATGGCTCAGGACCTGGTGCTTTACCACCTGCTGTTACCAATGTTGCACCTTTCTCACGAATAGCACGGAAGTCAAACTTAGGCATGAATCCACCTTCTAAATAGGCTTTCATCAATACCTTCACTGCATCTGCCCATCCCATGATCGAATCCTCGATAAGGTATGTACGAGCTTTACCTGGCTTAGTGATTGCTGGTAGTTCTGCTACGTGGTGACGTTGCACAGAATAACCTACACCTGTACCACCTAATAACAAGAACATACTCTCAGAGAAACTATGTAAGCTATCGATAGGTAGGTAACAACAGTTGTAGATACGAGCATTGTTAACCTCTGCTGCTGGTCCTGCAAACTGTAAAGCCCTCATTGAAGGTAACACCTTCTTCTCACGAATCATCTTTGCTGTTTCGACAATAGCTGCACTCAATAGTGGGTACTTTGCTATCATCATATCTTCATAGCGGTTAACAATTTCATCCCAAGTCTCACGTCTGTTCTTGGAGGGGATAAACTTTGCATATTTGCTGAAGACTGTAATCTTACTAAGGGCTTCTAGTCCTAAATCCATGTGTTTGATTGTTTATATGT
>Ga0247723_1001260_pt1 | contig 15153 bp, 19 predicted proteins | sample MSEWelMarce5H_FC_FD_189079 | JGI IMG/M metagenome (GOLD analysis project Ga0247723, IMG submission 189079) | Subsurface sediment microbial communities from gas well in West Virginia, United States - MSEEL Well Study Marcellus 5H_FC | ecosystem: Environmental > Terrestrial > Deep subsurface >...
GGTGTAAAGATTGGAACCTCATATCCAAACTTTTTTGAAGGTGTTTCCGTAAATTCGTCCCACTTGTTACTCATCGTCTTACATATTATTTGCATATCCTAGAGGAAATCCATTTCTGAATTCTGCACCCATTTTTGGTACAATCATTTGGTAACCCATTATCAATTCCTTTATGCCTCTATCTATATCCCACTCAGGAGACCAGCCAGTTGATTCAATTTTTGCATTCGATACAATATAATCTCTTTTATCTGGGTCCTCGTAATAGTCATTATAAGAAATCGCAAAGTTCTTAACATGATTTTGTATTTTTTCAAGTAATTCCTGCTTACTCAAATTTGCAGTACTTAGACCAACGTTAAAAATCTCACCGCTATATTTCTCGTAATTTTCTAACATAAATAGAAAGACATTTGCAACATCTTGAATGTGAATGAAGTTTCTTTTAAAGTTCTTCTCAAAAACCACAATATATTTGTCTGTAATAGCTTTATATGTGAAGTCATTAACTAGCAAATCTGTCCTCATCCTTGGAGATACACCGAATACAGTTGCTAATCTAAAGATGATAGCATCAGTACTTGATTTTAATAAATCTTCAGCATTACATTTTGTTTTGCCATAAATTGATATAGGATTTAACGGGGATTCTTCTGTACATTCGGTTTGCCCTACCCCGATGCCATATCCACTGTTAGTGTTAGGATACAGAATTTTTTTATTTTTACCTAGAGTAAATTTAAAAATATTGAATATTTGTTTATAGTTAATTTCTTCAGCCAATTCAGGTTCAGCATCACATGCAGGAAATCCAACGACCGCAGCTAAAGGGATGATTGCATCAACCTCATTGCAAAGTTTTTCTAATAATGATTCATTTCTAACATCCCCGTGAATGAATCTAAAATTAGGGTTTGAGGTGTAAACTAATAGAGATGTCTGATTGAATATCAATTTATCCAAAACGACAACTTCGTGACCGGCATTTAATATCTTTCCGGTGATAACGGAGCCTAAATATCCAGCCCCTCCTGTGATCAAAATCTTCATAATAATTATAGATGAAAAGGGCTAATGAATTCAATCAATATTGAATTATTTAGGGGTCAAACAAAAAAAAATCCCAGGATTGCCGGGATTTTAATTAATTCTCTATGTGTGACTATTCTTCTTCTGATTCACCCTCTTCTACTTCTTCCGCTTCTTCTGCTTCGAAGTCATAAGGATCATACTCTGCTTTAAAGTCTGCTTCCTCCTCTTCAGGTGTTTCTTCGTCGAAATCCTTTGCGTATGCTGGTAATGAATCTTCAGTAGGATCTGCTAAGTTGTCAATATCATACATGAATTGTGATTCTTCTTTTACGTCCCAGGTTTCAAATAATTTAATGTGCTTCATAATCGATTTATTTTATTTATATATCTATGATTATTTAACCAATGCTAAAATTTCAGGCTCGGCTTTGAGCGAATTTTCCATATTTGGTTTGAAAATCTTTGGATTTGATTGTATGGATCTAAGCATCCCAAAAATCTTTTGCGTTTTTTCCATAATAGCAGATTTAGTTTCCTCGTCGATACTTTTACCTAATAATGAATTAAATAACTTAGCTGAAAGAATTGACATTATGCCATATTTCATATAAATATCAAGGATTTCTGACTTTTGTGACGACATTCTAGTGGTAATTATATCAACTATCGTATTGTCCCTCATGTCATTTTTACTAGTAGCTTGATAACTATTTTTAATTACAAATTCTAAGATTTCGATCGGTTGTTTTTTGTCCATGGATAGCTCTGTAATAAGCTTTTTAATTGCGGCCTCCATGGGAAAAACCCTGATTAATGTATTAATTAGTTTGTCAGGATAGCCAAATTGTTTAAAATGTGTAGTGATGTCGCTACTTCGCTTAACACTTAGGTCATTAATATCGTGGCTATATGTTACCATACCTTCATATGAAATCGTAGTTCCAATTAGGTGATTCGGGTTAGTTGGGGGTAAACCAAAATCAAATGTATTGATTTGTACAGCTCCCCCAGCATATTCTCTATTATTAAAACTTCCTCTGTTAATACACCAATTAGCAATTGAACATAATTCTTTTTGTGCCTTTTCTGTACGTGCACTTAACATTAGATACCTTTCATCTGCATAAATTACTGATCCCTCTGGTTCAAGGTCCTCTAACTTATCAATTTTACTTTGTACGTCGGTATTAAGATAGCCTTTAGCATAATCCTCGGTATATTCCACAAAATCCATCGGATTTGTAAATGCCCTTGCCTTACTCATTAGACGGATCTTAACCACATCGCCAAGACCGTTCATAATAGTGGCAGCATTGTATAACCTCTGAAGATCCTCCTTTGGTAATTCCTTAGCAGCTCTGCGTAAATCCCCTGGGAGTTCGTTTATAATCCACTTTGCTTTACGTCTGGTTTCAATCTGATTAAACTCGTCCATTAATGCCTCGAATGGTGGAACACCATTAACCTCTTCCTGATTAGGGAATTCAGCAATAGGCATAGAAAGATCTTTCAAAAACTGGGAGTTTTCTTTTATTTTCTCGAATAGCTGAGCCAATTCTTCAATTGATACATTATGATCAAATCTAAACTTAACAAAGGTTGATGCATAACCCGGATTGGCCTGAATTAATTCCAAAACCATTTTATAATCTTCGTTTGCAAAAATTTTGGCCTGATCCTCTGGTGTAATAGCAGAAACATCAAGCTTCTTGGCTTTAGCAAATCTTTTTAACATGTACTGCTTGGCTGCCTGAATATTCTCGGTTAAATGCTTATCCGACATTATCCAGTCACTAAAGGAGCCTACTATTGCCATAATTAAAATCTAATATTATTTTTGCACACGTTTTATGCGTCTTTTTATTTTTTATCTTAACTCTTTCAAAAGCTCTTTAGCATCAGAATTTGTTTTTATGTCTGATGGGGTTGAGCCTTTAGCATTTTGACCAGAAACTATATTGGATAATGCCTGCTGCATAAGCGTAGAACTTGCATCATCTGGTGCTTTTCCTAACTCACCTCCAACAGTTTCGTCGTCAGGATAAACATCATCACCAGTTAAAGGCGAAAGTTTTGATGCCTCTCCTGTTATTGCCTTAGAGATATCAGTTTCAAATTCCGGGGTTCTGCTATTTTTAAAATAATCAATAAATCCAACCAGGTTGGTGCCATCTATTTTTCTTTTGTTGATACCTACTCTATCTCCTTCCCCACTAAGTTGGTCGTTAGTGTTTCCCTCCATTGAGGTGAAAGATCTGTCACCCTCGTTAACAGAAACTACAATACCAGTGTGTCCTAATCCTTTTCCTGGGCGGGTCATAATAAATATTTGCCCTGGACGGATCAAGCTTGGGTTTGACTTTACTCTATCAACAGGTATTTTAGCATCACTTGGTGCTTGATTCCAATGATTTAGACACCCTCCGGTTTTAACTGTGCCGTTTGTTTTTCCAAGTCTTTTACAAACCTCATCGAAAATATAATAGACAAAAGCCATACACCAAGGAAGACCCCCAGAAAGACCTACTGCTTGTAAATATTTGGTAACCTCTGGACCTTTGTTACTTCCTCTAGGCTCTTCTTTTGCGTCTTTGTGAGCCGCAAGTACACCCGCAAAAATCTCACCATCTTTTGACGGATCACTAAGTGGTATTTGCTGTGCCTCTTTTATAAAAAGGCTAAAATTTTTAATTCTTCTCATGATTCTATATATCCGGTTGCATTTTTTTGTTTCGTAGAATCTTTATATATTTGGATACATGCAAAGGCTTATATTAATTATTTTCTGTGTCATCTCGATTAGAGCAAATTCCCAGGTAGTGATTATTAGTGGGGATCTTGGAAGAGCAGCAGACCTTATTGACAATAGAATAGTCTATGACAATAAACTTGGGTGGAGGATAGATTGTAAAAAACTAGAGGATATTATTATCTCAGATTTAAATAGATTCAGAAGGAAAAACAATCTTAATAGATTAAAGATTTCAGAGAGATGTGACAGTGTGGCAAGGGAACAAACAAGATATATGGAAAGGACTGGTAATTTTTCCCACGAAAGAGATTCATTAGATTTCACACAAAGAATAAGACTAGTTATAGGTAGAGGACACTTTGGAGAGAATCTGTTTCATGAAACAACGCCAGCTCCTCTTAATATTTATAAAGAAAATTATGAAAATTTAAAATCCAAATATCCAGGATTTAATTTCATGTGGGAAGCAGATCGAGTTACATACACCATGCTTGCAAGTGAGATCATAAAAAAGTGGATTGATTCTCCTTCTCATTATAAGAATTTGATCAATCCACTTTGGAATTATTTTTCGGTCAGTTCAGTTTCGACGGGTAAAGAAATCTACGTTACCTTAGTCTTTGAGGAATAATTAAAACTTAGGACAGCTCATTGATCCCCATTTTCTTTTATTTTCTAATCTATAAAATATTCTATTCCAATCAATATCAAGTCCAATTTTTAGCTTAAATTTAGGTTTTTTATGAGCTGTAATAGTCACGAAGAAAGCTTTTTCCTTAACCTCTATTGGTTTTTTAGGATCTACCTTGATTGGTTCTGGTTTAGTTTCTGCTCCTTTAACAGGTTCTGTCTTTTTAGTGTCATTAAAAATTATTCCAGCTTCTACAGAAACTTTCTGATATTTCTTAAGAGCTTGTTTATTTGCATCGGTTTTATCCCATTCCTCACCCGACGTACCGGTTAAATCTGTGCCAACAGGCTGAGATGCATAAGCAACTGTGGATTTTTTACCTGCATTGGTACCTTTAGTAGATTTTTCTATTTTGGTGTCACCATCAATCAGTACACCGATCTTAGCTAATTCTTCTTTTAAATACTTGATGGTAGATTCTGCTCTAAGATCAGAAAGTTCAGCAAAAGTGTGTTTCTTTTTATCCTCCGGAGAAACTCCGTTTGGAATAGTAGAAGACGAGGTTGTAATCTTTAAAGAATTAAGATATGATTTAGGTTTGCCGTCTGGTGGGTTTAATTTAGAGATTGCTTCCTTAGAAGGATTTATCACATTTTCGCTTAACCAGGTTTTAAAATTTTCAGAAAGCGCCCAGCTATTAAACTCAAAGAAATCTGAAGTGTCAATATCTTGAGGAATTTCTATTTTAACTTCGGGATATAATATTGGAGGGGTGTCAGAAGATTTAGGATCTGTTGATCCTCCAGGAGCTCCTGGAGTTTCGCGATTATTATAAAAATCAGCAGCATATATTTTTAAATTCTTACCTAGATCTAATGGTGCAGTTCTCTGTACTGGATCATCTTTATATTCCTTTGGAAATTTATCATGGGTTGCAAACACAACAAACATAGCATATTTCTCTGGAAATTTCTCTTTAAATTTTTCAATCACTGTTCTTGATTCATCATCAGCAATAGCATCTTGAACCCTTTTTTCGCATTTAGCAAATCCGTCTGTCTCCATCCAGTCTAAAAGACTCATGTCTTTGGTTAGACCTTTTGCTAGTGGATATCCATCTTTTTTATATGCATAAAAAGAACTTAAAGCTGCAAATCCAACTTTGTCTCCGCTAGAAGCACCTTGATCGTTTGCTTTGAATCCCCATACGTAGTAAGAGGTTAGGTTTTGTTCGCTAATCGAATTTGGATCCTCCCATGATTTAAATTCTACTAAATACTTCATGTTTTTATTATTTCACTTATATATCTAAATCACCGAGATTGAAATTATGTCGTCACCCTGTTTAATTTGATCTAATACATCTAATCCTGTTATAACCTTCCCGAAACAAGTATGATTGTGATCTAGATGCTGTGTTCCTTGTCGATTGAAGCAGATAAAGAACTGGGAACCTCCGGTATTGCGTCCAGCGTGTGCCATACTTAATACCCCACGATCATGAACCTGCATCTGCCCGCCGGTCTCGCAAGGAATGGTATAGCCTGGTCCACCGTCGCCTCTTTTATTTGGACATCCACCTTGGGCCATGAATCCCGGAATCACTCTATGAAAGTTCAATCCATTATAGAATCCCTGGTTAATTAATTTTAAAAAGTTAGCAACAGTAACTGGGGTTGCCTCATCATAAAGATCTGCGATCATATCGCCTTTAGTTGTAGTGATTTTAACTTGACTCATTTTTCTTTTTTTATTTAAATGTTTATATACTTTATCCAGATTCCCAACATGCCTATGAATAGCATGAGCACAATCAATCGCTTAATTCTATCTCCTCTTCTAAATAACCCTGTCATTGTCAAATGTGATTTTAACTGCGTCTTTCTCAAGTTTGGAAAGTCTTTCTTCTAATTCATTAATGCGTTTCTCTTGATCTGCTACTTCTCCCAAGACATGGAAGGCAAGCACTAAGATCACGGAACAAATACCAAATAAAATCCACATAGGCGATAATTTATCTATTATAGCACTTTATGGCTGTATATTTCACTTTCCCATCAAAGAATCAAATGAGCTTTGGTTTTATTTTAGGCTCGGATAATTTTGGGTCCCCATTTTGCAGTCTTCTTTTTGGATCGATAACGCTTAGCCATTTGGGATCGTATATTCCTAATGTATCGGTAATTAATGAAATATCTTTTTTTGTTTCGTAGATTCCCTCGTAAGTAGTACTGATAATTTTCGCAGTACAAAAAGAAGCTTGATCTAATAGTAATTTTTGTGTGATAATTAGCTCTTCTCCCGCTTTACGGATTTCCTTCTGATGTAAAGAGATCCATTTGGCGTCTAGTGTATAGGAAACGTGTGATTCGCCGGTCTCTAGCTGCATTATTTTGCTAATTGAACAACCCTCTATATTAACCCTAGTATGAAAAATCACTAGATCAAAAGAGTTAATAAATCTAATTGGATCCAGGTTAAGATCTATAATACTATCCAGATGTTCTTTTACTATCACGTTCGGATTAAAAATAGAGTCTGAATATTCAAATGAGTCTATCCCTTTTAAAAGAGGTTCGTGATATGAGTCTATTCCCAATTCATTTCCCAACCAATGCAAAAGACTGAATCCCCCGCTTCTAGGATGCGTTAGAATTAATATTCTATTATAATTATTCTTCATGGTGTTTGGATTACCCACAAGATAAGTAATCCTATTAGGAGAATAGAGATAAGTGCTAATGGAATTCTTTTCATATCTATATTTTTTTAAAATCCAAGCTCACCCAGATCCGCAATTGTTGAAGCCTGGTCGTTTCCAATCTTCTTGGAAATAGAGGCGAATGCCTCCGGAGAGTTTTTTCTGATCAAAAACATTACTTCAGGTGTAAGATATTTGTCATCAAGGTCAAAATCGGATACTTTATCCATAATAAACGGAGCAAAAAGAACTGGATATTTCTTCAATCCTTCTATCCATCCTTCTAAATTCCACTCTATCCTAAATTCCTTCCAACTTCTTTCACTTAATTTGAATTCTCCACCTATTTCTAGGGGTGCTCCAAATAGGGAAGCAGGTACTGGGCGGATGGTAAAATCACCCTCAACTTTTAACGGAGATCCCTCTAACGAGAATAAATCTGATTCTACGCACATAAAGTTCCCTCCAACCTTCAAAGGTCCGCCTTTTAGAGAAGTAAGTTTAGAATTACTGTATATTCTAAACGATCCCCCAACCTTCTCCGGGGATCCCTCTAATGAGGTAAGACCTAAGTCACCAATCTCAAAATCTCCATAAACCTCTCCAAATTTAACACCCCTAAACCCCAGTTTATTAGCGTCCATAGATGAAAAATGCAGAGCAACATCAATTTTTCCAGTGGATTCATTAATCGTCCAATTTTTACCCGTCGATTTATCAAGCCATTTAACAATCGATGGTGTGAGGCCATATTTTTTGTAAAATTCACCTAATGGGTCACTAATCCCTGTTCTGCTTAAAACACCATCTCGAACCTTTGGTAACTCCATCAGGTATTTTATCATATCAGGGTTGGCCTTCATGAAGGCATCTAGATCATCGATTGAAATTCCGAGAATACCCTTCTTGATAAATCTCCCAATCACATAGCCTAGCATTCTGGGCATCGGATCTTTTCCATTGTCTTGATATACGTAGCCTTGCGAAGAGGTTCTCACGTATCCAGCTGACGTAAGTCTGAGTTTCACCCCGGAGTATGAACTGTATATTGTGAGAGTTCCGTTTTTGTTTGTGTCATAAATTTCAAACCCCATCAGCAGTAGAAGTTTCCATTCGGGGAGTTCTTGCCATGCACCAGCCCAGTCCTCTACAGTAACAATTTTGGTTTCAAATATTTTAAAATTCTTTAGGTGTCTCATCTTATTATCTTTTACCTTCTAACACAACCTTTAGTCCATTATTTCTATCAATGTACATCCATTCGCAGGAAATAAGATCAAATCGATCGAAATGATCTAACACCTCATCTGCTGAAAATTGGGAACATGAATAAATATCAAATTGAAAGAAGGCAGGATCCTTAGCATCCCAAACATGAATAGCTGCATGTGAAGTAGCGAGTGTGACTGTTCCTGTGATACCTTCATTGCCTGGTTCATTCACGTAGACTGAAGTGGGTCCGGCAACAACTACCATGCGGACTCTTTCGACTAGATCTTTTAACCATTGATTCAAAACCTCTTCCTCTCTAGGTGGATTCTGAATGTGACCTCTAACTAGGAGGTGGAGGTGATTGGGAACAAATCCCGTTAATGTTTCTTTTTCGGTATGAGTATTATCTTGCATGGTTCTATATATCTTTGGGAGTTTAAACCAAGCCCGTTTCCAAGCCCAATGATCCTTTGCTAGAATTCCAGCTAGATCATCATTTATTAAAAAATATTTACTCGGAGTATGGAGTCCAATGATCACGCAGTCGCCAGGCAATTTCTGCGTGCATGGTATAATAGATTGCAAGGAGGGTGGATATGCGACCTCGTCTTTCTAGATGTTTAATAATATTAAGTAAATGCTCATCGCCAAGATCCATAACAAGGGTATCTTCTACGGGACCTTGACCTTCGATCCCGTATGATTTCCATTTTTGTCTAGCCCTAGCAAGGGAATGATCTTTCATGTCCCAAATGTAATAAATAATTCATTATAAATTTAAAATCCCAACTCGCCTAAGTCGGCAAAAGTTGTAATACCGGGAGTGTCACTCATGGTTTGCCAGATTGAGGGAAACCTCTGACGCAAGATATTTGCAGTATTGGGCTGAACCTGCATTGATAGAATGTCCTTGAGATTGGTGATTAGAAATTTTAAATCCTCTGTGTCGTAGGCATGTCCCTCAAATAGTTTAATATTAGACTTAATAAGCTCTACGTGTTCTTTCCTTATTAAAACATCCGGAAAGATCTCCGCGTCACAAATAAGAAGGACAAGATCCTCCCAAAGAGATCTCAAACAATCTTCTGCCGTGGAAAAGTCTCCGCCAGGTAAATATACGTTACCATATCCACTAACAGGCCTATATCCCCAGGACCATATAATGTCTCCATCAAAGGTGGTTGGAATTGGATCTCCAAAAGCGAAATTTTTCCTAGTATGATTGGTCTCAACAGCAGGAAATACCGTAGCACCGCCATGTTTAACGTACGAAAATCTAGCCCAAGTTTTATGACTTTCAGAAGCCATGCCTGTAATTTTGTTAATAGCAAGCAGATCCTTGCCCGCCTGGGTTTCGTATAGAGCATGTTTAAGTTCACTCTCAAGATCTTGTCTTGTCTTATTCTCGTAGAGTGTATAGGTCTGGATGTGTTTCATTCACTTATATATTTAGAATCCTAACTCGCCTAGATCGGCTGAGGTCTCTGCTGCATCATTCGGGATTTTTTTAATGATTTCTTGCCACAATTTAGGATGACCCCTTCTAATCAAGTTCATTGTTTCGGGATTTAAATTCGTTACGTCAATCATCTCAGATAAAGCAGATTCGCAACTCTCCCCTTGGGAAACCTTCTCTATAAGATCCACAGCAATTTGTCGAATAGCAATAACATCTTTATCCATCTCACTAAATGAAAAACTGTTATCAAGCAATTTTTCTTTAAAAACCTTACCACCCCAGATTAGATCGGCAAGTTCGGGTACCTTGGATCTCTCACCTCCTATATTGACACTGAAATAATGATAATCATTATCACCAAAATCTAAACACTTCCACGGTCTAGTCGTAATATGAATCGCCAAAGGAATTTCATTTTTCTTATTTATCTCATAGGAATCATCTACAAACAGCTTGGTAAATAAAGATTCCTGGCTTATTATCCAACCTTTTAAATGTGAATATCTAAGATCCGAGGGACTTTCAAGACGATTTGACTCAATCATGTTCAGTTCAAATCCAAGAAAATCTAGGAGAGATTTCCATTTCGGAATAGACAGGATCTCACGTGGGTCCTCAATAGGATCTTTCATTCCCTTTGTAAATACTTCAATTATTTTCTGATAGATTTCTTCTTCAGTCAGAACATTATCTATGCACTCATCTGCTATAGAAAAAATGATCTTGTGGGTTTTATCTTCCTTTCTATGAAAAGCTAGACCTAATCCGTGCCTACCCATAACGAAAGACTTCCAACACTCTCTCAGACATTCAGTCAGAGTACCGCCATTTCCTTTCACTTCCTGGTATTTAAACGAGCGAAATCTTTCCAGCGACCGCCAATTCCATTGGTCATTAGAAACCCTTTTGAAGATGTATCGATATCCATATGAGGTCTGAATGACTAGACGATTGGTTGAGTCTACAGTGTAAGGTCCGACGATGGAGGTTAGACTCTTGCCCTCTACGGTATTCTCCATGACATCGGTTATAAATGCCCTAAGGGTCATAGGTCTTTTAGAGGCTTCGAACAATCGAAAGGGTTGAAGATATTTCACGTACTATATATTTAGAATCCTAACTCGCCTAGATCCGCTGAGGTCTCTGCATCTGTTGGATCTATGGCTTTAATTACCTCTCTCCAAAGAATCGGTGCTTTTGATCTAACCTCATTGGCTATTTGTGAATTCCAATTTGCAATAAGTTCATCAACCTTATTCTTTAATAAGGGTTGGAATACCTCGGGAAACTCGTCCATTGCACTCCATAATTCAATGGGGCCATTTGGATCAATGGTATCTGGACCATTCCAGACTTTCAATATCAGACCTAACCCCCTGCTGACCCCGAATCGTTCCATGTACCATTCAAGAGGTTCATCGCGATGCTCCTCGCACCAATCGCTGTACCCGTGTAGACACTTCATAAAATCATCATATGCCATTTGGTCGTCAGATGGTTTGTATTTAAAACACCAGTTTGAGTATGCTTCCTCTTCCATCGGGTCAGATTCAACTTCATCATCCTCGTCGAAGTTGAGTTCGTGTGATTCCAAATATTCGTCATAACTATATGAATCTATAATACAGGCCCAAGCCACTGTGTCCTTCTTACAAAGCTCCGGAAAAGTGACACGGGAGACGAGTAAATCCCAGAGGACGTCCGATAAATCTCTCTTAGGAGATTCTGATTCAAAAATGGCAAATGGCTGGATGTGTTTCATTCGCTTATATATCTTTGCCTATCACAGCCAAGGCGCGTATCAAGGCCCCTAAATGGGGTTTGGAAACAAAGATTTGCGGGATTTGTAAGAAAGGCCTAGCCCCAATAGTTGTGGTGATGTTTAAAGAATTGTGGGTTTTTGCGATTAAGGTAAGATTTGATCATAATTCTAAACATCCAGATCACTCCTTTCTGTTTAAACCTTCTAGCTGAGGTGTATGTGCCTTTGATGGGATAGATCTTAAATTCCTGTGGATCTACCTTCTGGGAGAGAGAATAATCTTCTGCAAATAATTCTTGAGGATCATAACCGCCAACCCTCCAATAGGTCTCTACCTTCCACAATTGAAATCCACCCACTGCAAAAGGAGTACCCAGGAGTTTGGATAGATGCTGGAACACATCAAATACACGGAACACCCAGCGGTAAGGAGGATCAGTTCGAAAGGGAACTGTTAGCAGACCTGGATTGAGGGAGACACATTCTTTTAGAATATTCTGTTGGGTAAGAAACACGTCGGCATCTAGAAAGAGCAACTGCGGGGTGGTAACAAGTTTACTTCCATTTAGTCTGCCCTCACTCGGAAATCCCCCACGGATCACTTCGATCTGGAGGATATGTTCAAAATCGGTGACTACCCTTCTTAACCACATCAAGGCTTCTCCCTTATCCGAGGCATCTGCTAGAATAATCCTAGTGCCATCGATTCCAGATTGCAGGGAAAGATTGTAAATACAATCGTATAAAGTGCGAGTTTCATTCTTACAGGGAATGACAATGGTTAGGTTATCCTTTAATGACTTTGTATCCATGCTTGTTGTATATGATGTATGAATTGTTTTCGATCCAGTCTCCTGTGTTTAAATATCTGATCCCGTCTATATGCCTATCTTCCGGGTGATGAATGTGCCCACAGATAACAGTGTGACAGCCTTGTTTTCGGGCTTGTCTGGTTAGTTCAACCTCAAATTGAGTGATGAACTTAACGGCTTCCTTGACCTTGTTCTTCAGAAACTTACTCAGACTTCTTTTCATGCCCCATTTTTTCAATCCTCGGTCAATCGAAATAGCAGCGTCATATCCGATAGACCCAAGTACTCCTAGCCATTTAAGACTCACTACTCCATCATAAAGATCACCATGAGTGATAAGTGTGCCTTTCCAAATGTACTCCCTATGGACCTCGATATTGCCGAAGGAGAATTCTAGATACTCTCTCATAAACTCATCATGATTGCCAGGAATGTAAATGACCCGGGTATTGTTCTTAGAGTAAGAAAGAATCTTCCGGATAACATTGGTATGGGATTGAGGCCAGCGGAACTTGCGTTTAAGTAACCAGCCATCGATAATATCCCCGACTAGGAAAAGGATTTCAGGTTCATACCTTTTTAAAAGAGCGAGTACATCCTCTGCATTACTGCCTTTACTACCTAGATGCACATCACTAATAAAGAGGGCTTCGATTTTTTCCATGGGTTATGCCTTATGTTTCAAATGTATCTATCTCCGGATCCCTATTTAGTAGAGGAATACCACGAGAACAAATGATTAGCATCTTCGTGACATTCATATATAGAGTTATGACACATGAAGAGATATACACCGACCTAATCACCAATGGATACCACATAGGAGATCTAAGTGAGCTGCTAAATGAAAGAACAGGATATGCTGAGACCGACCTTCTAAGACACACTCAGACATTCAGAGGCACTCTAAGCCAGAAAGAGCTGAGATACGATTATCGAAACAACTTCACGGCTCAGAACAACCCTAACGTTTATCTTGATAAGCCAGGATACACTGGACCTACCCCTACTGAGGAAGAATACCTGCATGATATCCCTTGGGACAGAATACCCAACCGAAAAGAATTTGTCAAGGCAGTCCAAGCAGGTGGAGGTGGAATTCGAACCACTCAGCAATGGAGCAAACTAGCACTTACCAATCTACCGGGTGATGAGAATAGAATCTCGGAGATGGACCAATGGTTTAGAGGGTTAATTCGTACACATCTCTCGCTTGTCTATCCAGAACTTGGAGCGGTGCGAGATTCCTTTGTAATGAACCCGGCCTTCACTCTCTATCAAGATGGGGACTTCTCGGAAGTGCACTATGATGGGATCAATCCAGGACGGACCTGTGTTATGCTCATCTATCTGTCCGATCCTAACACCTGGCAAGAAGGAGACGGAGGTGAACTAGCCATCGGACATCATATAGCCAAGAACGACGAACAGATCCAATACTTCCTACCTCCTTATGTGAAGTGCCAGCCCATCTATGGCAACTATGCTATCATGGACTTTACCCACTGGAACATGGGACACTCGATCGAGGTGGTTAAGAACGGCTTCAATCGCATAGCCATCCAAACATTCGCAGATATCAATCCTGCTTAAAGATTCTCACTCGCTCACACCGAAGAAAGGGTTGTTCCTTTGAGAAAGGGGGCGGGGGCCGAATCTCCAGTCCACTGGAAAGCGCGCCCTTTAAAATAAGGAGGAGAACTCACAAAACCGCCCCGTATGTTCATAAAAAAGATCTGACCGATTAGAATCAGATCTCTTTCTATATAAGGCAAATCTTTACTGACGTAAGGGGAAGCAATGCAGACTAAGAAAGGTTCAGAACACGCGGTTAGGAACATCAGGTCAGATTGCATATAGAACAGGGAACCCATAGAAGGGATCTGAACGGACCAGCCGATAAGGAAGAATGCCGGGATAGAAAAATGATTAGAAGGAAGCAATATAGTTAGGAAGCTCTCTAACCTTCTCTTTGATCACATCGCGATAAGAGTCAGGGATTTGATTCAGATAATTTATCGGTTTACCTGCAGCAGCATCCATAGTCACCTTCTCTAAGTAGTACTCGAATTGCAGATCGAAATCTGGGGCTAATCCTAAAAGCTCTCTTAAATGGGATGTGAAGAGATTCAAAATGTTTAAATTCCTTTCAGGGACTAACTTGTCATCAGAGTAATCAAAGGTCATCCATATTCCATAGAATTCGCCCTCAAACTTTTTTAGAAGATCATTCATAGCCCATGATCTGAACCTCTCCGGATCTGTAAGGGATAGAAACATTTTATCGTTCATGCCCAATACTACTCTTACATGTTCTCTATCGATAGCAGTGATGATTTCATTCCAACCTTTAGTCGAAGAGAAATCTGGGACGAACCCAGGGGTAGACTTAATATCTTTCTGAAATACTTTAATAGTGCCAAGGTCGGGGTTTATAGTAAACGTACACACACCCCGGAGATGAACTGACAAATAATTACCTATGGTAGGATAGACACGAATTTGATGAAAGTCTGATTCTAATAAATCATGCATGGCCATTAAATACCGTCTCATTCTTACAAAAGGTTTTAATTCTCGGATTTTAGCGATGGTTAAATTTATCGATTTATTTTCGAAAGATTCAAATAAGTGAATGTATTTCATTTTACTATAACATTTTTCTATATATCAAAATTCTATTTTATCCGAATGGATAAGCTAGTCAGTGTGCGTACGCGCATTGGTAGACACTAATACGTGCGCGGGTCCGTATCTAAATTATAATAAGGTGACGTACTTAAATTATAATA
>Ga0247723_1001261_pt1 | contig 15137 bp, 4 predicted proteins | sample MSEWelMarce5H_FC_FD_189079 | JGI IMG/M metagenome (GOLD analysis project Ga0247723, IMG submission 189079) | Subsurface sediment microbial communities from gas well in West Virginia, United States - MSEEL Well Study Marcellus 5H_FC | ecosystem: Environmental > Terrestrial > Deep subsurface > Rock...
GTAATCTCATAGTCAGCAACTTGTACGCGGCAAACATAGTCGGTCTGCCACCGACCCAGTGGACTCAAGTTGGCTCGAATCTGTATTATGCAAACAGTGTCGATGTCGGCTCGAACCTTCTGGTCGGTCAGAATGTCTATGCAGCGACTCTGTACGGAAATCTGGTCGGGACGGTCTTGACACCGAATCAGAATCTGATTACGAACGTCGGAAGTCTTGGAAATCTGACTGTTCTCAATACACTGTCCGCCTCGAACCTGATCGGTAACGCCTCGGCTCTCTCAGCTATCAACGGTTCGAATGTTTACGATACTGTTCCGGCGGCTCATGTTGTGACTGGCGCTCTGCAGTCAAACATCACTGGTCTCGGAACGCTGAGTAATCTGACAGTCACAGGCCTGACTCAGACTGGAGTTATGAATGCTTTGTTTTTGTACGGCGATGGCGGAGGCCTAACAAACGTCCAGACGGCAAATTCATCGATAACTGCCACACTGGCACTGAGCGTTTCTAATCCAGACCAGCCTAACATCACCAGCGTCGGAACTCTGACTGGCCTCACGATAAATGGTCTCCTGATTGCATCGAACGGTTCTGGAATTTCTAACATCAATGCGTCGAATGTGGTTGGTAGTATTGCGGCCGCAGGCGCAGTTACTGCAAACGCACAGCCAAACATAACTAGCCTCGGAACACTCACGAGTCTGACCGTCTCTGGGGCTGTCGCAGCTGGTTCCTTGGCCGGTAACGGCTCAGGTATTACATATATTTCAGCATCGAACGTCTACGGAAGTGTACCTATTGCAGCTTCAGTAACAAATCCTATTCAGTCAAACATCACACAGGTTGGCCTGTTGGAATTTCTGAACGTAACCGGATCAGTCTCTTCAAACTTGTACACTGGTAACGCATCAGGTCTTTCGAACCTGACAGCCTCGAACATCGTCGGAACTCTCCCGAACGGTGTATTCCCAGCGACCGGTGTCATCGCAGGCCAGTATGGATCGTATGCGAACGTCGGTGCATTCACAGTTGATTCATCCGGAAGGATCACTTCAGCAACCAATACGGCCATCGTTTCTTCACAGTGGTCGAATAGCGGCAGTAATATTTACATTCTGTCAAATGTCGGCATCGGGACGAGTGTACTGACTGGTCGCTTAACAGTTACAGGTAACGTCAATTCTGAAGGTCTTAATACACAGATTGTCGCGACCGATTATCTACGAGTTGGAATTGAAGCAAATGTAAATTCTGCAAACGCAATAACTGCAAACATACTCTCTGCAACCATATCAAATCTTTACGTCAGTGGCTTGAATCTGTCATTTGCAAATGTCCTTACGGCCAATATTTCATCACTCACGTCTCTGAATGCAAATGTCGCTTACGAGAATGTCACAACATCGAACGTCCTTAATTCGAACGTGACCAACTTGTCCGGTCTGACTGCTAACATCACATCTCTGAATGTCCTGCAGTCGAATATCCTTTTGACAAATGCCAGTATCGTCTCGGCCTTGACTGGTAACATAGCGACTCTGAATGTAGTGACATCGAACATCGTCACATCCAATCTTGTCAACGCCGCCATCTTTTCACTGACGGCCAATTTGGCGAACGTTACAACTCTCAACGCCTTTATCAGTAATACAACAACAGGTAACGTCTCTACTCTCGGAGTCATCGCGGCCAATGTCACAACCCTCAATGTCATCACTAGCAATACAGTGACCGGCAACGTTTCAACACTCGGAGTCCTCGCGGCAAACGTCACAACCCTAAACGTTATCACCAGTAATACGGTGACCAGTAACGTTTCAACACTCGGTGTCCTGACTCAGAATGTTACGAGCCTCAACGTCATCACTAGCAATACGGTTACCGGTAATGTCTCGACCCTGACAGTCCTTGAAGCCAACGTGACAACCTTCAACGCCTTTACCAGCAATACACTCACTGGTAATGTCTCGACCCTGACAGCCCTTGCTGCCAACGTAACAACCTTCAACGCCTTTACCAGCAATACACTCACTGGTAATGTCTCGACCCTTGGTGTACTCACGGCCAATATGACCTCGGCCAATATTCTGACTGCGAACGTAACGACTCTGAATGCTTTCCAGTCAAATACTCTTACGGCTAATGTATCGACCCTAGGAGTCCTGACCCAGAACGTTACAACCCTCAATGTGATTACGAGCAACACAGTGACTGGTAATGTCTCGACCCTGACAGCCCTTGCAGCAAACGTAACAACCCTCAATGCCTTCACCAGCAACACACTGACAGCCAACGTTTCAACACTCGGAGTATTGACTCTTAATGTAACATCAGCCAACTTACTGACTGCGAACGTAACAACTCTCAACGCTTTCCAGTCAAATACTCTAACTGGTAACGTCTCGACTCTGGGTGTACTTACTCAGAATGTCGCAACTCTGAATGTCATCACCAGTAATACGGTGACTGCAAACGTCTCGACTCTGGGTGTACTTACTCAGAATGTTACAACCCTCAATGTGATTACGAGCAACACAGTTACCGGTAACGTATCTACCCTTAGGTCCCTTGCAGCCAACGTCACAACCTTCAACGCCTTTGCCAGTAACACACTGACTGCCAACGTTTCGACCCTCGGGATCCTGACCGGCAACATCGCAACTCTGAATGTGACGCTGATGAATACAGTAACAGCAAATTTAACAAACGGAACTATAGCCAGTCTCAATGTTTCGGTCACAGCCAATGTAGCAAACCTTGTTGTACCTGGTGCATTCGTTTCGAATGCGGCCAATACAGTTTTCCTTTATGACACATTTACAATTCCATATCTTAACGCCACAACTATATCCAATGCACTTGTTTCTAACGCGAGCACTCTTGGTGCCCTCTCGGCCAACGTCACAACTCTCAACGTCATCACGAGCAATACAGTGACCGGAAACGTTTCAACACTCGGTGTCCTGACTCAGAATGTCACGACCCTCAATGTCATCACTAGCAATACGGTGACTGGCAATGTATCGACCCTGGGAGTCCTTACACAGAACGTCTCGACGCTCAACGTAGTCAGTGGTAATGTTGTGACTGGCAACGTATCGACTCTCGGAGTTCTGACACTGAATGTCAATTCGGCAAATATAAGGACAGGAAATATAACAACCCTCAATGCCTTCACCAGCAACACACTGACTGGCAACGTTTCAACACTTGGCGTCTTGACCCTGAACGTTACTTCCGCCAATGTCCTGACGGAAAATGTAACGACCCTCAACGCCTTTATCAGCAACACACTTACAGCCAATGTTTCAACACTCGGAGTCCTAACCCTGAACGTTACTTCGGCCAATGTCCTGACCGACAACGTAACAACTCTAAATGCTTTTAGGAGTAACACACTCACTGCAAACGTTTCGACACTCGGTGTCCTGACTCAAAATGTTACGACCCTTAACGTCATCACTAGCAATACGGTCACTGGCAACGTATCGACTCTCGGGGTGCTTACAGCCAATGTGACCTCGGCCAACATCCTAACTGCGAACGTAACAACCCTCAATGCTTTCCAGTCCAACACACTTACGGGTAACGTCTCGACCCTTGCAGTCCTCACACTTAACGTCTCTTCGGCAAACGTTCTGACTGGCAACGTAACAACCCTCAATGCTTTCCAGTCCAACACATTAACAGGCAACGTCTCGACCCTCAGTGTTCTGACAGCCAATGTGACCTCGGCCAACTTGGTGACTGCAAACGTGACAACCCTCAACGCCTTTATCAGCAATACACTGACCGGTAATGTCGCAACCCTTACAGCCCTCTCTGCAAATGTGACAACATTCAATTCATTTACAAGCAACACACTCACAGGCAACGTATCAACTCTTGGTGTCCTTACAGCCAATGTGACCTCGGCCAACCTAGTGTCTGCGAACGTAACAACCCTCAACGCCTTCACCAGCAATACACTGACTGGCAACGTCTCGACTCTCGGAGTCCTCGCAGCCAATGTAACAACCTTCAACGCCTTTGTCAGTAACACTCTGACCGGCAACGTCTCGACTCTTACGGCCTTTGCAGCAAACGTAACAACCCTTAATGCTTTCCAGTCTAATACTCTAACAGCCAACGTTTCCACACTTGGCGTACTAACCCTGAATGTAACTTCGGCCAACATCCTGACTGAAAACGTAACGACCCTCAATGCTTTCCAGTCAAACACACTCACGGCCAACGTTTCAACGCTCGGCGTCCTGACTCAGAATGTGACGAGCCTCAACGTCATCACGAGTAATACAGTGACTGGAAACGTCTCGACTCTCGGAGTCCTCTCGGCGAACGTCTATAGCCTAAATGTCCATATATCAAATACACTTACTGCAAACGTTTCGACACTCGGAGTACTGTCGGCCAACGTGAGCAACACAGTGACTGCGAACCTGATTGTGAATGGCGACACGACAGTCACTGGCAACGTCTTTTCGGCTCTTGGCAAACTTGGCGAAGGTGGTGGCTTTACGCTCACACTTCCGGCGGACATTGCAGTCCAGCTGCCATACACAGGACCTCTCCGGACTTCAAACCCACTGAGCGTCGGTCTCAGCAACGGATTTACGATTACTGGCACATCGACACTGATCAGTGTGACGGCCAACGGCAACTTCCAGTTTAGCAAGGCTGGACCGTACATCCTCACAGCCGTCTTCAAAGGCGATCAGAACATCACAGGCCTTGCGATCGGCTCGAACATAGCAGATATCCATGGATCCGACCAGACATACTTGTACGACTACACGACATTCATCACACAGAATCCTACAGAGTTTATCCAGATCCCGATCAACGTGACGAATACAGCCCTCTACTACTATCTTGACATTACTACCATCGGTGCAACTCTTCTGCACCAGACGAATGCGACCGGCGGCGGAACCTATCTGACAATCGCGCCGCATACTGGCGGAGGCTTGGCGACGGGTGGACCTGGTGGAACCCCTGGAACGCAGTGGGTTTCGTCAGGAACGAATATCTACTACTCGAACTCGGTCGGTATCGGAGCTGTGAACCCACAGTACAAGTTGGATGTTTCAGGAGATTTGCGTGTGAGTGGAAATATATATGGAAACGTGTTTGGAGCTACTCTGTACTCGGTCATCACTGGTCTCTCGAGCAATTATATAGCAACATCGAGTGACTATTACATAGGTGTAAGTGGTGCCAGTAAGGTTACTTTACCATTAGGTTCTTCAGTTCCGACAGGTAAGATGTATGTCGTCAAGGATGAAGCGGGGAACGCTGCAGCAACCTCCGTTCTACTCCAGGCTTCTGGCTCGGATCTGATAGACGGAAATTCGAACATTGTGATGGCCTTGAACAATATATCACTAACAACACTCTGGACGGGAACTCGATGGAGTTTAATCTAAGGTTGTAGTAATGGGCTATACTATTAATTCGGACGTGACCCTCAAGTCAACCCCCCAACTCGACGCTTTCGGTCGTCTACGTGTGTCTAACCCCTTTACACTCTTTGATTCTCAGCAGAGATTTGGACTGGATGTGTCGTTCCTGTCGAACGTCGCATCGGGTGGTTCGGTGACCTTCATACCGACCCAGAGTTCTGCAAATCTCACGGTGACCAACACAGTGGGATCGTTTGCCGCGCGCGAGTCGGCTTATACATTCAGATATCAGCCCGGCAAGTCTCTTTTGGCGATGATGACATTCACGATGGCTCCAGCCTCTCCAAGCAACACACGCCAAAGAGTAGGGTACTTCGGGGCGGACAACGGCTTTTACATCGAGTTGGCGAACGGACTCGAGCTCGTCCAGCGCTCGAACGTCACCGGAACAGTTACGCTTTCAAACGTGGCGCAGACAAACTGGAATGGTGATCAGCTCCTTGGGTCTGGTCCATCCGGACTGACTCTCGACATTACAAAGTCTCAGATTCTTTGGATCGATATGGAATGGCTCGGCGTCGGCTCTGTTCGCATGGGGTTCGTCATCAACGGTCTTTTCATCCTGTGCCATACGTTCCATCACGCCAACTTGGTCGCAGGGGCGTACATAACAACCGCGTGTTTGCCTGTCCGGTACGAGATCCAGACTCTGAACGGCGCGGCACCGGCAACCTCGAACCTGACACAGATTTGCTCGACCGTCATGTCAGAGGGTGGTTCGAACGCACCCCTCACGTTGTATTCCAATCTGGCTACGTTCAGCGCGACCGTTGGTGCTGGAACCTGGGTTCCAGTCATATCTATACAGCTTGCATCCGGTCGCCTCGACTCTGTGTGCGCCATCAAGCAGGTGGAGGTGGTGATAAAGTCGACGGATGACATCGTACAGTGGGCTCTATGGAGTAATGTCACGGCGGCGAATCTGACTGGTGAGAACTTTTTGGCGGCGCCACCGAGCACGAACATCCTTGTGGACAAGTCGGCGACAGCCTTTTCAGCAACGACGTGTCAGCAGGTGGCGTCAGGTATGGTTGCGGCGCAGGGGAAAACCTCTAGATTGGCTGTCTTCGAGCTCGGTCAGTACTTTTCACAGATTGGCCGGAATTCATTCACGCAGACGAGCGATATATTTACGCTTGCATTTTTCAACAACACTTCACAGGGAACCGTCGATGCTGATGCTCTTCTGAGTTGGCAAGAGTTATTATGAGAGGGTAATAATAGATGACTGCCAGAAGTCTGGTGGCCGAACTAAAGGCTTTCAATCTTAAAGCACCGTTGTCACTCAACGCATTCGAGTATGGCAAGTCGGTAGTAAACATCACACTGTACAAAGATGGGGTCGAGGCGGCGACTCTAAAGTGTGACATAGTTGGCAACATTCTAAAGTTTAGCAAGGGTCATACTGCCGAAGCCTATAGACGTCAGGGCCTAGGTACAAAGATTCGCGCACTTGTTGTATGGTGCGCGAAACGTGTAGGGTTCAAACAGATTCAGCAATTGTCTACTCGGTTCGCCAACACACCAAACACACCAAGACCGACAAGCGCTTATATAATGAACAAGCTCGGTTTCAGGGGAGGTATCGATCCGAATATCAATGCCGAACACAGATTTTTTATGCTCAATACAAACAATATTTCAAAGGTTAATGCGATAGTTAAGGAAATACGTAGGATATGATTACGACGCCTGTTCCACCTCTGGCACCGTTGACGTTTGATCCACTTCCACTCGGTGCACCGTCTCCGCCATCACCGCGATTTGTCGTACCAGCACTGGGTGTATAAGTACCGGTGCGGGCTCCACCGGTGCCACCTGATCCATAAGTTACAGCTGCACCCGATATACTGTTAGAATATCCGGAACCACCAGAGACTGGTGTTGAACCTGATGCATAAGCATCTGCACCGGCACTTCCAGCGCCACCACCACCACCTGCCGAAAAATTAGTTGCGTTATCGCATTTTCCACCAGCATTTCCTAGACCGCCTGCTGTTTTAACTGAAGCTCCTCCTAATGTTATCGAAGTGGAACCGGTTGGTCGTCCACCACCGCCGCCAGATCCGCCAGGGCGTCCATCGTTTGCGCCCGTATCACCATTACTCCCACCTCCGCCTCCATTTGCACTGAGCAAACCAAATCTGGAGTCACCCCCGTCACCACCATCAGCTCCATTCGCCACACCTGCAGATCCAGCAGCACCAACTGTTACTGTATATGCACCAGGGGTCACCGGATAAGATGCCGAGTAGTACACCTCACCGGCGCCACCTCCGCCGCCAGATTCTGTGGCGCCATCGTTACCGCCACCCCCACCGCCTCCCGCGACGACCAAAAGTTTTACGTAACCTGATCGTGTGCACACGAAGGTGGATGAGCTAGTGAATGTATGAATTCTATTCCCACCGACCGAAGTGATGGTACCACCAGTTCCAAATGGCGATGTAAAAGAGTTGGAAATGACTCCCCGACCGGAACCGACAGAACTGAATTGTCCAGGGTTTGTATATCCAACTGATTTTGTAAAACTCATCTGCTATTTACACACCTTTTTTTACTCTGTAAATAACAGATGGGGTACTCCAATGTTACAGGTGACCTCAATGTGCAAAGTACAATAACATCCCAGAACGTCTACGTATTTGGGTCAACAACTCTGAATACTCTGACAACGACCGATGGTACAACAATTAACGGAACTTTATCCGTCCCTGGGAACTCTTCATTCGGAAAGATTATCACATCCAACCTGACTGTGACTGGTAACTTTACGGTGACGACAACAAACACCGCCTTTTCGAATGCACTGTCCGTAAATAACGCCGGTACGGCAACTGCACTCAAGGTGGTTCAGTTTGAGCCGACAGTTCACACGCACAACGTCGCCGAGTTTTGGGACTATCAGACACTGGCCATGGTCATAGACCCTGAAGGTAATGTGGGTATACACACAACCAACACAGGCTTGTTCGGCCTCAGTGTAGTCGACGGTGCCAATGTCGACTCGCTCCAAGCCCTGACTGTCAGTACCGGTACTCTATCAACCCCACTGGCCAACGTCACGACCCTCAACGTCGGTACGCTCGCCAACATCAACCTCTTGAACGTCTATTCCGAACTGACTACTACTTTTATGCGTGTAGATGATGCATTTGTAACAAATCTGAATGTGACAACGACAAACTCACTCACGTATGTGACAACAAACAATGTCTATGCAGCAAACGCCCTCCAGACGACGAATGTTCTGGCAGTAACCACAGACACAACCTATCTGGTTGCGACCAATAACGTCTATGCAGCCAATGCAGTCCAGACGACGAATGTTCTGACGCTGACTCTTGAAGCGTCAAACAATCTTTACGCTGCCAATGCCCTCTTCACAACCAACGTCCTGGCTACTACAGCCAACCTGACAACCGGTAACGCGACGTACCTTGTGGCTCTGAACAATGTCTATGCGGCAAATGCTATACAGACAACCAATGTAATAGCGACAACAATCAACACGACGACTCTCAATATTGTTTCAGAGGTGGCGACCAATAACATCTATGTCTCGAATTCGATCCAGACAACCAACGTATATGCATCGACTGCAAATCTTACAACAGGTAATGCGACATATCTGGTGGCCCTGAACAATGTGTACGCGGCAAACTCAATCCGGACTACAAATGTAATAGCGACAACAATCAACACGACGACTCACAATACTGTTTCAGAGGTGGCGACCAATAACGTCTATGCGTCAAATGCGATCCAGACAACAAACGTCTATGCCGCGACTGCAAATCTTACAACCGGTAACGCATCTACTTTTATAGCCCTTAACAATGTCTATGCCGCGAATGCAATCCAGACAACCAATTTGACTTCGACAGGAAACACGTCGATATCAAACATGAAGGTTCAATCATTTAATTTTACGGTTGCGTCTGGTGCAGGCTCATATACAAATGTCTGCTCGATCACAGATAGTCCTCATGGGTCTGGAATTTATGCTGTTTCGGCTGAATTCATGTCGCGCGGTGCTGGCGGATCAGCAATGACCAGATCATATATGTTCACATGCAACTACAATGCAACTACCGGTAACTGGACACGAGTGATTCCGACTAGCAGACCTTCCGGAAATAATCAACTGGCTCTTGACGCCAGAACATCCGGTGGAGTTACGACTTTACGCGCGACCAATCTCGGTGCAAATGAAGTTGTTAGTGCCGGTATAGTATTGCGAGTAAGCTCTACTTCTTTTTCGACAGTGAATATCACCGATCTAACAACTCAAAGTGATGTAGGCGCAACGAGTACTGGGTTTTATCCAACATCTGTTTATACTCAGAATAATGGTTTGGTTGGAATTTCGACCGAAAATCCAACCTCTAACCTTCACGTAGTCGGTAATATCTATGCATCCAACTCGATCCAGACTATTAATGTCCTGGCTACAACATCAAATGTAACAACTGGCAACGCAACTTATTTCGTAGCTCTGAATAATGTATATGCAGCCAATTCACTGTTTAGTACCAACGTATACGCGACAACTTCAAATGTAACGACCGGAAACACAACCTATATAGTAGCCCTCAACGCAAATGTGTCAACCTTCAATGCATCCACGAGCAACACACTCACTGGGAACGTCTCGACCCTTACAGCCCTTGCAGCCAACGTAGCAACCTTTAATGGGTTCACGAGCAACACACTCACTGGCAACGTCTCGACCTTTACATCACTTGGAGCAAACGTAACAACCTTCAATGCTTTTCAGTCGAACACACTCACTGGCAACGTCTCTACCTTTACATCAATTGGAGCCAACGTAACAACCCTCAATGCTTTTCAGTCGAACACACTCACTGGCAACGTCTCTACCTTTACATCAATTGGAGCCAACGTAACAACCCTCAATGCTTTTCAGTCGAACACACTCACTGGCAACGTCTCAATACTTACAGCTCTTGCAGCCAACGTGACAACCTTTAATGCATTCACCAGTAATACACTTACAGGAAACGTCTCAACCCTTACGGCGCTTGCAGCCAACGTAACAACATTTAATGCGTTCACAAGCAACACCCTTACAGGAAACGTCTCGACCCTTACGGCGTTCGCAGCCAACGTAACAACATTTAATGCGTTCACAAGCAACACCCTTACAGGAAACGTCTCGACCCTTACGGCGTTCGCAGCCAATGTGACAAACCTCAATGTTATTACGAGCAACACTCTGACCGGAAACGTGTCCTCTCTATCTGTCCTTAATTCGAATATATACAGTCTCAATGTTGAGTCGTATGCAAACGTAACCAATATGACAATTACAAATTTTATGAATGTCGCGACTGCGAATATCCAGAATATAGTTATTTCATCGGCTATTAGTTCTACTACCAATTCACTGACTGCAAATTCTGTCAGCTTTGTTGCAACAAATAATGTATATGCGGCAAATGCCGTCCAGACAACAAACGTACTGGCTTCTACTGTCAGTGCAACTAGTCTTGTAGGAAACTTTTATGGTCCGATTGTTGGTTCGAATACAGTTGCGGCTTCTGCATTTTATGGACCGGTTGTCGGATCAAATACGATTGAGGCTTCGACAATCACAGCAACCAATCTGGTTGGAAGCTTGTACGGACCTGTAGTTGGTTCGAACACTATTTCGGCTTCAACAATTTATGGAACGATTGCAGGTTCTAATACTATTTCGGGGTCGACCATAACTGGAACGTTCTATGGTCCTGTGGCCGGTTCAAATACCATAGCAGCATCTACAGTCACAGCGACCAATTTGGTTGGAAGCTTGTACGGACCTGTGGTTGGTTCGAACACTATTTCGGCTTCAACAATTTATGGAACGATTACAGGTTCTAATACTATTTCGGGATCGACCATAATTGGAACGTTCTATGGTCCTGTAGCCGGTTCAAATACCATAGCAGCATCTACAGTCACAGCGACCAGTCTGGTTGGAACTCATTATGGAGTCATAGCAGGTTCGAACACTATTTCGGCTTCGACAATTTACGGAACTATATCCGGATCGAACACTATATCAGCATCTACAGTCACCGCAACCAGTCTGATCGGAACCTTCTACGGACCTATATCCGGATCTAACACGATTGCAGGATCGACTATCACTGGAACCTTTTATGGACCTATAGACGGCTCTAACACGATTGCAGCATCGACAGTCACCGCCACAAATTTGGTTGGAACTCATTACGGAGTAATCGCAGGTTCGAATACGGTTGCAGCTTCAACCCTGACACTCGGTACAGCTCTTTCGATAGGTAATGGCGGAACTGGACAGACGACTAAGGCTAATGCTTTCGATGCCTTGTCACCAATGACAACACTTGGAGATTTTACATATGGTGGCACGAGCGGAACAGGTACTCGTCTTGCCCCTAACTCAACAGGAACACTGAAATTCCTGAGCGAGACATCATCGACTCCATCTTGGGTTACGATATCAGATACTGATCTACCCACAGTCACCTTCAGCCCTGGAAGTTCAGGAACTTATGGAAGCTCATCAGCAATACCTGTGGTGACAGTAGATACTTATGGTCGTATAACAGGAGTTACTACACAACCAGCTACTGGTTTATCCGGTCTTACAACTTATGGCGTTTTGTATGCTTCATCATCTTCTGCCGTCGCAACAACCGCTACTGGATCATCCGGTGAGCCACTTCTCTCGGGTGGTGCTGGAGCTGGCCCAGCCTACGGAACCCTCGGTCTTTTGTATGGAGGTACTGGTCAGACTACCAAGTCGGCCGCCTTTGATGCCTTGTCCCCCATGACAACTCTGGGTGACTTGATTTATGGAGGTGCGAGCGGATCGAATTCTCGGCTAGTCGGTTCAACATCTGCAACGCGGGCATTCCTTTCACAGACTGGAAATGGTACCGTGTCTGGTGCGCCATCATGGGTAACATCTTTACCACTCAATCAGTTTTCAGGAGTGGTGGCTGGTGGCGTTGCATACGGATCGGCAACAACAACGATCGCGACAAACAGTGCGGGAACATCCGGACAGGCTCTGCTTTCTGGAGGCGCTGGTGCGCCTACATGGGGAACTCTACAAGTAGCAAATGGTGGTACAGGTGTAACAACTTCGACCGGAAGCGGAAACAATGTCCTTTCAGCCAGTCCGACTCTTACAGGCACACTAACGTGTGCTGCCATCACATCATCCGGTGGAACCATACAGACGAGTTATGCACAGGGTACAAATTCTCCAGCAACTGGTCAGGCTTACTTTTACAACCCGACCAACTCTGCAAATCAGGATGCATCAGTAGGTGTTAGATTAGCAGGTCCGAGTGCACGAAACTGTTATTATTCATATGATGTAGCAGGAGTTGCAGGCTTTTCACATGGTATTTTGGGTTCCAATCAGAATTTAGTATTTAGGGCTTCGTGGGACATGACGACTGCTACAATTTTTACGATGGATCGGTCGGGTAACTTTACAGCATCTGCATCTGTGTCAGCCAACTCGGATCGCCGACTCAAGAGCAATATCGAGCCAATTACGGATGCACTTGAGAAGGTTGATAAGATATCAGGGTATACATTTACACGTAACGATATTGAAAACAACCCAAGACAGGCTGGAGTTATTGCTCAGGAAATACTTGAAGTTCTGCCAGAGGTTGTAAACAAGGATGACAATGGGATGTATACGGTCGCCTATGGTAACATCACGGCTCTTTTGATACAGGCTCTCAAAGAGGAAAAGAAGAAGCGTGAATCACTCGAAGAACGGATATTGAAACTTGAAAATAATATAGCTCACCAGTAGATAACATGCCTATCATATCGACGATAGGCGATGCGAATATCATTGGCAACCTGGTAACACAGGGTAACCTCATAGTACTAAGCCAGTATTCAAACTTGCTTGGTAATCTGAATGTAAATCAGACGGCAAACATTTACACACTGAATGTCGCGACTGTGTCTAACCTTATCGGAAACGTGACAATCAACGGAAATACGTTTTTCCTGAACAACACGTATTCTGTGAATGCTAACGCATCAGGTCGGTCGAACCTGAATACGCTCGGAGTTATCGGTCAGGCGAATCTGCTCTCGACTCTGGGTGTGACTGGCCAGACGAATCTGTTGTCGGTCGTCGGTGTGACTGGGCAAGCTAATATGCTTTCTACTCTCGGTGTCACATCGGCCGCAAATCTGTTTTCGACTCTCGGGGTGACGGACCGCACGTGGCTCCTCTCGACCCTGAACGTGGCGTCGAACATCAATACGGCCAGTAACCTCTCGGTCCAGAACTGGGCCAATTTACTGTCACTCAATGTCGTTTCGAACGCAAACCTTCTGAGCAACCTGATGCTCATAGGAACTGCAAACCTGATCGGCAACGTGAATGTGAGCGCGAGCAACACATTCATGACCGGCACGATCAACATCGCAGGAACGTCTAACATCAACAATGCTCTGACGGTGACTGGCCAGACGAATCTGATGAGCGGGGCCAACTTGTTTTCGACTCTGAACGTCGTTGGTCAGTCGAACCTTGTAGGAATTGTCGGTATACAAGGTGCGATTAACGCATTCACTACACTGACTGTCGCTGGCGCTACAAACGTCCTCTCGACCATGAACGTAATATCGTCGCTCGGTGTTGGAGCCTCGGCCAATATCCAGACTCTGAACGTAGCGGCCGCATCCAACCTCAATCAGTCCATTACTGTTATTGGTGGCGCCAACCTTTACTCTTACCTGAATGCGGCATCACTCGTGGTACCTGGTTTGTCGAACCTGGCCCAGCTTGGTGTCTATGGCAATGAGGTGATCGAAGGAAATCTGGTCATCAAGGGATCCCAGAACACAACTGGTCAAATTAATACCCTCTCGAACATCTCGACACCTGGCAATGTGATTGTCGGTTCAAATATCGTATCAGGTGCGGGTGGTACAAACCAGGGTAATGTATTGGTAACTGGCAACTTGGTTGTCCAGGGTAACATTTTCTTTACATCGGGTGCTCTTGGAACGATTAGCGGCTTAACACTTACGACGCCGTCGAGCATAACACTGTCATCGCCATTCGCAAACGACTCGAACGGAAATGCCTTTTCGATGAATTTAGCCAGTACTTATGAGGTCAAGGGTACGTCAGCCTTTATTTACATTACAGGTTCCGGTAATATAAAGGTTCAGCTTCCAGGCACGTACGTTCTGACTGGTTTCTTCCCGGCCACAAACACAATTACAAAGGTGGCTGTTGGATCATCCCTAACTGATACTGTACCACTGACAAAGAATTATCTTTATATTCAGTCTTTCACATCTGCTGATCGATTCAACATTCCGCTTGTGATTACGGATCAGAGTCTTTATTACTACATAGATGTCTACTGCGGAACGAATACGACTACTATCGCGCCAACTTATGCGACACTCGGGACGACGAGCGGGACGTTCTTCAGTATTTCACCTTACGGAACATTTATACCACAAGCTTTGCTTTATCCATCGAGCTGGGTGAATGTGATTGCGTCGTCGAACATCTATAACATGGCTTCGGTCGGTATCGGGACGACGAATCCTACGAGCAACTTGTCGGTCGGGGGCAATATGGCTCTCGGATCTTACGGGTTGACAGGAGTTGCTGCACCGGCC
>Ga0247723_1001262_pt1 | contig 15125 bp, 14 predicted proteins | sample MSEWelMarce5H_FC_FD_189079 | JGI IMG/M metagenome (GOLD analysis project Ga0247723, IMG submission 189079) | Subsurface sediment microbial communities from gas well in West Virginia, United States - MSEEL Well Study Marcellus 5H_FC | ecosystem: Environmental > Terrestrial > Deep subsurface >...
GATTTAGATATTACCATAAACAGAATACAATTCTTGGATGAGATGATGGAATCATCCATTGAAACAAACTTGAAAGATGAGAATTACGAAATCGTACAGGTATTCAGCGATGTAAGAAAACTACTGAATGAATCCTAATATAGAGAAATGGATTGTCAAGAATTATACAGAACTACGAACGATTGCAAAAAAGATAACCAAAGATTCAGATTGGACTGATGATTTGTTGCAAGATGTTTTATTACAATTATACGAAAGGAATGAAATCAAATTAAAATCCCTTGACGATAATTCCATAAAATATTATATTGTTGCTGTATTAAAGATAAATTGGTATTCAAAGACATCACCATTTTTCCGAAAGGTCAGAATGGAATCATCAAAATATACAGAGTTGTATGATATGATTGAGGTTCCTGATGACAATGTGTTTGATGACCATAGATTGATGGAACTGATTGAGAATGAATGGACGGAAACAAATTGGTTCAACAAGATAATCTTTGAGAAATATATGATACTTGGTTCATTAAAGAAGGTATCAAAAGATACGACCATACCACTATCATCCGTGGCAAGATATATCAAGGAAACAAAATTAACAATAAAGAATAATACAATAATAAAATTTAACCGTGAGTAGTTCAGCAAACAGAAGATTTAAAAGAAGGGTTGCAAGAGATGTCAAGAAAGGTATTGCACCACCAGAAGCACAACTAAGAATTCCATCAATAGAAGAAGTGGCGGAATATATAATGCAAAAGAAACAAGGAATAAAATTGGAAGAACCAGATAAAATAAAATCAATATGGGATAATGAACCATTAAATTTAAAATTTGATTAATATGGAAGAAGAATACGACCCATTCAGTAATATTGATGATTTCTTTCTACCTGAAGTACCTAAGTACCCTGATACACCTGACGGATTACTTGCAAAGGAACTAAAGAAATGGAAGGAAGAAGAACATAAAAAACTAATGGATGAATTAAAAGATGAGGAAGAAGATGAATATCCTCTAATACACGATTAATATGGATAAAGAATTAAAAGACAAATTGGAGTCTCTAAAATCAGATGGTAAGAAAAAGAAAGGTTGCACAGATTGTAAAAAGAAAAAACCAATAACAGAATTGCAACCAATTATTGAAGATGATGACTACATACCTTTCATACCAACAATGGAAGATATTAAACTCGCCTACGTAGAACTTGGTAGAAAAGACGATAGTAAAAGACAATTCGTTAATAAGGTATATCAATTCTTATTTAATGAAGATTTTGATTGGGGATGCAGAAGCTGTGTCAACAAACAAGCAAGAAAATTAGATATTTATATAAAAGAAAATTCATAATAATGGAACCAAAGAAAAAAACAGGTGGCCGTAAATCAAACGAAATAGAATACGAAGAAAAAATGACCAGAGTATTTGAACTAATACTATGGGAAAAGAAATCCTTCACAGAGTTCAGAGACTTGGTATCAAAAGAATTTGAAATAACAACCAAAGCCGCAGAGAATATGTGGTATGACGCACGTAAAAGATTAAAGGAAAGACACACAGAAGAACACGAACAAATCCTACAAGACCAACTAACAAGACTATACGACCTGTTAAATAGATGCCGTGAGTCAGGTAACAGACGAGTGGAATCAGAAGTACTACGTGACCTAACAAAACTATACGGATTGGAACAAGCAAAGAAGATTGATATTACATCAGGAGATTTACCAATTTCTGTTAATATCATTTTGAATAGTGACTAATTTTTCTTATATTATAATATGACCAAAACTTCGTTTTTGGATAAAAATATATATATATGAGAAAAGAACCAATGGAAATAGGGACCAAGACTAATATGTTAACCCTACTTGAGTACGATGAACCTGTATGGCAAGGATTTAGACGGATTAAACGTGGAGTGTTTGAATGTGAATGTGGTAATATCAAAACCAAAATGATACATAACGTTAAGTCAGGTTGTACTAAATCCTGTGGATGTTTATATGATTATGTAAACAAAGAGTATATGAAAGAAGTAAATAAACGAAAGATAGGGATGAAGTATAAAAAGAAACTCAAAACCATATGATAAATAAAATTTACAATGAAGATTGTTTGTTGACAATGGAGAGAATGGAAGATGGGGTTTGTGATTTAATTGTAACCAGTCCACCATATGACGCTATGAGGAAATACGGGGGAGATAAAACATATCATCAACGATTAAACGACACAGGATATTCATTTGAGTTTGAGAAGATAGCAAAGGAATTAACAAGAGTATTAAAACCTGGTGGTGTTATATTTTGGAATGTAGCAGACCAAACCGTTAAAGGTAGTAGAACAGGTAATAGTATGAGACAAGCGTTATACTTTATGGAAGAGTGTGGGTTAAATCTACACGACCATATTATATGGCAGAAGACAGGAACACCATTTCCATCTAATGTAAGATATAGAAATGTGTGGGAGAATTGTTTTGTGTTTAGTAAAGGGAAACCAAATGTGTTTAATCCAATTCAAATTAAAAACAAGACAGCGGGTGCTGTAAGATATAGTAGAAGATTTAGAAATCACAATGGAGAATTTGTTGATGGTATGAATGGTGTCAAAATCAATGAGGTAAGAAATGATGACAATGTTTGGTTAATTAGTAATGGTGCTAATAAATCATATAAGGGTAATTTAGACATCTCAGAACATCCTGCAATAATGGTTGAGGAATTAGTAAGACGGGCCATCACAAGTTATAGTAACGAAAATATGGTAGTATATGACCCGTTCCTCGGGGCGTCTACGACTACGAGGGTAGCAAGAGATAATAACAGACAATGGATAGGGTCCGAAATACATACACCATATTATGAACTATCAAAACAAATTATGAATATAGAATAGTGGATATTAAACTAACCAAGAAACAATCTCAATGTTGGAAGTTTTTAACAGATGACCATACGAACATTATCACATACGGTGGTAGTGCTGGTGGTGGTAAGTCATATCTTGGTTGTTTATGGATATCAACATTATGTCTACAATATCCTGGTATCAGAACTCTAATAGGTAGAACGGTATTACAACAATTAAAAGTAACCACACTCAACACATTGTTTGAGGTGTTACAATTAATGGGATTAAAATCAGGGGAACATTATTCATTCAATGGTCAGTCCAACATAATAACATTCTCAAACAAATCAGAGATAATATTAAAGGACCTTGCGTATCAACCATCAGACCCAAATTACGATAGTCTTGGTGGTATAGAAGTCTCAGCAGTATTCATTGATGAAGCAGCACAGGTATCACATCTATGTTTCTCAATCCTCAAATCAAGGATACGTTATAAGTTAAATCAATATAATCTAATACCAAAAGTATTACTGACGTGTAATCCTGGTCAGAATTGGATTAAGAAAGATTTCTATCTACCATTTATTCAGGAGACATTGGAATTAAACAAAGCGTTTGTTCCTGCACTACCAATGGACAATCCACATTTACCAGCATCTTATATTGAGATGTTGAAGGGATTACCTAATGCACAAAGACGTAGACTATTGGAAGGTGATTGGAATTACAATGAGGAAGATGATAGTATATTCAACTTTGACCACATATCAAATTCTGTATTCAAATTTAAACCTGAACCAACAGATAAGAAATATATGTCAGTTGACGTTGCACGTTTTGGAACAGACAGGTCCGTAGTAATGATTTGGAGTGGACTGGTGGTCTTGGAATGTCTCGTGTATAATAAGTTATCAACCGTTGAATTATCGTCCGAAATTAGAGAGTTAATTGCTAAGTACGGAATACATCCTCAGAACATAATTGTGGATAGTGATGGTGTCGGTGGCGGAGTTGCTGACCAAATTAAAGGAACCAATTTTGTGAATAACAGTTCACCATTACACGGACAAAACTATTCTAATTTAAAATCCCAATGTTATGTTAAACTATCTGAACTATTTAAAGAAGGGAAGATATCAATCAACATAATGAACCCATCAGTTATTGATGACTTAACTCAGGAACTATTAGCGGTTAAGCTAAAGGACATAGACAAAGACAATAAGGTAGCTGTTCAATCAAAAGACGAGATGAAGAAACTATTGGGTAAGTCACCCGATTTATCTGATGCACTGATGATGAGAGTCTACTACGAAATAAAAAATCTAAAATCAACAGGACGTTATGCAATTGCGTTCGCTTAAAATATTATGGAAAAAAATCACATTTGAATTAGACAATAAGGAATACGAGTTACCAAGTTTCTTATCCATTGAGAATTATGTTAAGGTATATAAAGTAAAAGATTTCTTGGGGGAAGAATACTTCCAAGCAAAACTAATTAATGCCATAACAGGAGTAAGATTGGAATCAATATTGGAGTCAAATCATACTCAAATAAATTATATATCCAATTACATCACCACATTATTCCCTGACACAGAATATAAATTCATTGATAAATTCACATTAAACGGAATTGAATATGGATTTATCCCATCTTGGAAACATATGTCGTTTGCTGAGTTTGTTGACTTGGACACATTAATGACCAAAAGTGCAGCAGAAGTAATTGAAAACCTACATATCATATGTGCAATAATGTATAGACCAATTATATCCAAGAAGAAAGAACACGATTTTGAAATAGAAATATACGATTCAACAGAGATGGAGAAACGTGCAGAATTATTTAAAAAGGAGTTGGATGTGAAATATGTATTAGGTGGACAGTTTTTTTTTTCACAATTCGCAAAACAATCCTTAGACTTTACCCAGCAATCTTTGACCCTGAGGGTAATGAACTATTGGGCGAGGATAAAAACAACTTGGAAGATGAGAAGTCTAATATGGAAATTACTTTTGAACAAGCCTTCGGATGGTTCGCAATTATCAACAGACTCTGCCAGGATGATATTACAAGACATACTCAAGTCCTCAAAACAACCGTCATCGAAGCCCTTAACCAACTTCTTTACATTTTGGAAAAAGAAAAATACGTAATAAGATTACAGAAACAAGCACAATCAAAGTTAAATTCATAACACGATAAGGTTGTTTTTATATTTAATATTGAAAGATGAATATCAATTACAAACAAATATTAACATACTTCAGTAGTATAGCCTACCATCACGAACAAATCCGTTCGTTTGGTTTCGGTGATTTAACTCAATGCACAAATGATATTCAAACAAAAACAGAACCAAGATACACAAGAATGTATGTGGTCCCTGATACCGTTGAGTTAAATCAAAATCAGATTAATTATAACTATAATGTTATCATTATGGATATTATTGAGGATGACTTATCCAACTTGGAAGAAGTGATGAGTGATACCCTTGCAATCGTTCAGGATATATGGACAGTATTTTGGCAGTCATATAATGCTAATGATGGAGATTTCAGTAATATAATTGTAGGTGAATGGGGTCCAAACGTACAACCCTTTCAAGAACGCTTCCAAACAATACTTGGTGGATGGACATTACAGATTAAAATGTCAGCACCGTTTGATTACAACAGTTGTGTATTACCGATAGCGGATGAATACCAATTCCCTCAGGATGAGAGTTATAGTTCATACCAACAGATATTAGAAGACTTTAAAAACTTTGCTTATTACCACGAACAAATTAACAGTTGGGGATTTGGTGACTATACTCAGTTAACAAATGACGTAATAACAAATAAGGAACCACAATATCCTCGTTTATACTTTGTACCAAATACAACAAGATTTGATGAGAACCATATGCACATACAATACCAAGTAATCGTATGTGATAAGATTGAAGAAGATTTATCAAATCAAGCTGAGGTGATGAGTGATACATTAGAAATATGTAAGGACTTATTCGCTTTGACATATTTATCAGATTATGATGCTGAGTTTAATTCATCATTAGAACCTTGGTTAGAAAGAACGCAAACAGTAATTGGTGGGTGGTCGTTTCCATTAAACCTACAACAGAAATTTGATTACAATAGATGCGTTCTTCCAATATTACCATTTGATACAGGATTAACTTGGAAAGAAGTATCTCAATTATGGAAAGATATAAATAAAGAATGGAGAAATGTATAAAACAAAACAAAAAATATTAATATAATATGGGTCAATTAACAAATCTATATGTAAGTAGTTCTTATCAGGGTCTATTAAAGATGACTGATAGTACCACAGGTGTTACAGCAACATTACAGACAGTTCAAACAGGAGATGGAACAAATACTCCATTACAAATATCACAGACACAGATAAACATATCAGGGTCATTCTTTATTAACAATGTTCCTATTACCAATGGAACAAGTGGTACATCAGGTACTAGTGGTGTTAATGGTTCTTCAGGAACATCAGGTCAATCAGGTAGTTCAGGTTCAACAGGTTCAGGTGGTACATCAGGAACAAGTGGAACTAGTGGTGGAACAGGTAGTTCAGGTACTTCAGGACAATCGGGTTCATCAGGTACTAGTGGAACCTCAGGTTCATCAGGACAATCAAATAGTTTATTCCCTTACAACGCAAGAACAAATATAACATCAGGAGACCCTGGTAATACAAATATCATTTGGAATAACGCAACACAATCAGGTGCGACACAAATTAATGTTTCACATTTAGATAGGAATAATCAAGATATAGATGTATTTTTAGCACTAATACCATCAGGTTCAACAATCATTATACAAGACGCAAATGATAGTGATAATTTCCAAAAGTGGATAGTAGGAACAGGTGTTGAGGCAGCACCAAATAGTTATTGGACTTATCCTATTACATTTGTAAGTGGCGGACACCAATTTACAGGTGGTGAAAATATATTATTTATTATAGCACAATTACCATCAGGTACATCAGGTACAAGTGGAACATCAGGTTCAGCAGGAACAAGTGGAACATCTTTTACATCACCGTATGTTGGAAATATTATTTTAACAGGTTCATTTACACAAACAGGTTCAATGGCAATTAGAGGTAACTCAGGTGCCACAGGTGCAACTATTTTAACTGTTGGTGATAGTGCAATTAGTCCAGTTACAATTTCAAATAATGGAACTTTAACAGTATCAAATACTGTTAAATTATCATCTATAGAAAATTGGAGTGCGGTCGGTGCAATGACCATTTATAATCAAGTTGGAGATTTATACCTTTTAGGTAAATCACCATCAGGTAGTGTTGTTATAGGTCAAACTCAAGGTAATAATTTAATTATTACAGGTTCAATTATTGTTTCCAGTATACCTTCAGGTTCTACATCAACAGAATATGTCGTTTATAATACAACAACAAAAAAATTAGAAAGAACAACAGGTGGTGGTGGAACAGGTTCATCAGGAACTAGTGGTACATCAGGAACTAGTGGTGATACAGGTTCAGCAGGAACTTCTGGTACATCAGGAACGTCTCCATCAGGTGGAGATAGAAATGGTTTAATTACCACAGGTTCAATAGTTGACACACAATCAATCACAGGTTCATTAAATGTATTAGGTACAACAATAGTTAATGACTTAATAGTGAGTGGTAATTTAGTTGGTAACGCAGTCAATAAAGGTTTAATTAAAATCAAAACTGAAGCGTACGAAAGTGGGTCTATTCAATTTGAGAATTATATTAGTGCGTCATCACCCGTTTCACAATCAAATTTGATTTTTGGTAGCCCCAATGCGGCAAGTTTACTTGCATCAGGTTCATTAATTATAAGTGGTTCAAATAATATTATTTTAACAGCAGGTAGAACATCTACATTAGCACAAGGAACATTAGGATATATCGGTGGTAACAATAATATTATTGGTACAATACCTTTAATAACAACATCATCTTTTTTAAATAGTACTATTTTTAATAACAATAGTAACTTCATAAATGGAGGAGTTACAATAGACGCACCAGCAACTGGTGCAATAACTGTTCCTGATTACTTTAATTTAATTAATAATAATAATATTGGTTCAGTAGTATTATTAAGACATAAGAGTGGTTCATTTAGTGTTAGTAATAATAATTTACAAGGAACAATAAACTCATTTGCAACACAATCTATTTTATATCCATCAGGTGCAATAGCAGGACCAACTATATCATCTAACGTTCACGCTGGTAGTACAACCGTATTATCACATATTAGTAGTTCAATTATATATCAAAATAATATAAGTGATTCATCAAATTTACTTATTAGAAACTCAGCAACACATCCTGCAGCAACAAATGGTTCAGGTTCAGTTACAGTTGCTAATAATATATTTGGTGGTGGTCAACAAACATTAACAATATCAGGTAGTGGTGCACAAGCAAGTAAAGGTATAAGTCAGAATATTGTAGTTGGTGTTAACAATGAATTAAATATTATTAGTAGTGGTTCAAACACTTTCATATCAAACACAGCAATATTAGGTTTAGGTTTAATTATAAGTGGAAGTAATAGTGGTGTAGGTGCAGGTGGTTCAACATTCGTGGGAAGGTACAACGCAACAGGTTCATTACAAGAAAGTACAAATGACACAGTATTTGTTGTTGGTAATGGTACAGGTGCAGGTAATAGAAGAAACGCAATACACGTTGATAGTTCAAACAACACAAGAATAACAGGTTCAGTATCAATATCAGGTTCATTATCTGTAAATGGTGTAACTCCATTATTAGGTACAACAGGTTTAATAACAACAGGTTCATTTGGTAATTCACAAACCATTAGTGGTTCATTATTACTTTCAACAGGACCAAACGCAGGTCAACCAGCACCATTAGTTATTAATACATTTAGTAATACTTCAGATGCGGCAAACATTACAGGGTCAGTTATAATATCAGGTTCAATAATATTAAATGGTGTTGCAGTAGCAAGTAGTGATAGAAATGGTTTAATTACCACAGGTAGTAACGCAGATGACTTACAATTCATCACAGGTGGATTACTTATATCAAGTAGTGGTAACTTTAACAATGCATCACTTACAGTTCAATCAGGACCTAATGAAGGTAAGATAAATGTTCAAGGTGGAAGTTTCCTTTATCGTAACTCAACAACTCGTAATACAGTTGTAGGTGAAGTAGCAGGTGTTAATACAAGTACACCATTCACAAGTGGTTCAGAACAAAATTTAATGTTCTCAGGATTTTTATTAGGATTTACATCAGGTTCACAAAATACTGTTATCGCAGGTGGTGGTGGTGCAAACTTTGTAAGTGGTTCAAACAATGTGATATTAGGTAGTGTTGGTAATTTACAATATGGTAATAACAACTTATTAATTGGTAATCCAAGAACATCAACTTTGATGGAAGGTGCTATATCAATAGGAACAACTACAAGTCCTGATTTATTATTTAAGTCAGGTTCAGTTGTTCAGATGGGTTACTCAACACAGGTAACAGGTTCATTAAACGCAACCACTGTAAGTACAGCAACAGGATATCAAGATATACAAGCTACAGTGTCAGCGTCATTAAATCTATCAAACGCAAACGTTTGGTTTGTTGATGATGATAACAATCCTGATGGTGCACATCTTGATGTAACAAATCAAATTGATGGACAACAAATTACAATATTGTGGAAGAATAATACAAATTCAACACAAACTGTAACCATAGGTTCAAACATATATATAAATGGTGCAAGTAGTTTTAACATACAAGCAAGTAAAACAGGTTTTATACACGGTGCAGTATATGGTGGAACATTATATATAACACAAAACTTATAAACTTAAACAATGGACTTAGAAAGAGTAGCACCAATATTGGAAGAAATAATTAAGGAATCGTTAGAAGAAAAACGATATCCATTTGGTGTTAGTGGTGGTAAGGGAAACAAAGTTGCTTCAGGTAAGTTAAGAGATAGTGTTACAGTTACAAGTTCACAAAATGCAGGAGTTAGTGAATTACAAGTAATGATGGAAGAATATTCTCAATGGGTACAATCAGGTAGATTACCAGGAAAAAAGTTTGTACCTGTTGGAGAAATAGAAAAATGGATTAAACAAAGAGGGTTGAAAGGACGAGATAAAAAAGGTAAATTTATTACAAATAGAAGTTTCGCTTTCGCCATCACAAGAAATATAAACAAATTCGGAATAAGACCATCCAATTTTATTGATGTTTCATTAGAGAAAATAATGGAAGACCAAAGAATTGTTGACCTAATTGGGGAAGCTTCTTATGATGAATTAATTAACGCAATAACAGGAATATAATTATGCCAACATTTGGATATCAAAGACTATATAGTAATTTTCTAAATAGTAATTCACAGATAAGAAGAAGTACCGATATGGTATATCAACGTGGTGGAACGTATGAAGTCGTATTAACGGGTGATACTTATTTTTCATCAATGACATTAAATGTAGATTTATTTGCCAATGATGAAAAGGTTGGAAGAATGAATATCATTCCATACAATACCTCACAATCAGGTGCAACTTATACATATAAGTTTAACATAAGACCATACGATTATATGTCCAACTATGTTAATGCACAACACTATACGTATTATTGGTTAGATGACTTCTTTGCAACAACAGAACAAATTAATTTAAATAACCCATATCCAAATATAATTAATGTTAATTTTAATTATGGTTACAGTTATGTAAGTGGAACTACACAAACAATTTATGAAGGTAGTACCTCAACACCAGGTAACCCTTATTTTCACTATACAGATATACCTTATTGTATAAGTGATACGGTATTCTCACCATCAGGATATACCAATACAGGAAATCATTTTGATTATGTTGGTGGTACATTCCAAATGGATGAACATTTTATTCTACCAAACTTTGACCAAGAAATTGGAACAACAATAGGAACGGGATTGACAATTAGTCCTGCAAGTCTTATGAGACGTTTCTCACCTATGTCACAGTATTTGATGGATTATCCCACCGTACCTGAACAAAGTGAAACGAGTAGGTTCCTAACAGACTCACCACGTATTCAACATATACAATCTGATGAAAATTATGTATTATATTACTTAAACGGACAAACAGGAGATAGACAAGTGATAGAAGCAGATTATGCGGTAATTGAATTTTATAATGAAAGTAATATACAGGTTGGTGAGATTTTTCAACAACTAAATTTTAGTGGAACAACATACGCTTCACCAACAGGATATACTGATACATTAAAGATATTTTCTTTACCGTGTGGACCAGTTGACATTTTAAATATATATGATGACACAATAGATTTTGATAACGTTGCTTATTACACAGTTCAATTATGTTATTCATATCCAACCAATAGTGCTTCAAGAGTAAGTAGTGGACCCATTGGTCCGATATCTGAGGTGTTCTATTTCTATTTATATGATAACTGTTTACCTGAAAGTACAAGAGTGGTATGGTTAAATAATAGAGGTGGATTTGATTATTATACATTCCAATCATATAAACAAGAGACTTATAAAATTAAAGCACAATCATATGATAGTAGATATTTTGCTACCGATTTGGCTTCTGCCGACAGAGATTTTGGTAGAAGTGTTAAGACATTCGCTACGGATGTTGACCAAGATATTGTCTTAGAATCCGATTATATTAATTTACCTATTGGAAATTGGTTAGAACAATTATTCTATTCACCACAGGTTTATATAATGCAGGGAGATTATGTATCAGAAATTGATGTAAATGATAAGATATATAAAGACTTAACACCCGTTCAAGTAGTTTCAACAGAGGTTGATACCATCACCAAAAAACATAAAAAACTTAATAAGTATAGAATAACATTGAAAACTGCAAACACTTTCTTTGTTAATAAAGGTTTCTAAAATATGAGTCAACAACAAACGGTATTAAGAGTTGAATTTGATAATGTAAATTCAACAACAGGAATTACTCAATATGATTTTTTGGATTTATATAGTAGTATTCCAATACTTGTTAATAAATCATTTGCTGAGTTAGGTGATATTGCCAAGAAGAATTCAGATTATACCATTGGTGTATTATTACCTGGTTCAAAAAAGAATAATAAGTTCTTTGAGAATTACTTTAATGTTGATACCATATCACTTTATTTTAATCCAAATAAGAAAGTACCTTGTCAAGTATTGATAACAGATGAACCACAGTTCACAGGTTATATGAGATTAAACAGGGTATCAGTATTGGAATCCAAAATAGAATATGATGTAACTTTATTCTCAACAGTTGGTGAATTATTGGGTAGTATCGGTAACAATTTACTTAAAGATTTAAATTATTCAGATGCTGATTACAATTTTAATCACCAATTTAATTTAGATAATGTAACAAGAGGATTTACATACGATAACTTTTCATTAAATCAGGAAGCACCATATCCATATTTTTATCCTGTTGTTCACAATGGTTATTTATATACAGGTGATACGGTTAACTTTTCAGGTGGAACAATATTAGAAAGAACAAATTTATATACGTCAACAGGACCATTAGGTTCTTATGCAACATTAAATGATGCTTATACGGCAGGTGTTCAACAATATAGAATTAACTCACCAACACAGGGAGTTTATAACAATCAATTAAAACCAGGATTAAGTGTTTGGAACATATTAAAATTAATGTTCAAGACATACGGATATTCCATTACATCAGATTTCTTTAACACACCGTGGGTAAAGAGTTTATATATGTATGGATATTTTAGTTCAGATTCAACCAAGTTTTCTTTTGCGGTATATGAGATTCAAACATTACCATTAGAAGGTGTTGAGGTATTTTTTGTAAATCAAGGTGGTCAGGTATTAGCGGTGGTTGCAAAACTTGGAACAGGTATTCCTTGTTTTTGTGATTCGGATATAAACATTAGATTAAACTATGCTAATAACTATTCATTCAATTCAACTATTCCTTATGGAACAAGTGGAAGTACATATGATATTGGTCAGACTTTTATAAGTGGTAGTTCACCTCAAGTACCAAATGGTACATCATTATCTTATTTACCAATACCAATAGGTGAGGTAGTACCATATGTTGATGGTGACTTTGTTGATTTCAGTTTAAGTATTGATTACAATATTAAACAGATTGATATCTTATCATCCTTTGCAAAGAAATTTAATTTGGTATTAATACCTGATCAAGAAAATCCATATAACATTATTATTGAACCATATGATTATTATATTGGGACTGGTGATGTTCATAATTGGACAGATAGAATTAGTTATGACAAAGGATTTACGGTAGAACCTGCACTAAATTATATTGAAAGTGAATTACAATTCACAGATCAAGAAGATGGGGATGAGGGAAATAGATTATTTAAAATAAATAACAATAGAATATACGGACAGAATTATGTATATAACCCAACGGATTTTAAATCTCAGGAGAAAAGAATTGAAACAACATACTCACCACAGTTAATTCGTAAATGGGACCCAACACCAATAACAGGAACAACAGGTAATATCGGTTTACCATTGGGTATTAATTATGCTGGTTCAAACAATCAGATATCTCAAGGAACAACCGAAACGGTTAACTGGATTTATAAGGGAGTTAAAACAAAACCAAAATTATTCTTTTGGTTGGGATGTCAAAATCCATTCCTTGATGTTTTGGGTGAAACATATAATGCTGCAAACTTTTACAAAACATATAATGTATATGTTCAGAACTCAAGTGGTTCAACTTATTATCAGTTAAATAACTTACCTGTTATCAGTCATACAATGCCAATGGGTAATCCTGATAAAAATAAGATTAATAACGACAGTCAATGTATATTATTTAATTCAGAATATCCTACATCTGAAGCACTTGGTATTCAAGAATATAATACATACACAGAAAATGATGCTTATAATTCTTTCTATGAAGGTAGAATAAGTAATTTATATAACCCAAATACAAGAGTATTGAATGGGTATTTTTCATTAAGTTATGCGGACATAAAGAACTTGTTTCCACAGGATTTAATTAAGGTTAACGAACAACATTTTGTGGTAAGTAAGATTGACTCGTTTAACCTAACAAACAAAGAATTAACAAAGGTTCAACTTATTCAATATAACGGACAACCTAACACATATATAGATAGATATTTTCAATATTATTATTGTGATAATCCATCTGTAATCTATAATTTTAAAACTGATTTTACAAATCCAAATTTATTAAACACCAATTATGGTTGGTCAGTTTATTATGACCATCAGATAGGAACATTGGGTGGTACTCAATCAGGGTTTACAAGTACATTTAAGGACACCATTGGTGGTCAGGATGTCTACATACCATATTTCATTTATGAGGTCAATGAGAGTACTTACAATTCATCACCATACAGTTGGGATTGTGATACATTACACCAACATTTTTATTCACAACCTTATGGACCATTTATTAATAGTATGCCAACGTTTTGGGTTAACTCAGGTGCAACTCAAACAGGTATAAATCTATTTACCGATTGTGCTAATTTTGAATCAGCAAGAACAACATATGGTATATTAACAGGTTCATCAATTACATATGGTAGTAGTACTTGTATTACACCATCACCAACTCCAACTAATACTGTAACACCAACCAATACAGTTACACCAACTTTTACACCCACACCAAGTATTACCCCAACAATTACACCAACACCAGTAAATGTTGTACCTAGTAAAGTTTTATTATTACCTTCTTATGAAGATACTAATTTATATAAATCAATTAATGATGGTAGTAATTTTTCTAATTTATATCAATTTACAAATCAATATCCAATAAATGTTAATCAAGATACCACAGGTAAAGATGTTTTAGTAACAAGTTTAACTCCTATAACAAGTTCAACTTCTAAAACTAATATATATCAATCAAATAATAGTGGTACTAATTTTACATTAGTAATGTCTGGAACAACTGGTGCTTGGAATGAACCAACTGCGTATTTTTCTTCAATGTCAAATAGTGGTCAATTAAGGGGATATATAATAAACGATGAGTTTTATTTTTCACAAAATAGTGGTGTAACATATAATTTAATTCCTAGAACAACTTTTAATGAAGATATTTCCAACATACGGTGATGTAAAAGATGTTCCACTTGTTCCTGCTGAACCTGATGTTCCAC
>Ga0247723_1001263_pt1 | contig 15124 bp, 19 predicted proteins | sample MSEWelMarce5H_FC_FD_189079 | JGI IMG/M metagenome (GOLD analysis project Ga0247723, IMG submission 189079) | Subsurface sediment microbial communities from gas well in West Virginia, United States - MSEEL Well Study Marcellus 5H_FC | ecosystem: Environmental > Terrestrial > Deep subsurface >...
CCATATTACTTAATTGTCTGTCCACATAGTAATTAAAAGAATCTTTATCAAAATCAGACTCGCTTTCATACTGGTATGTATCTTCGGCCCAACCTCCGATATTTTTCAGATCTTTATAAACTTCTTTAAATAGTTTTTTGAAACTTAACCACGCTTTACCTGTTTTAACATATAACATTATTAAATGTCCAACATCAATCTTAACGGAATTATATTTACTATACAATTGGAAACCATTCTCGTTAAGGACCCTTCCAATTTCGTTATTAATGTATTCGGCAGCACTTTTATTTGCTCCGCTATTCATTTCAGTTGTCCAATCATCAACTATATTATCAGTTTCTTTTTCAAAAAATTTAGATATGACACTAGCCGCCTTTTTATTTGTTTCTTCTGACGGAAAATTTTCATAATTGAAAGTAGGATCAAGTATTGCTAAAATTGATAGTAGTTTTTCTTTATTTTCTTCGTTGAATTCATAAAAAACACTGTATCCGTCTCTGAAATCTTCTTTTGTTTGATGATAATCTCTAAAGGTGTAACCATCAGAATATGAAGAGTCAACAACTTTAGCAAACCACGCATCATCATCACTAAGATCTAATAAACCAAAAAATTCATCGTCGTCTTTGAAGTCAAAAACAATTTGAGTCATTCCTTTGGTGGAGTTTTCATTAACACGATAAATAGAAGAATCAGATCTCTCCAATTCATATCTATCAATAGTCCCTCTCACGTATTTTCTTAAATTCTGAAATAGTTCTCCTGAGTTCGCCAAAGCAATAATTTTCTTATAAATACAATTTTCGTTTGGTTTGTTCCATATTTATATTTAACTTTGTTTAAGTTCTTTAAAATATGGGGATGCTTTGGCATTGATTGGTATGTAATGGGATAAATGGCACGTCGGAGCTGAGTTAACTCCGTATCAACTGATTTAAAAACACAAATGGCAAAACTTTTGCTAAGCTTTCTGCTATCGGTTTAATCCGTGAAGAAAGTGTTGTTGCTGCTTAATTAGTAGAGAACAACGTATCGGGTCGATGTACGTGTAACCTAGGAACAGAAGTACTCAAGGTGTGATACCACCTCAGAGTGTCAAGGTAACGTTAGAGAGGCTACCGTAAAGTGAATCTCCCACAGTTGTAGATAATGGTGGAAAAATAAGAATCTTCTATTTGTCAGTTGAGAACCAATTGAATAAGCGTGTAGTCATTTATTGTATTCGTAAACAAGACACGGGTTCGACTCCCGTCATCTCCACAATTAAAATTTGGTAATCTGAAAAGATTACCTTATTTTTGCCTAACAGGTGACGACAGTGGTGTAACCCCACGGTTTATTAATCCCAAAAACGCCGTCTTGATTCGCGGTATCAGAGCGGTGAGGGTAAAGTTACTATAAGTCGGGAGTAATTAACCAATTGACGAAAATGTAACTACCGGTATAGAGATATATTGGTGATGATGTACGAATGGGTACGAAAAGCCTGTTTTTTTTCTCAATTTGATTAAAAGAACTATTTAAATTATATTCTAAAAATATGGAAGATCTAATAAAATTAACGTCCGTTTGTATTTTTGTTAATACAACTTCTGTTTTCCCTTGTGATGAAAACGGAAACCCCAATTATGAAGATCAGAAATTATTCAGTGATTTAAATGACGAATGGTTCAAAAATTTGTCTATCGATGATAAAGAACTTATAAAAAATTTAATAGAATCTACTAAATAAAATTAACCCTCACTTATGGTGGGGGTTTTTTTATTACATAAGAAAATATTTGATTTGTTAAAGATTTATTAATATATTTGTAATCAAATAAGACTACTTATAATAAGTGAGGAAAAATCATATGAATAATCACCAATATCTAATAACGAAAATTTTAATCCCAAATACGCAATCCCGTTGACGCATCGTCTTCGGGATTTTTTATTTATAAACCAAAAAACAAACAAACATGAAAAAAACAATCATGATGTCACTTTTATCCTTATTCGTGACAATCGCATCTTTCGGGCAGATTACAACTTCTACCCTGTCAGGTGTCGTAAAGAATGAAAAAGGTGAAAAATTGGTCGGAGCAACAATTAATGTTGTACACCAACCAACAGGTACAAAGTACGGTTCTTCAACCAATGCTCAAGGTGGATATGTTATCCCTGCAGCAAGAGTTGGTGGTCCTTACGTAATCAAAGTAACCTACGTAGGTTATAAGGCAAAAGAGATTTCTGATATTAACACATCATTAGGTCTAACAACTAATATTGATGTCGTTTTAATTGAAGAATCTAAAGGATTAAAAGAGGTTGTTGTTGTTGGAACAAAAAACAACGTGTTCTCAAAAGACAAAACAGGAGCTAGTCAGCAATTCGGAAGAAGAGAATTACAAACTATTCCAATCACTGGTGCAAGAACAATTGATGGTATTACAAAATACAATCCATTCGGTAGTGGTTCATCATTTGGGGCTCAAGATTCTCGTTTGAACAACTTCACAATTGATGGTTCCCAATTTAACAACGGGTTCGGATTAGGTTCTTCAGCTCAAGCTGGAGGTAGAACAGGGTCAAGCGCAATTTCTTTAGATGCGATTGACCAACTTCAAGTTAACATCGCACCTTTTGACATTCGTCAAAGTGGTTTTGTGGGTGCTGGTATCAACGCGGTAACTCGTTCAGGTACAAACAAAATTGAAGGTTCTTACTATCGTACAGAAAGAGACAATAGTTCTCGTTACGTTGGTAATAAAGCTTATGGAGTTCCTGTAACTGCATCAAAATTTGATGAAAAAGTACAAGGTTTCCGTTTAGGTGCACCAATCATTAAGGACAAATTATTCATTTTTGGTAACTATGAAGAATTAACTAAGACAGAACCAGGTACTACTTGGACATCTGCAGGTTCACCATTAGGTGGTTCACAACCTACAAGAGTTCAGTACAATGATTTGAAGACTCTTTCTGATTTTATGAAAGAAAAATTCAATTACACAACGGGTCCTTGGGAAGGTTATTCTAATACTAATTCAAGTAAAAAATTCTTGGTAAGAGTTGACTGGAACATTAACGACAAACATAAATTAACTGCTCGTTATGTTCACCACAACTCTGATGCTGAGATTAACATTTCTAACTCTCAATCAGCAGGTGCTGGTAATAGAACCACACAATTTAACTCAATGAGTTATAAAAACAGTGGTTATATTATTATGGATAACACTCGTTCAGCGGTATTAGAATTGAACAGTAAGTTATCAAACACATTACACAACAATTTAATTGTTGGTTATGACAAACAAATTGAAGATAGAGCATACATGTCAGGTGTATTCCCAACAATTGATATTGCTGACGGAACATCTGCAAGAGTAAATTACATCTCAACAGGTTTTGATCCGTTCACACCAGGAAATAAATTGGATTACAATACTTTCCACATTACAAACAACTTGACAAAGTACTTAAACAAACATACTTTAACAGCTGGTGTAAATTTTGAGAAGTATCAATCTAATAACTTATTCTTTCCTGCATCTAACGGTGTTTATATCTTCAATAGTTTAAATGATTTCTACACAGCGGCTAATCAATCATTGGCTAATGGTGGAAAACCATCAACATTGGCACCATTCAGATTCCAATACAGATATTCTGCATTACCTGGAGCTGTTGATCCAATGCAAACTTTAAAGTCTACTCGTTTAGACATTTATGGTCAAGATGAATACCAAGTGAATGACAAATTGAAATTGACTGCAGGTTTAAGGGTTGCAGTTATTGATTTTGAAAATACTGCATTAGAAAATCCAGCAGTAACTTCAATGTTATTTGCGAATAATGAAAAATTCAACACAGGTGTATTACCTAAAACACAAACTTTGTTGGAACCAAGATTAGGTTTTAACTACAATGTTAAAGGTGAGAGTAAAACACAAGTTAGAGGTGGTACAGGTGTATTCACAGGTCGTCCTCCATACGTATTTGTTTCTAACCAAGTTGGTAACAACGGTGTGTTAACAGGATTTATTGATGTAAGTGGCGCGGCTGCTGCAGGATATGGTTTCACGGCTAACCCTGAGAAATATTTCATTCCTCAAACTCCAACATTACCATCTACATTTGATTTGGCATTTACTGATCCTAATTATAAATTCCCTCAGGTTTGGAAAACTAACATTGCAGTTGACCAAAAATTACCTTTTGGATTTATTGGTTCAGTAGAATATCTTTATAACAAAAACATTAACGCAGTTCATTACTATAACGCAAACTTAGACGCTCCAATTGGTAGATTCAGTGGAGTTGATACAAGAATGTTATTCTCAAGAACTGATGCTGGTGTTAGAATTAATGACAACGTATCTATGGGTGCTGTGTTAACTGATAACGATGACACATACTATAACGCTTTAAGTGTTAAATTAGAAAAACCATACTCTAAAGGATTATTTGGTAGTATTGCTTACACTAAGTCAAACGCTAAAGATTTCATGAGTGCAGGTTCAATCGCATCAGGTACATGGCAATCAATCAGAAGTGTTCATGGTAACAATGAACCAATTTTATCTAACTCGGACTTCTTAGTTCCTGATAGAGCAGTTGGTTTATTAGGTTACAGAATTGAATATGGTAAAAAAGGATATGGTGCTGCAACTTCAATAACTTTAGGTTATGTAGGTCAAAGAAGTGGTGGTTTCTCTTACATCGTAGCAGGTGACTTAAACGGTGATAGAGTAAACAACAACGAATTGATCTTCGTTCCTAACAAAGGTTCTGACATCAAATTTGCACCACTTACAGTTGGTACAAGAGTATACACTGAAGCTGAACAACAAGCAGCGTTTGACGCTTATATCAGTCAAGATGATTACTTATCAACTCGTAGAGGTCAATACGCAGAAAGAAACTCTTCTTTCTTACCTTGGTTACACAGATTTGACTTATCTGTTACTCAAGACTTCTTTGTTAACGTTAAAGGTCAAAGAAATACAATTCAATTAAGATTTGATATCCTTAACTTCGGTAATATGGTGAACGATAAGTGGGGTGTTTCTCAAAGAGCAACAAACCCAACTATCTTAACTTATAATTCAGTAGTTAATAACGAACCAGTTTACAGATTGGCAACTCAAAAATTTGCTGATGGAACAACAGGTTTATTAAGAGATACTTACAGCAGAAACTCATCAGTATTTGATGTGTGGACAGCTCAATTCGGTATCAGATATATCTTCGGTAGATAATCTAATTAAGAATAATATTAAACCCTCATCTTCGGATGGGGGTTTTTTTGTAACAAATTTTTACTATAATTGTTACAATGAATATATCAAAATTAATAATTGCAACTCTTTTAATGATCTTTGGACAAATAGGTTCGTTTTTGCAATTACAAGGAGGAATTAAATTTGGTTGGTACGAAAAATATCTTTGGGTTATTTTACTATGTAGTATCCCAATAAGTTACATATACATCCGAGCGGTCAATCTATATGTTGAAGCATTTGGCGGTCAAATATGGCAAAGTAGGTTAATTGGTTTCGCCCTCGGTATTGTGGTCTTTACATTAATGTCTACCCTTCTATTTAAAGAACATATCACACTCAAAACAGGGATTTGTCTTGGTCTATCCTTTTGTATCTTGGCAATCCAATTGTTTTGGAAATAAAGGGTATTTATCTATATGAAATTCATGGGTATCTTATTGAGGGAAGGCAGGAAAGAAGATTTAAAGAAAAAATATTCTACAAAGTTCAATGAAGAAGATTTAGATTTTATTTTAAATATTTCTGACCTAATTGATTTCAACCACAAGTATACAGACTTTGTATTAAAGAATCTGAATCCAAATGCATCTGCCGATGAACTTGAAAACTTAAATCAAATTGAAGAGGTTATAGAATTAATCAAAGATTTTAATAAATATTCAAGTCAATTTCCCAAAAAGGATATCAATCAATACGTATCCTTTAATGAACTTGAAAGTGTAATCAATTTTGTAAGAATCAAAAACAAGGATAAAGAATTAGAAGGTCAAGCAAAAAAGATTTACGAAAAAGGTGACTTTGTAGTTATTCAACCAAAAACTGAACAAGCTTCTTGTAAATACGGTTCAAATACAAAGTGGTGTGTAACATCAAAAGACTCAGGACATTTTGGTAGATACACCGCAGGACGACAAGGTTTATATTTCATAATTAACAAAGCCAAGTCAACAAACAAAAATTACTCAAAAGTTGCAATTCATTTTGATGATAGTGGAGATATGAGATATTGGGATTCCCAAGATGCACCTATGACCCAAAGAGAAGTTGATGTGTTTGAATATGCGTTTCCTGATATGATTGAGTCAATTAAAAATGACTATAAGAAATATGCAGGGTCAATGACTGATAGGATTTTAACCGAAACTTTTAATATGATGGGTGAAAACTCAGCAGAAAATAAAAATTATTTAAGGTCAAGTTATAATTTATCAACACTTATCAGAGGGTTTCAAAATAATCCTGATTTAGGGTTTGGTCATTCGGAAGCTCGTTTATCAATATCATTAAATTCAGATAAAGAAAATAAATTAATTGATGAATATCAAGTTTTTATCACATACAAATCTAATGGCGAAACAATGTTTACCGCCAACATAGGATTTGCTGGAACTGATGAAGTATCTGGTGACGATTTTGAAGATCTTGGACTTGAGGAGTGGGGAATGAATGTAACATATAATATTGGTAGAAGTCCAGCAGAAACGGCTGAAGGTGTTAGAAGACACATAACACATAGAGTGTTAGACCATATTGTGAATAACCCAAAACTTGTACAAAAAGTTGCGGGAACCTCAAGAGTTTGGAGAGCCGACAGAGCAAATTACGGTTATACTTTTGGTAAGAATAAAGGTCTTATCAAAAAATTAGTTGATTGGTTAGACAAAGGAACTATAGGAACAAAACTAGATTTTTTAGTTGATATTGGAAAACTAGATAAAAAAATAGAAGGGGACAAACCATTGTATTCAGCTAAAAATAGAAATACATTTGAACCGTCATCTAGATGGAGAGGTCAATTTTCATCTTTCTTTGCATCAGCAAAAAATGCTGGAATTTTGGATTATAGAAAAATCGGTAAAGACTTTTTACTTAAAAAAGGTAATAATTTTGACGCATTCAAATCAGGTGAACTTAAAGCTCTTTAGGCCTTTTTAGATAATCTGCGAAAGTAGATATAGAGCCCAAAAAATACCCCCGCAATACAATACAAAACGAAGTTCGCTTTCCATAAACTTCCTGTCAGTAATATCAGAGAATACTGAACCGCATCGAACCCAAAAGGATTGAAGAATAGTGCCAACATTAAAAAAATTTGTGAAAGGTTGTCTTGAAAAGTTCCTTTCCACGTTTGTCTGTTTGTCGCCATCGCTCATGTTTCTTCGTTTAAAATTTAGGTCAAAAATTGACATTGTAGTATTCAAATAAATATCTTATCTTTGTATTCTATGAAAATCATATTCTTAGATATAGATGGTGTGTTGGCAACAAATAAAGAATTTGCAACAAACAGAACTAAGTTCAGAGAGAAATATCTGTGGGCTAAAGAGTTGCGAGTTCCTTATAGATTCAATGAAGGGTGTGTTGAGGTCTTTAACGAAATATTAGATACGACAAATGCCGATATTGTTATTAGTTCAGATTGGAGATTTCATTGGGACTTGGATGAATTAGATAAGATCTTCAAGGCTAACGGAGTTAAGAAATCACCAATATTTGGTACTATCAAAAATAAAAGAAAAATGAGTTCTGATTTAGAGGATGATAGAGTTTACCAAATTAATGAATGGGTTAAATTTAATAAACCTGAAAAATGGATTGCAATTGATGATATGAATTTGAGTAGTTTAGGGTCAAATTTTTTTAGAACAAAAGATTCTGAAGGATTAAAACAAACAGGATTAAAAGATAAAATTATAAAAATATTAAATGATGACTATACTACATCAAGTATTTAATTTAATAATAGGACTTGTTTCTCTTGTAATAATAATTTTAGTGATTGCAGGGGGTGCATTTTGGTTAGGAGATAAAATGAATAAAGATGATAGACACAAAACAAATAGTTGAAAATAGGTATAAAGGAGTTGCACCAGAGGGATTTGTGTTACTCCTTGAAAAGACAATTCAAGATCTACAAGATTTTGAGACTTGGAAAGAATGGAAAAATAAAATTATTGAATTGGATTTAAATAACAGAATTGAGATTGAGGAAAGTAAAAAGTCTTAAGTTTCAAAACCGGTCAAGTTGGTGTAACCATCTGCAGTGGTGAACGGAAGCTAGCTCTTAGGTCAAACCCACCAACCTCTGACCACATTAAAATTAATTATGAGAAAACTATACAGAACTGAAATCGACAACGTATTTGGTGGAGTTTGTGGTGGATTTGGAGAATACTTTGATATTGATCCGTCAATATTAAGAATAATTTTTATTTGCCTCATTTTTTCTCCATTTCCGATAATATTAACTTATATTTTGTCTTGGATTGTAATTCCTAAACAAAAATTATAAGCGGGAGTAGCTCATTTGGTAGAGCGATAGCCTTCCAAGCTATAGGTGGCCGGTTCGAGCCCGGTCTCCCGCTCAAAAAAATTAACAAATGATTAAAACAACAAAAAATCCTACATTTTTTGTAGACATAGACGGTACCCTTGTAAAGTATCGTAAATTCGCTGAACTTGAAACCTCAGTATTAGAACCAATTCAAGATGTTATTGATACAATTAACAATTACTACGAACAAGGTGCTCACATTGTAATCACCAGTGCTCGTCCTGATAGTTATGAATTGTTCACCAAACAAGAACTTGAAACTATCGGTGTAAAGTATCATCAATTAATTTTAGGATTAGGTAGAGGTACAAGAGTAGTCATAAACGACAATGATCCTGAAAATCCTGAAATATCAAGATCAATGGGTGTAAATTTAAACCGAAACATGGGTTGGGAAGGATTGGATCTAACTCAAGTTGTTTCACCATATGAAGTATGATAGTTGAAAGAAAAAGACACATCGCTAAAACAATCTCATATCGAATAGTGAGTACACTTATAGGATTCGCAATAATGTGGGCTGTAAGTGGATCTATTAAAGTTGGTGCTGCATTTGGTATTGCAGAATTACTATACAAACCAATACAATATTACCTTCACGAAAGAATTTGGTACAAGTGGATCAAATTTGGATTAAAAGATAAAGAAACCGACTAATTGTCGGTTTTTCTTTTTTTATGTATTTATGGTATATGAAAAAGGTCATAAATGAGGCAGTGTTCTCCTCACCTCTAGATAACACATCTGTAAATTCAAAGTTTGGACCAAGATGGGGTAGAAGCCATAATGGTGTTGACTTAGCAGCTAATGCTGCAAACGTTAAATCTCCTCTTGATGGTGTTGTAGATGTTGGAGAAATTAGAAACGATAGTTGTGGTGGTACAATTATTATCACTCATCCTGATGGATTCAAAACAGGATATTGCCACATGCAAAAAATCAATGTTAGATCAGGACAAAAAGTTAGAAAGGGGGATATCATTGGAGTAAGTGGTGGTGGTGCGAATGATCCAGGTAGAGGAAGAAGTGATGGTCGACATTTACATTTTACACTAAGAAAAGATGGTAAATTGGTTGACCCAATGCAATATATCGATAAGGTAAATGTTAGTTCTTCTGATATTTCATTTTCAGGTGCAACACCATCTAAGGATGGTGATGGTAAAACAAACTGGGATGATTTTTTTAATAAGGATACATCTAAACTATTAGATAAAGTAATGGGACCAAAAAAATCTTCAGATCCTTTATTATCTAAAATATTAAAACCATTGGAAGATGCTCTTAATTTGAAGACAGAAATGATGGAATCGTTACCAGTTTTATCCGAACAATATAGTTTGCAAAATGGATCACCATATTCAAGTTATGAATATATTATTCGTCAAGGTAAAGACATAAAGTCGCCTGAGAAGGGAGTAGTAACGTTTGTGGGAAATGATTCAACATGTAGAAACACTATCATAATACGCCATGAAATAGAGAGAAAAACTTTCTATACTCAATTCTGTAATGTAGAGTCTCCCAAAGTTAGTAATAATGAAAAAGTATCTAAGGGACAAAAATTAGGATCTTCATCATCAAATATTATTGCAACGGTGTTAGACAAATCAAAAAGTAAAATAAAGTTCAAAAACGTAGAATCACTTGGTGTGAACCCTCCAAAAACAAAAAATAATAAGTCTGTTTCTGATAAGGGTTATGAAAGTCCTAAAAAAAGAACTTCAGATCCTTTATTATCATTGTTAACAAAACCTTTAGATATGCTTAATTTTGATAATGTTAAAACATCAAGTGAAGTGGATCAGGTACCAGAATATAAGTGGGTAGATTGGATAAAGAAAAATATAACAACTACCTCTAAAAACGAATCAATAGAACGAAATATAAATAAAATTAAAAAGTTATTATAATAAAAAAAACCCATCATAAGATGGGTTTTTCTTTTAGAGAAAAAGTTATATTATTTTACTTCTTCTGCTGCAACTGTTACAGAGTCTACAGATACAACTGTTGAATCTGTCTTAGTTGAATCCACTACTACAGCAGTTGAATCAGTTGATACTTCAGTTGATGTTCCAGCTCCGCAAGATGCTAATGCTACGATTGCAAATAATGCTACGATTTTTTTCATGTTTGTTTTGTTTTGTTTTTTATTACGTAATGTTTATAAATATATTCAAAAATATGTAATATGTCAAATGTTACAGTATTTTATTGTTATTTCTTCTTACCTCTTCAGCTTCTTTATACAATCGTACCCATGTCAAAAACAGATCAACGGGTGCTAATGCCCAACACATTAATAACAAGGCAATTGATTCTAAACCAGGTGAAATACCTAATCCACCTGCCATAACGTCTCTGTTCCATTTCCTAATTGACATTATCGCACAATAAATAAAAGAGATAATGTAATAAGTCCAAAAAATATTCATAATTGTTTTTTTTTTATTTAATTAATTGTAAAAAATATTTTGTGGGTTGTCAAATTTTTTTAAAAAAATATTCATGATAACAGTTGTATCAAGTAATATGAGATCTTATAACCTGTGAAAGCACCTAAAGCTGATGGTATTGGGAACACAATCATTCGTCCCAAATCTGTCACGTATTTGGGACGGTTAACTATCTTACCCATAAAAAAATAATACGCCAAATATCCTAATAAAACCGCAATATCCGCTCTTGTCGCAATAAAAACAACGATAGTCGCACCAATAAACCCAAATGTAAAATTATCCCTAACTCCTTCCCAAATTTCTGAAGTGGTTGCATCTTTATACTCCTTGACAATCTTTTTGAATTGTGCTCTCCGACTTTTTTTGTTTGTTTGTGTTTCCATGTTGGAATAGGTGGACTCGAACCACCGACATTTGACGTATCAGATCAACGCTCTAACCAACTGAGCTATATTCCAATTTAGTGTGACTAGAGAGAATCGAACTCTCACATGAAGCGCCACAAGCTTCCGCCCTCCCATTAGGCTATAGTCACCATGTGTTATCCGGCCTGGACTCGAACCAGAAATGACAGAACCAAAAACTGTAGTGTTACCAATTACACCACCGGACAATATGTGGACCAGGTAGGAATCGAACCTACTACCTTCACATTATGAGTGTGCCGCTCTAACCGAGTGAGCTACAAGTCCATGAAGCTAAACATTGCTTTCAGGGTTGAAATGGCTCACAGATAAATCCGAATCACCACCTACTGATTTTACAGTATCTTAGTTTAACTTTTGTGGGAGTAGCTGGACTCGAACCAACGAACTCTAAAGAGGGAAGATTTACAGTCTTCTGCCATTGCCACTAGGCGATACTCCCAATTTGAAAAGTAGACGATGGGTATTTTCCGATATTTGTTTGACAGGAGATATTCGCGATTACTCCCATCTGTCTTTAGGGGACTTATCAGGTGACTGTGTTCTACCTGCTTGACCCTCGACGGTCTCTTGGATGACTGAACTACTGCCCTCCTCAACCCCACTCTACCACCGACGTAGGTTATAGGCCTACTTTTCAAAAAACTTCAGGAAAGGAGAAGATGGTTCAGTGGACAACTCCTTTTATGATTGGCATTACTAATGGTAGTTTAAACTCCGATAATGTCTTATTCCACCCCTACCAGGTTTTTACATCATCATTCCCCAATCAACCTTTGCACGCATGTCAGGACTCGAACCTGAAACTCCTAGTTTTGGAGACTAGTACTCTACCAATTGAGCTACACACGCATTATTTTTTTATGATACCCGCCATAACAAGAAACTTACGAGCAGATTTCTTATTCTTACAGGCTTTCTTTGTAACCTTTCTAATTGCCTTGACCATTTGGTCTATTTGTTTTTTTCTCATGAGGTCAGTACAGGATTTGAACCTGTGTAAATAGTTTTGCAGACTATCGCCTAAGCCACTCGGCCAACTGACCTTATTTTAATGGGTTCCATTTGTTAATGAAATCCCATGTCTTATTCCTGTAATGAAATCTTCGATCTCACCCTCAGTCATATTTTTATATTTACTCCCAACCATATTCCCAATTTCATTACCACAATCACTTAAATCACCTTCATAATCCATTGATCGACTATATTCTATTAAACTGAATGCAATCCAAGACAAATCATTACTATTAAATGTTCTTTCCATAATATATGTTTTTTCTAATGAACCATGTCAAAACTGATGTTATTGTTTGACATCAGTTCACGAAGTTCATCCCTTATTTCTTGATATGCGTCATATTTTTCTTGAGGTAAATCATCAGATGCGTATTTGGTCTTAGATCTCAAAGATTGATCTAATTCCCATAACACTGACCAAAATTTCATACCACTATTTGCTAAGTCAAAATCTTGTTGATCTTCCGGTAAATTAAATTCAAGTATTGCTTTCATATCATTATTTTTTGTGGTAACGGTCGGAATCGAACCGACGACACCTTGATCTTCAATCAAGTGCTCTACCAACTGAGCTACGTCACCTTAATTCACTTCAATATCTTCCAAAGGTACATCTTCTCCTTGAGTGTGCCTATAAACTGTGTTGAAATATTCTCCTAACAATTTATAGTCTTCATCAATCATCTTACAAAAGTCAAAAGCGGGAATTGTTCCGTGAATTTGACCTTGTACGACCTTATCAAACTTGTCATCTGGTTTGTATTCAAACACAGTATGTCCTCTAAAAATATATTTCATAACTTCCTATTTTGTACCCCCGACGGGATTCGAACCCGTATTACATCCGTGAAAGGGATGTGACCTAACCCTTAGTCGACAGGGGCATTGTTTTACAAAGATACAACCAATATTTCAAAGAGCCAAAATAAAAAAACCCCGAACTTCATTTCTGTTGTTCAGGGTTTGTATATTAATTCTTCAGGAATTACTTAACTATTACACGACCGAACCACAAAGCATAGCTTCGTACCAACAAATTTCTTGTTGATGACTAAAACCTATATGTTGCATTGTAGTGTTCATGTTATTATAATTATATTGAAGATAGTAAAAGTTTTTTAATTATCAAATTTTTCTTCATAGACTGTATCACATTCAGTGTTTTCATTGTTCCAACCGAATTCTAATTCACAAGTTCTATTTTCAATATCGAATATGAATTTTCCTGAAGATCCTTCGTTGATTTCCCAACCACCATAGTATTGTTCCAAAACGTTATAACACCAGTTTTCCATTTCTCTACCAATACTTACCATATCACCTGATTCATCTTCAGCCTGTTCGATAGATCCACCATCTCCATTACCATCGAATGTAACAAAAATTTTTCCAGTAAGATCAGCTTCATCAAGTTCTGCAAACAGTTCACTTAAACCGTCGTCATCAGCATCGAATGATTTGTTTTGACCATCCACAGTATAATACCTCCAACAATATTCAGCTCCTATGGATCCATCCATATCTACCATAATTTCCAATGAGGACGAACTAATATCATCATCTACCTCTGGTATATTTTGTTGACAGTACCTTACAATTTTATCCATTATTGGCACGATTGTGGGGGGTATTTCCAAGTAATAATTTTCTTCAAGTTGTAATGTATCCCCACCACCCTCGTAATCATATCCACTACCAAAATCCTCAAAACGGAATGTTCCCGTTTTTTCTCCGTAAGATTGAAGATATTTTACAAAAAATTTGAGGTATTTTTTATCTTCAGGTGTTAAAATTGGTTTCATACTTTAAATATATTCAAAGTTTACAAATAAAAAAAGTGTGATTATTTTTATTTCATGAGTTACACCTATAGATATGATTTAATTAACACATTGATCCAAAAATTTGGTTTTAAAAATTATTTGGAGATCGGAGTGTCTGATCCAAGTGAATGTTTTAATAACGTTATTTGTGAAAACAAAATGGGAGTAGATCCTGGTTTAGAATTCCCTGATAATCCTGTAAAATATCCAATGACCTCTGATGACTTTTTCTTTAATTTAGAAAAGGGTAATCTCGATTTAGACCCAGGTTTTAGGTGGGATATCATATTCATTGACGGTCTCCATATCTCCACTCAAGTAATGAAAGATGTTATTAATTCATTATACCATTTAAACCCTAATGGATATATCTTATTACATGATTGTAATCCTGAAAGTTATTTTATGCAACGTGAAGATTACTATATTGACGGACAACAACAACCATGGAATGGTACTGTTTGGAAAGTAATCTATAATCTAAGATCAACCAGAGATGATTTACAGATCTGCACAGTCAATACTGATTGGGGTGTTGGGGTCATTAGAAGAGGAAATTTTAACCCAATTAAATTGGATAATCCTTTCTATGAATTCAATCAAATGTCTAAAAATAGAAGAAGAGATCTTGGGATTATTGAAGTGCATGAATTTGAACACTGGATTAATTATTAATCCAAATTATCCATTTTTAATGTCCTTATCATCCATTGTGGTTTGGTCTTATTCTGTAAATTTATAATCCATTCTTTCGCAGATGGTACATACCCATAACAATCTTCCTGAA
>Ga0247723_1001264_pt1 | contig 15112 bp, 36 predicted proteins | sample MSEWelMarce5H_FC_FD_189079 | JGI IMG/M metagenome (GOLD analysis project Ga0247723, IMG submission 189079) | Subsurface sediment microbial communities from gas well in West Virginia, United States - MSEEL Well Study Marcellus 5H_FC | ecosystem: Environmental > Terrestrial > Deep subsurface >...
GCCGCTGCTAAAGCAGAGGCTGATCGTATAGCAGCAGAAGAAGCAGCAGCGCAAGCAGAACAAGAAGCTAAAGAACAAGCTGAAGCAGATGCAAAAGCGGAAGCGGATAGGTTAGAGGCAGAGGCTGAAGCAGCAGCGCAAGCAGAAGCAGATGCTAAGGCTGAAGCAGAAGCAAAGGCTCAAGAAGAAGCAGATGCTAAAGCAGAGGCAGAGGCTAAAGCACAAGAAGCGGCAGATGCAAAAGCGGAAGCTGAAGCAAAAGCTGCAGAATTAGAAGCGGCAAAAGCGGAAGCAGAAGAATTAAAGAAAGCAGCAGAAGAAGGTAAACTAACTGAAGAACAAAAGGAAGTTGTTGTAGAAAAACTTCTTGAATCAATTAAGCCTGGAGAAACAGTTTCATCTGCAGATATAAAAGCAGCAGGAGTATCATATTCTGATTTGCCAGCAGCGACACCAGTGGATGTTCGTACTGATGAAAATGGAAATGCTGTTGTAATTACTGCAGCAGTTGCTGCTCAAGTAGAATTAATACAAGACCCAGGGGCCCTCGTAGAAGAATTATTTACAAATCCAGCTGCGGCATTAGCTGCATTTGGAAGCATAGGCGCCGATATGTCAGATGAAGAAAGAGAAGAAGCAACGGATATGGTTGTTGCTACAGTTGTAGCAGCAGGTGCAGCAATTAACGCAGCAGCAGTTGCCGCAGGAGGAGCCACTGGAAGTGGCACAGGAGGCGGAGGAAGTTCTGGTGGGGGTGGCGCTTCAGGTGCCAATTCACCAGGTTCACGAGGAGGTAGAAAATGGTAAGAATACTAAAAAATATAATCAAGGATCTAATTGATCAGGCCTGGACCCTTCTTGGAATGTTTATAGCCTGGGTAGTCCTTGACGGAAGTGCTAAAACTATAGTTGGCTATGGAATTATAGCAACTACAGGCCTATGGATAATTACAAGCCCTGCTAGAAATAAAGAAACGGATTAGGGTATAATAGTGGTATGAGGAAATTAATCACTATTGCCCTATCTGGGCTATTAATGCTATCATTAACTGGATGCGACTCTTTAAATAGATACCGTTATTCCTGCCAAGATCCCGCAAATTGGGAACTCAAGGAATGTAATCCACCAGTATGTGAGGCCTCACAAACTTGTACAAAAGATGTAATAAAAATTACACCTACAACACCAGAACAGGAAATAACAAATGGCTAAACAAAGATTAACGCCCGCAGACTTAGATGCTCGTTTAAAGTTTATTTTAGGAATAACTCTTGGAAGTATTTTATTCTTAACAGCAATTGGAATTATTTACGGATTACTATTCGTAACTCAACCTATTGGAGCTCAGTCAGAGAATGACAAGATGTTTTTTAATGTTCTAGGTAGCATTGCAACATTTATTACAGGAACACTTGCAGGAATTCTAATTGGAAATTCAGGGGCTAAAGATATTATGGCAGCCCAGATAGCAAATAAAGAAGTAGACGCAAAAAATACACAGGCTGATAAGAAGCTTGAGGCAGAAATTGATGCAACTGCAGCACGTTTAGCGGCTAAGCCAGATGGACAGATGCCAGCAGAGCAGCCAGTTGATACAGATTGGGACAAAGACTAATGGCAGATCAAGGTACAGCAGCACGTTTAATTGAAGTTGCTACAGCAGAGATTGGGACTATTGAGGGCCCAAAAGATAACGAAACAAAGTATGGTGCCTACACAAAAGCTAACTTCCAACCATGGTGTGGAAGTTTCGTTAACTGGTGCGGAAATGAAGCTGGCGTAAAGATTCCTAATACAGTTTATACTCCAGCAGGAGTAACAGCATTTAAGAAAGCTAATGCATGGATAGATGGAGACATTGCAGATCCAGAGCCAGGCGATATCGCCTATTTTGATTTTCCATCAGATGGCGTCGATAGGGTGTCTCACGTAGGTATCGTTGTTAAAGATAACGAAGACGGAACAGTCTGGTGCATAGAAGGAAATACATCTTCAAAGAAGTCTGGAAGTCAGCGAAACGGCGGAGAAGTTTGCAAACAACTTCGTGCATACAAGAAGAATAAAGCTGGAGTTATGATTTCAATCGTAGGATTTGGAAGACCTAAATTTGGTGGGGCATCTAAGCCTGCTTCATCTAAGTCTGAAAAGGCTGCACCTAAAGCAAAAGTATGTGAGTCTTGCGGTCAAGCAATAAAGTAAATGAATACTTACAGGGTTAAGCTAGAGGTCACTGCAGAAGTACAAGCATTTGATGAGGGCGACGCCTTAGATTATGCCAATGATATATTTGGCGTAGATGATGAAATAAAAAACGTTAAAGTCATTAGCATAAAGGAGAACTAATATGGCAAAAGAAGGATACAAGCCAACGTCAGGGATGCAATCCGCAGCACGTCGTGCTATTAAATTAAAAGAACAAGGTAAGGCCAAAGGCGCTGGAACATCAGTAGGTTGGACTCGTGCAGGACAGCTTGCTCGTGGAGAAACATTAAGCCTGTCTACTGTTAAGCGTATGTATTCTTACTTTTCACGTCATGAAGTAGATAAAAAGGGTAAAGATTGGGACAACGCAGAGAGTCCTTCAAATGGAAAGATTATGTGGTTGGCATGGGGCGGAGACGCAGGGTTTTCTTGGTCCCGTAAAATTGTAAATAGGGAGAAGAATATGAAGAAGTCATTAGAATTAAATGAATTTGTAGAAGAAATCAAAGATATATTGGACGATGTAGTAAATCCAATAGATACAGTTATTGAAATTCCAGAGGAGTCTTTAGAGAAATCAGTAGATCCTAAGCCAGAAGATGAAGAAGACGATATGGACTATGAGTCAGATAATGAAGAAGAAGATAAATGGGATAATATTGCAAAGGCTTGCTGGTCTGGATACACACAAAGAGGCATGAAAGATAAGAATGGAAGAATGGTTCCAAACTGTGTGCCAGTAGAAAAAGCAGAAGATTTATCAGAAGCAGATCAAGTAAAGAAGTCCTTTTGGGGAAATACTTTTTTCAAATAAACCATTGACAGAGCCGCAGTTTTTCGTGTATAATAATACATAGAAACTGCGGTTTCTGCTTTGGCCCATAGCTCAGCAGGCAGAGCGGGAAGCTGTTAACTTCTAGGTCCTAGGTTCGAATCCTAGTGGGCCAGCAAAAAATCTAGGCGGACTTACTAGATAGGAAATGCAAGTGCTTAATCTCACACTCAAAGGTGTAGAAGTATTTATAGAGAGATCAAAGACTAAAAATCAAGAATCCTATTGGGATAATTACGATTTAATGATCTGGAAAAGTGATCATAGCGGATTCACAAACATCAAAGGTTTATTTAGAAAAGATACATGGGGTATTGCAGAAAGAATATCTGTAGACGAACAAGGAATTTGGAAGCTACCAGGTAAATATGTCAAGCATTTTAAATGATTTAGGCGTAGACGAAGATGATTTTGATTGGTATCACCTTGCAATATGTCGTGGTATGGACACAAACCTGTTCTACGAAAAATACGAGTCTGATGTTAATATAGCAAAAAGCATAGACGAAGCTTGCATGAGCTGTCCAGTCTCTAAGATGTGTTATGAAGCAGGAATTGAAAACGATGAGCACGGCATTTGGGGTGGAATATACTTAAACGCAGGCTCCATAGATAAGGCAAGGAATTTGCACAAGACGCAAGAAACCTGGAAACTAATAAGGAGAAAAAATGGCATCTAGTATGTTTGACGACAAACATTTTAAGCATGGCATTAACTTATTTACAGGAGAGCCCAACAAGCCAGTATTTTATAATCAAGCAATGGCAAAAAAGATCAAAGAGATCAAGGCGCCAGTCATAGGATTACAAATGGATATCGCCAGATATCCAGATTTCTTAGCAATAAAGCTATATGAAGATAACTTTATCCAATACCAAGGTATTAAAAAGGAAATGGTTATTGATTATGTAGGCAAGGTTAAGAAAGTAATTGAATCGTTTGGAGTAAGATGCGAACTAGTTGGGGTACCAAGTGAAAGAGTACTATGAGATTATTAACGTTGTGTATGTTCACAGCCTTAAAGCTTACGGAACGATAGAAAAAATGGGAGCCTACGCATCTGTGGTAAAATATACTAAAGATGGAATTGATTACCAAGAATTAATTGAGAACGACGAATTCGCCATAATTGACGAGATCGTATTTGAGCATGCCGAGGAAGAAAAATAATGGAAAAAATACTATGCTATTCTTGCAACAAGACTAAGAATAAGCTTAACGTAAGAAAGTCTAGCCTTTTGCCGATTAATCTGCTTATGTGTGAGACATGCATTACATCTAAAATTGAGCCACGTTGGGTTGTAATTTTGGCTGGAAGATCAATGGGTCCAGAGCATGTAAGAGAATTTGTATTAAAAAAGAAATATATTGGCAATGATATTGCCGCCTCAGAACTGCTAGTTTAGCACTATTTCACGGTATAATTAGTTTATCATGAGTTTGAATTATACCGCCATAATTATTGCTATTGCTGCGGCAATATTATCTGGCATGGGCACTGCAATAATTGCTGGGATAAGAGACAGTAGAAAAGAAAAAATACGTCAGCGTGAGCGTGAACAGGATCATTTAAAGATGGACCTAAAAGATCTAAAGATTCAATTATATAAGGTTGAGCGTGATTTAACGGAATGGAAGGATAAATACTATTCCGCTATTCAGGAGCTTATAAGCGTAAAGGCTGAGCTTGAGGAAACTTTAATTAAATTATCATTAATTGATATGGATTTGCATTCGCAAGAGGACTAGCCCTTCGAATTTAAAAATAGTATACTAGGAATATGACCTGTATAGTAGCAATTGCCCAAAATGGAACAGTTTACATGGGTTCCGATCACGCCGCATCAGATGACAAAACGGGATGGATCCTGTCAAGAAAAGAGCCTAAGTGCTTTAAGGTTGGACAGTACGGCATTGCCTTTACGGATTCGTTTCGTATGGGACAGATACTCCAGTACTCCTGGACACCACCAAAATATACTCCCACAAAAACTAATTCTGGATTAGATAAGTTTATGAGAACTAAGTTTATTGACTCTGTTAAGGATGCCTTTAGAGGACACGGCTTTGGAAGCGTATCTCAGGCTGGAGCAGAAGATGAAGGCGGGATCTTTATAGTCGGACTTGAAGGTAGAATCTTTACTGTAGATGAAGACTTTCACGTTGGAGAAAACATAGTTAACTATATGGCAGAAGGTAGTGGTGGAACAATTGCATTGGGTGCATTACACGCTACAAAGAATCAAAAGAATCCTAAGATGCGCTTAAAGCTTGCGCTAGAGGCTGCTGCTGAATTTAATATGGCAGTCGCTCCCCCCTTTACATACATTCAAGTTTAGAGTATAATAGATATATGAAGTGGCTAAATAGATTGGCTGCAGTACTACTTGGACTTATTTCAGTAGGAGCGATCAAAAATTTCTTTAGCAAGTACGAGCTACTTGTTTTTGATAAGAATGATCTTGGCGAAGACGAAGCGCCAACAGGACTAGACCTTCGTGGAACACCTACGCATGTCTGCACATGTGGCTCAAGCCAATGGTATGTCAGAACAGTTTTTGAAAACTATGAAATAGCAACATATTTCTTAGACATGTTGTGTGCTGAATGCGGTAATCTAGCAACAGCACCAACCCCAGTAGATAGAGAGAGTATGGAATGAGAAAGTCAGAAAGATTAAGATTAGTTGAACTAGAGATGGTTAGAATGCAGTTTCAGATTGAATATTTAAATACTGCTGTCAAGCTTCTTTTAGAAGAGAATAAGGTTAAAGGACCTGAGCTTGATGCTGGTAAATGGTACGAAAAAAAGTTAAAAGATCTTAAAGATAAGTCTTGACGTATCGGTATCTATTTAGTAGAATAGGTACTATGAATAAAAAAATAACTGCGGCTTTAATTGCCCTTACACTACTAGTACCAACAACAGCTAATGCTTCTCTTAAAAATCAAACGGTAGCTCCAACACTCGCTATCCTTGATACAGCATTAGACACATCGCTACCAATCTTTAAAGATAAGATCGCTTACGAGGTATGCATCCTTGAATGGACAACATGCCCAAACGGACAGTCGTTTATGGAAGGTCCTGGATCATCAACACTTAAGCCAGAACTATATTCTAAGAGTGGCTTTGACCACGGAACACAGATGGCCTCAGCAGCAATTCAGGCTAACCCTAATATGAAGATTGTATTTGTTCGCATTATTGGTCAGAACATCAATGCTGATCGTCAAATAACATCAGAGGATACGGTAGTAAATGCTCTTCAGTGGGTTGCAAATAACAAAGATAAGTTTAACATTCAGGCAATCGCAATGTCACAAGGACATCACGAATTAGGTCTTTACAAAGACTACTGCCCCATCACACCAAGAACTAAGGCTTTGGTTCAATCCCTAGCTTCATCAAACATCCCAGCCTTCTTTGCAGCAGGCAATAACCGAGACTATACACGAATTGATTGGCCCGCATGTATTCCAGAATCAATTTCGGTAGGTTCTGCTACACGATTTGGCATTGAGTTATATTCAAATGGAGATAATGCTCTTCTAGACTTCTATGCTAATGGAACTATGCGAGTGTTTCTTCCAGGAGGCACGACAAAGAATGCCGCTGGAACATCTGTTGCTACTCAGGTGGCAGCAGCACAATGGATTGCAGTCAAGCAAGTAAAGGCTGGCAGTCTAACAGATATCTATAATCTATTATCAAGAACAGGTACCATCGTCAAGGGTAAAGCTAATATTGGTAAGCTAATTAATCTACAAGGAGCGCTAAATGGCTAAACAAGTAACGATACTTGAAGGTATCATTGATGAAATTAAGTTAGCTTTATTTCAAAAATGGGTAAACAACGTTCCTCAAGATCAGCAGTCAGATGAAGCGCTGGCTCCATTAGCAGCAAATGCTGCTGAGACAACTATCTTCGTTATTCAGATGTATATGGATAAGATTAATGAAGCAGCCGAGGAGTTGCAAAAGCAAGACTAGTATTGACTAGCCTTGAGCTATTTAGTAGAATAGGTATCATGCAAACATTTTTACCAGAGGCGGACTTTCAAGATACAGCAGAGCATCTTGATCGCAAAAGACTAATTAAGCAAAGCGTTGAGAATCTACAGATTCTAAAATCATTGGCTGGCATGTACTCAAGTGGTGCATGGAGTAATCATCCAGCAGTTAAAATGTGGCGGGGACATGAAGATTGGTTGTTCCTGTACAATGAAGCTATCATTAAGGATATAGTCCTACGTGGGTATAAGAATACTACACATATCCAATTTGATGAGATATATGAAGAAAACTTTCTAGGACTAGAGTCAGAGAAGCCTTGGTGGTTGGGTGATGACAAGGTTCACTATACTCACAAAGGAAGATTGTTTGAAAAGGATCCTGACCACTATTGGTTTTATAGTGATTATGCAGATTACAAAGAGCTAGGGTATACTTGCTGCGAGGCTTGTAATTACTTCTGGCCTACACATGTGGAGGCATAATGATAGTCACAGATAACACATTCGATGAAACGATTAAAAACAACAGCTTAGTCTTAATTGATTTCTGGGCAGAGTGGTGTGGGCCTTGCAAAAAGGTATCCCCAATCCTAGATGAGATTACGAATGAGACTGGTCTACTGGTTGGTAAGTTAAATGTTGATGAGAATCCTACAAAACCTGTGGAATTCTCAGTATCTTCAATACCAACTATGGTATTATTTAAAGATGGCGTCCCAGTAAAGACAATTATTGGTGCCAAGCCAAAACACTTAATGCTAAAGGAACTAGAACAATGGATCTAGAATTTGATGCATGGATGAAGTATGGCTACGATAAAGGTTGGATCTCAGATGTATTTTGCGATACTCATGACGGTCCTCCTATGTCAGATGAAGAAATGCAAGAATGGGACGAGGGCGGAGACCCGTGTTCTTTCCATGTAAAAGTAAATGAATTACACTAGATAGCGACATTTCAATTAGAAAAACGTCTTACATAGTGTGAATGTATCACAAAACTTCTGCGCTCATCAAGAGGCAGACAAAAATAAGGAGAAATAAATAGAATGAACTCATTCAAGAAAATCGCAATTGCTACTGCTGCAGCCCTAGCTTTTGCAAGCTTTTCTGTAGCACCATCATCGGCAGCACCGCTAGCCGTAACGGTTGCAACAGTTAATAACGCAACAACTTCTGTAGCACCAGCAACAGTTGCAGTACCCGCAGCAAACCAGATCACATCTGGAACATCCGTGGCTCTTGCAGCAACAGCAGACACAGCAACAGTTGTGTCATTTGTAGCGTCAGATACAATTAAACTTGTAACTGCATTACACACAACAGATTCACCAAAGACAATTGCGTCTGGTGTTTCAACACTTTCAGTTACATCTACTGGAGTAGCGTTAACAGTTTATGCTTACACAACAAGCGTAAAGGTTGGAACAGTTACCATTACAAATGGCGCTTATTCAACTATTGTTTACATCAAAGGTAACGCAGGAGCAGCATCAAATGTTGCGGTTGCAGTACCAGCAGCATCAGCAGTTGGCACAATTCCAACAGTAACTGTATCTGCTACAGACGTATTTGGAAACCCAGTACTGACAGGTGAAACAATTACTGCAACAGTACTTGGATCATCCTTTGCAGATGGAACAATTACAAAGACATTGGTTACTTCTACAACAGCAGAAGCAACTGCAGACACAACACTAGTCGCTGGATCAAAGACTGCATCTCTTGCGGTTGGAGTTTCTGGAACAGTCACAGTTGTCGTAACAGGCGCTACATCAGCAGCAACAGTTGCTGGATTATCAGCACCAGTAAAAGCAGCACAAGCAGCATTTACAATTTCCGATCTTAATGGAACAGTTGCAACACTCACAGCACAGCTTGCAGCAGAGAAGGCTGGTCGTGCACTGGATGCACAGGCAGCAGCAAACGTTCTCTCAGCAGAGAAGGCTGGTCGTGCAGCAGATAAGGTTGCAGCAGATAAGGCACTTGCAGACGCAAAGGCAGCATCTGACTCAGCAACAGTAACTGCAAAGGCGGCATCAGACTTAGCTCTTGCGACAGCAGCAGCAAAGTACAAGGCGGAGTATAACGCTCTTGCTAAGAAGTGGAACGCAAAGAATCCAAAGGCTAAGGTTGCCCTAAAGAAGTAACAGGCCTAATATTGAGGGGCAGGACTCTAGGGTCTTGCCCCTTTAATATTAAAATGCTAGAATATCTATATGGATTACATTGAAGATTTAGTAAGAAAAAAAATATTAGACGAAATAAGATATTTAGAATTGCCTCCAGAGTGGAGACCATACGAAGTAATTAGATACATAGTTAGGAAAATTGAAAATGGGTAAACACCACGATAAGATTAAGAAAGCTTTAGAGCAGAGAATAGCCGCTACACCAGGTGGGCCAGCATTTAAAAAGCCAGGATCTATGAACAAGAAAAAGACAGGGTACCGTGGCCAAACAGCCAAAGGATCTAAGTAGTGTTTGGTGAGATTTGTGAGTGGGGTGGATGCAAGAATAAATCCACTAGAATAGCAGCAAAGCCAGAGGGCGGGATCATAGATATATGTGACCAATGCTGGGATAAGCACTACAGATCTTAATCAACTAAATGCTATAATATATTGATAGATGGCTTTCTAGACCCATCTAAATACAACCTATAGGAGTAATAAAATGACAGACGGATTGAACTTAACAGGATTTAACGAAGTAAAGCCAGCAGTACAGCACACTATTGGAGAGCAGTATGCTGCTGATCCAAGTGCAGCATTCCCAGCACAGGACATGTCTTCACAAGGTGAAGCTGGAACAACCAATAAGATGGTTCACACTGCAGCAGAGACATCAGCATTCGGCACAGGTAACTAATATGTGTGCAATGTGTGGATGCAGCTCAGAAGCATTCATGGGCGTAGAATTGCCTAATCAAAATGTTTACGATGTTGGTCCAGGACAAATGGCTTCGCCAATGATGTTTGGAACAGACTCAATGAATCCACTTGGAACTGAAACTGAAGAAGATATGGAACATGAAATGAACGAACCGAAAGGCCCTACTGGAGAGGACATCGACTAATGTCAATGGACGGAACTGGTATGGCACCACCACCTGCAGCAGGATCTGCTTCAGGTGCGGTTACAAGTCAGGAAGCTACAAGAAAGCGACCTACTCAAGGATTAAGATCTGGTATTAAAGTGGATACAAACAGGCACGGAATTCGTAGAGAAACAACCAATGCGCCTAAGCCACCAAGAAAAACTGGACGTAAGAAAGTATAAGTTACAAACTAGATATGGCCTCACATACCGTGGGGCTATATTTATTTAAGGACAAAAGATGTGTAAAGACTGTGGTAACTGTTCAAAAGAACATACAAGAACAATAGATGATGCTATAGACGAATCTCTTGACTCGCCAATTTAAATATTATATAATGAATATAGCATGCGGATGTTGCATATTGGTAGTGCCTCTGCCTTCCAAGCAGAAGGGGTGAGTTCGATTCTCATCATCCGCTCCAAGCCCTTATAGCCCAGCGGTAGAGGCGGTAGACTTAAAATCTATACAGCATTGGTTCGAATCCAATTAGGGGCACTATTGACAATATGGGCAGTAAATTGTATTATTAGATAATGTCATTCAATGTACCAAAATATAAAACAATAAGCGGCGCAGATAAAAAGCGTCAACGTGAAGCAGAGCAACGGGAATGGGAATCCAAGAATGGGCCAGTCCTAGTAAGAAAAATAGAGAAAGCTTTTGAGGAATACGAAAATGATTAAACCTATTGGAGCAATGCTTCTAATTAAGAAGATCGAAGTCGGCGAGAAGACAACCAAAACTGGATTAGTTTTATCTGCTGCATTTGCAGAGCAAGGCCCAAGTCAGGCTGAGATTATTGATATGGGAGACGGTGAGCCAAACTACAAGGGTGAGGTTATTCCTATCAATGAGCTTGATATTGGAGACATCGTATTTTATCCAGAGCATTCTGGTACCGAAATTGAAGATGAAGAAGGAAACAAGTACCTACTGCTTCATAGCAAGCAAGTAATCGCAAAGCGGGTCTAAGTGTCATTTGATTATAAGGCGGCTATGTCAGAAGGACATAAGTATAATAAAGTAGTTTCAATGCGACTTAAATCCGAAGGTATACAAAGCGTAGTTCCAGACCTAGAGTTTGCTCAGACTAAAGAAGAGATTAAAGACTTTACTGCCAATGAAAAAGACATCATAATTGGTGATCATATACTTGAGGTTAAGTCTAGGAATCTATATTTTACAGATGACCCAGCAAGCTTCCCTTATGATGATTTAATCATAGATACCGTATCTGGGTTTGAAGGTAAGGTCAACAAGCCTTTAGCCTATGTAATGGTATCACAGAAGACGGGAGGCATGTTCGTAGTGCCTTCCTACACCAGTAAAGAGTGGCGGGTAGAAGTAAAGTACGATAGAGATAGAAAGCATGAAGACAAGTTCTATCTAGCTAATAAATCCAACGGCAGACCATTTGCTACATTGGTTAAACATCTTAAGGAAGAGTAATGGATCAAAAAATAAACGTATTAGACAAAGGTTATGTTAGATTAGTTGATACTTTAGGAAATGACCTATCTGTATCCAATGCTGCTCGTGTGTCCTACGATAAGCAGTCCAACGAAATGTCAGAAAGAGATGCTAAACTAATTAAGTTCTTATGGGACGAAAGGCATACATCTCCATTTAGACACGCTGCTATGACATTTGAGGTATATGCCCCATTATTCGTTGCTAGACAGTGGTGGAAGCATGCGGTAGCATCAACACACCTAGACGACCAGAATGGCTGGAATGAGTCCTCCAGACGCTATATAACAGAGAACGAAGAGTTCTATGTTCCAGAGGCTGACCAGTGGCGTTCAAAGCCTGCAAACTCCAAACAGGGGTCAGGGGAGCCAATTATGGAAGGTAAGGGTAACTACTTTACCTCAGCTTTAAATAGTTATATTGAGCAGGGCGAAGAGTTGTACCAGAGGGCTATGGATCAAGAAGTGGCACCAGAGTTAGCCAGACTATTCTTACCAGCCTACGGTATGTATGTACGCTGGCGCTGGACTGTATCCTTGCACGGAGTCCTCACCTTCCTTGATCAGAGGCTACCACAGGACGCCCAGTACGAAATCAGAGAGTATGCGGAGGCAGTAAAGCAACTAACTAAAGATACCTTTCCTTATACATACTCAGTAGCATTAGAGAATATTGATCGCAATTAGTGCGAAAAAAGTGCGGCGAAAGTAGAGAGAACATATGATTAATTTTTTAGTAAATAGAATATTTCGGTGGGATCCACTAAGAAATGCCATCTTCGATGAGGTAAGGTTATATCAGTCTATAGATAGAACAATGTGGGAATATGAGAAATCAGACCCAACTAATCTAACTTGGTCCGAAGGCGACAGGTGGTATGGATGGACATATAACGCTGAGCTAAAGCGTTACTATTTTGATGACATCGGAAATGAGTCGCTAATGGGACTATGGGAAGATCAATGGAATAGAGAAGATAATAAGTCTAATTCTGGTCAACTAGAATATAAAGACAAATACAAAGACTTTGTAGAGTTTACAGACGACGAGTTATTTTAGGGCGGGAACCAATGGCATATAGCAGATTCATAGATAGCGATATATACATATATCCCCATGTATCAGGACATATAGAATGTGCAGCCTGTTGGTTAAATGAGAACAAGGAAGAATATTCTTTATATCTATCATCTGTTTGCATAACCAATGATGATCAATTACGAGATCATTTGGAGCTACACGCCAAAGCAGGTCATGATATGCCAATTAACTTGCTCCAAGAAATACTGCAAGATGATGACAGATATGGCTAACATCCTAGTATCCCCCCGCTTCTAAAGTGTCTTAAAACCCCCATAGAAGGCTTATTTGAGCCATTTTCAATACATATCATAGAGAATATATACTATAGATTACCTTTAACTAGTTATAGATATGTCGACATAGAGATATATGTGTAATTGAGCATACCACTATATGAGACGTAATGTCAACCATTTGCGCTATATTAGACATGCATGCATATCCATGCGGATTTGTCAAGCATTTTGTCGACATTTGAGGGCTTCAGGGATTTTAAATATGTCCCCGTAAAGGGGAAAATTTGCCCACAATTCGACATAATTCTTTATCTATTTGTCGACATTTATATATAATAATAGATCTAATTTAATGTATTCTGGAATATTTCAGGGATTTTTTTCATGCTGTCGTAAAGGGCAGATCTCGCCCCTAATTTTTCCACAAAAAATCCACAGGCTGTGGATAAACCTGTGGATAATTTTGGGCTATATCAGAGTAATACTTAGATAGATATATCTGTTCGTTCTGATAAAGCTATATTTAATCTATGGTAACTTGATGTTATCCAAGACATATTGTTTCTTTAGTTTGTCTATATGTTTATCTAGTTCATATGCAAGGAATAGGCCTTCTGAGGAATTCCCCGCTGCCGACTCCAGTTCGTGTCGTCGGGCTTGCTTCTCAATAATCCACGTAACCATTTCTAGGACTCTATCAATGGTGTAGTATGGTTGTTCTGCTAAATATCGACCAATTGTTGCTGGATTAAACCAATGGTCTTCCACCGCATTAGCAATGGCTTCGCCTACTTTTAGTTCTTTACTACTCACGGTCTCCGCCTTTCTGTAACCCTTGATTATATCAAAATATGTGGGGAAGGTCAATATCTCTACTGACCCTCCCCAACCCTATTACTTGGCCTTTGCAGGCTTCTCTGCTGTAAATGTTACACCCTTGTTAATAGCTTCCTGGATCGCTGTCTTTGCAGCTCCTGAGAAACGGCCACGGGCACCAACTGTAATTCCTTGCTGCTTTAGATATTCACGCTTTGTAGTCATTTGGGTTGTCCTTTCTAGACAATTGTTTATATTCATTATATCAACTATTTACGGATTTGTAAATAGCTTTCAGGCTATATTTAATTGTGATCGTAACCAGGTTATTCTGCCCCTGATTCCGAATGCTCCATTCTATCTTTAATTAGTTTAGAGATTAGATTATGTGCTTCGATGTTCTCTGTTTCGGATCCACCCCACAAAAGCTTTTGGGCTTTGTTGAGTACCTCATCTACATATTGATCACTCATCTTCATTCTCTTCCTCCTCATCATCCTCAAACATTGTATCTACAATGTAGTCTCTATTAGTCATCCATTCAAGTACGTCGTCCTGATGTTGTTCCGCCCCGTACTCCAGAGAGAACCCGTGCCCTGACTCCACAGCCTCACAGAGGTTGTCCCACATCTGGTCTTGGGTCACCTTAGCCTTGTAGGTCTCATCGTCTAGGATGTTATTAATTGTGCTCCAGGTCCACAGCCAAACCAGGGACAGCCCTAGGTCCGTTGTGTCTAGAATCTTTAAACATTCGTTTAGTTTATCTTTGTCTTCAGGCTTCATCCCGTGCTCCAATCGCAAACGATAGTTGATATGTTAGTTCATATAAGGCCACCAAGGTATCTAGGCGCCCTTCACATTCTGTACGGACCATAGAGTCCATTGCTTCTTCTGACTTCTCTTCTTGCTCCAATGCGCTTGCTAGGTCTTCCTCAGCAATTAGCATTAGATTCTTTAGTTCTCCATGGATTATATCTAATCCACTAACACCTGCATTTACCATACGTTGCAAATGGGGCGGGAGCCCAATGTCTTCTGCTGTCATCATATTATTCCCTTTCGTTAGAGGCATTCATTATATCAGTCGCCACTGACAATAAATGCTCGGTTGCCACAATTTGCCCCTGCAAGAAATTCCAATCAGGGTTATCAGTATCCTGAATTTCATTTTCATTATCTTGGATTAAAGATATCCTATGTAGTTTCATATACTCCAGGAAGTATGATGATTTAGTTTGTGTGGTCAAAGTAACCCTCCGCCCACAGACCTTGCAAGAAACTAACAGCGTCTTCCAAGTCTTTCTTCAAAGGCGCCTTGTCCATTAAATCGGACGGGGTCCTAAGATAGAAAAG
>Ga0247723_1001265_pt1 | contig 15110 bp, 17 predicted proteins | sample MSEWelMarce5H_FC_FD_189079 | JGI IMG/M metagenome (GOLD analysis project Ga0247723, IMG submission 189079) | Subsurface sediment microbial communities from gas well in West Virginia, United States - MSEEL Well Study Marcellus 5H_FC | ecosystem: Environmental > Terrestrial > Deep subsurface >...
CGTTTGGGATAATTTAGATGAATATAAGGATGATAAAAGATTTAAAATTATTGATATCGATTATAAAGATGCCAAGGGAGCTTGTTGGGCAAGAAATCAACTACAACAACAATATAACGATGAAGAGTATACGTTACAATTAGATTCACACCATAGATTTGTTGAAAATTGGGATGAGGAGTTAATTACGATGTATAAAGGGTTAGTTGAAAAAGGTCATCAAAAACCTTTACTAACGAGTTATATTTCTTCGTTTGATCCCGAGAATGATCCAGGAGCAAGAGTACAGGTTCCTTGGAAAATGAATTTTGATAGGTTTATTCCTGAAGGTGCGGTATTCTTTTTACCCGCTGGCATTGACAATTATAAAGAATTAAGTGAACCTATTCCTGCAAGATTTTACTCAGCACACTTTGCCTTTGCATCAGGTAGTTTTGTTAAAGAAGTACCACATGACCCTGAATATTATTTCCACGGAGAAGAAATTTCAATTGCGGTTAGAGCATATACATGGGGATATGATTTATTCCATCCACACAAAACTTTAATTTGGCATGAGTATACGAGAAAGAATAGGACTAAACAATGGGATGATGATAGAACTTGGGTTGATAAGAACTCGGCGTGTCATAAACGTAATCGTAAATTATTTGAAATGGATGGTGAGGTTAAGGACGTTGATTTTGGGCCATATGATTTTGGTACCGTTAGGACATTAGAAGATTATGAAAGATATGCCGGTATATCTTTTAAAAAGAGAGCAGTACAAAAATTCACATTAGATAATAACATTGCACCAAATCCACCTTTATATGGCCAAGAATTTGAAGATTCATTTTTGAAGATATTTAAACATTGTATAGATGTTCATAAAGGGTCATTTAATAAAGAAGAAGATTATGATTTTTGGGCAGTTATTTTCGAGGACGATTCTAATCAACCTTTACATAGAAAAGATATTGAACCAAACGAAATTAACTCACTTTTAAATAATAACGATCAATTTGTGAGAATTTGGAGAACGTTTGATACTGAAACAAAACCAAGTAAATGGATTGTTTGGCCTCACTCAACAACTAACGGATGGTTAAATAAAATTGAAGGTAGAATATAATATGAAAAAAGCATTATTAGGGTTATCAAATAATATTAGTCAACATAAAGAAAAAATTAAAGTATGGGCCGATAGTTTTAGAAAGTTTTCAGATGGGGAAGTAATTTTATTAGCGGCAAATTCAAATGAAGACGATATTAAGGTTTGTAATGAATTAAATATTAGACCAATTCCTGTGGTTGTGGAAGATACTTGGTATATTAATCATAAAAGATTAGATCATACATATAACTTCTTAAAAGACAGCGATATTGATTTGTTTATGATAACAGATGTCTTCGATGTTGTATTTCAATCAGACCCATTTCAAAAATTTGACTTGGAAAACTATGATTTATTTATGGGTGCCGAAGGTATATTAATGTCCGAAGAACCGTGGAATACTGATGTTGTTAATAAAGTATTTCCAGGTGAGATAGAATTTTGTAAACATCATGAAATTATTTGTAGTGGAGTGATAGGTGGTAAAAGACAACAATTAGCGTCATTATATAAACGTATGTACGATAAATGTGAATATGGTACAAACAACCATAACATTAAAGATCAGGCCGCATTAATCATTATGATTGCTAAAAATGAAGTGGAAAGATTAAAGATTTTTAATTTAAATGACGCATGGGCAATGCATTGTTCAACTTCAGGACCAACACAATTTTTTGAGTCGTGGGGACTTCGAAATACAATTGAAAGAAGATATAATGTTCCTAAAATGGTGGACGGTAAAATCTATACAAACGATAATAAACTTTACGATATTGTACATCAATTCAATAGAGTACCTGAATGGAAAGATATTTTAACAAATGAGTTTAAATAATGCATATTGTGTATGTACAGTACCAAGTACATATCAATCATACATCAAACATTGGGATTCTTTTAAAGAAACCGGAAGAGAATTAACATTCGTGTCCGACATTAGTTCTGATGGTTCATTTGATGTTGGATTTTTATATAATGAAACAAACATTAGAATGAGTTTGAATTTTTTTAAGGATGTTGATAAAAAGAATTTTTGGAATTCGGTTGGTAATAGAAATATTATTTGGTTTTATGCACACTTTAGAATGTTAAATTATTATATACATAATCCATATTATGATAACTATTGGTTTTTTGATGATGATGTGAGAATGGACAATTGGAATTTATTTTTTGATGGTGTGGATAAGGATGACTCGGATTTTATGTCATATTTTTGTTTTAAAAATAAGGACGTAGAATCTCAATCATTAATACCAAAAATAGATAGTAATACACATTCTTGTGATGCATGGTTCTTAAGATTTCCAGGTCCTGGTGACGTTGTACCTGAAGATGTAAAAGAAGTATTTGGATCATTTTTTCCCGTTGTTAAATTTTCAAATAAAGCGATGAAAAAATTATTAGATTTAAATAATGAAGGATTAAGTGGTTATTCGGAAGGGTTTGTTCCGACAATGTTAAATAAACATGGAATGAAATTAAATACATTAATTAAATCGAATGATAAATCAGATTTCTTTGATGTTGATGAAGTTAATATTAAACATAAAAATATAAAAATAGAATGGTCATGGATATAAAAAAACCTGTAATAGTTACGGCACTATATGATATTGGTAGGGATAAATGGGAAAAGTTTACATCGTCTTATGGTGGTTATATTCATCTGATGGAAAGAACATTATCAATTGATAATGAGATGGTTATCTATACACAAGAAAAATTTAAAGATGAGATAATCGAACTTAGAAAAAAGTATGACATTAATTTAGAGAAAACAATTTTAATTGTACAAGAATTAGAAGAATTAGATGCGTATAAATTGTATAATGAAAAATTAAATAATTTAATGTTTTCCGAAGAATTTGTAAAGAAGGTTTCTTTTCCCGATGTTCCTGAAATGTGTAAACCATTATATAATGTGATTATGTTCAATAAAATGTTTTGGTTAAAAGATGCTGTTGATAAAAAATATTTTGATGGAGATTTGATTATTTGGGCGGATGCTGGTGGTTTAAGAGAACCGATGGAATTATATAAAGGAAAAGTTTGGCCGAGTATTGACAAGATTAATAAAATTGGAGGAAACAAAATAATTTTTTTTAGTCATAATGAAGATTTTAATGTAGACGATAAAGAATTCTTATCATTATCTCAAATTAGAAATATACAGGGAACGGCCTTCTTTGTCCCAACAAATATGGTGAATTATTTGACTGAAGAATTTTGTAAAACAATTGATGAGTCTATTGATAACAAATATATCGGTAGTGACGAAAAAGTTTTTGACATTACTTATGTAAGAGACAAAACCAAATATCATTTGGTTAAATGTACGTGGAGAGAATACTTTAAAATATTTGAGAATGAGTAACATACTATTGGATTTGGGAACACACAATACCGAAGGTCTTTGTGATATTATAAAAGAACTTAATGTTCAACCTAACGATGAGTCATGGATAATTCATACATTCGAACCAAATCCAATATTGGACACGGAAAATAGGGTAAAACAACTTGTCGGATACAATATAACGTTACACAAAAAAGCCGTGTGGATTAAGGATGGTAATGTTAGATTTAAAAGAGCCGGTAAAGACGGTAAAAGTCAAGGTGGTTATGTTGAAGAAATTGGATCTGATAGACAATATTCAGATCATTATGACGAAATAGAAATTGAATGTATTAACTTTATTGAGTTCATTAAACAGTTTAATGAAGAAGATAATATCTACATTAAAATGGATATTGAATTTGCGGAATATAATGTGTTGGAGGCGATGATTGAAAGTGGTTGGAGAAAAAACATTAAGATTTTATGGGTAGAGTGGCACGGAACAAATTTTGATGACTTCAAAGATAAACCACAAATGATAAAAGATAAATTGAAAGATGAACAAGTAGTGATAAATGATTGGAGATAATAAAAAACCACCTATTTGGTGGTTTTCTTTTTTTCATCGGGTTTTTTTAAACCTTTCTTCAATTCTTCTTTTTTTTCACGAGCAATCTTTTCAAGTTGTTTATGTTGCTCCGAAATTTTCTTTCGTTCCTCGTCCGACATCCCAAATACTGACATAATTATATTATTTTATTTTCCATTATTTCTATTGAATCGTCTTTCTTATGTTTCAACATTTCACACTTTTCATATTCTTCCCTTTCCTCAAAAATAACAATCAATGCGTCTAATATCTCAACGTAGAGTTGTAAATCATTATCATAAGATAAGATAGTACATGTATTATTATACTCATTTAATATCTCATTGTCAACCGCAACCATAAAGTTGGATATCATCTCCAATTCATCCTCATCATAATTGTCGTTATGTAAAACTCTTGTTGATTGTAAAAGAAAGTTGGATGACATACTCATACTATTATCATAAATATCACTCATATAGTGTCTTTTAGTTTTTTATCTAATATCCTGAAACATTCAATAAATCCATCAGTTTCAGTCTCTTCTCTAGTCACCTTTGACTCTTGGGTCGGACCAAAGACTATACCATTTTTAAGTGATATAGTGAAAACCCATTGGTAAGGATTATACATTTCAACAGTTAAGTATACACCCTCCTTATCAAAAAACTGATACAGTTTTTTTGAGTCGTACAACCCTAAAGTCGATAAACTAATTACCCCAACATTTGGAAACATAGTATCCTTAAATCTCTGAAATGCAGTGGGATACAAATATTCAATAACATACCAATCCATATCAATAATAATAAGAAAAATATCTTTATTTTGTATCAATAAAACATATATTTTTTGATTTTGATCGAAACATATATAATTATCATTATTCAACCATGTACATAAGAGAATTTTATTATAATGACGACAATAGAATGTTGTATGTTGAGTTTTCAACCGATAATGACGGCGATGAGACATATAGAGTATTGGAATTAACGATTGAGGATGTTATGTATTATTCTCCTAACATCATTCATGAGGATGATATGTATAAGATGGACGAAAATGACGTAATAGAATTAATTGATCAGTATTCCACTGAAAATGATTTACCGGAAGAATCAATTTTGTAATATTTATAAAGTATGAGTTTTTTAACTGACGAGAAAAGAGAAATATTAGACAAGTTTGTCCTATTTGTAAAGAAACAATTAGAGTTAAAAACCGTACCTACCATTAAGGTCCAAAACAATAGAGATGGTCTAAAAACGACCGCAAATTACGATTACACCAAAGAAAACAAGATTATTAAAGTTTGTGCGAAGAACCGAGCTTTGGTTGATGTATGTAGAAGTATTGCTCATGAGATGGTTCATCATAAACAATTTGAACAGGGTCGACTAAATACTCGTCCACCTGACATCGGTGGTGAAATAGAGGATGAGGCGAACGCCAAAGCGGGTCAATTTATCAAAATGTACGCCAAAGAAGACCCAAAAATCTACGACGAAGATTAAAATCTTTATTTTTAACTTAAAAAAGGGTATTTTTCCCTATACCAATATCGTATTCAAAAGTTTTATTGGATATTTATAGACTATGAAGTTGGGCTTAACTGAGAAACAATATATTGATTTACTTACTTTAATATCGGAAACTGATTTGAAAGAACAGGGAGATCCTCCCGCATCCGAACCTGAAAAAGGTACATCTGATAAACAATCAGGTGGCCAAGGGTATCCAAGTGTAGGTAAATGGGAGAGTGGGGTTACGAGAGGTCCTGCCAATCAAGTAGGTGTTACTAAATGGGCCGATGTGGTGGGTGCAAAACTTACAAGAGGTAAAGCTAACCAGTTAAAAGAACAATCCACAGTTAAATCAAATCAAAATAATATAAAATTATTTAAAGGGAAAGAAAAGCCAACCCCACCGATTCCTGCAATTGAAAAATATCCAAACTATTCTCAAATCGGTAATAACGGTAAGACGAAATATCCATATGATGCTAAGAATAAGTTTGGTGAGTATCTTAATTGGTATTATAAAAGTCCAATAAGTACAATGGGTAATGTTGGATACAAAGATAAACTTGACATAAAATATAGGGAAGATCTTAATAGTTGGTTAATATCTAATATGAATATGACCTTAGAAGATTGGGAAAGATATTATGGTAGAAAAAGTAAAAGTGGTAAAAATGTACCCAAAGGATTTAATCCGGATTCATACGATGAGTATTTGAATATGACATCAACGATACAAAAACAAATTGATGATATAAATTCAAGACATAAAATGGGTTATTGGAATAGAAAAGATTTAAATCAAGTTAATAATCTTAATAAACAACTTGTTGATTTAAAATCAGAATATAGTAATCCAGAATTTAGTTATGGTATAACTAAAGACGAACTAATCCAGTATAATCAAAAGAAAAAAGAAATTAATGATTATTATAGTAATATGTTAAAAAATTTAGGTGGTGAAAATAATTCGTCATCTAAATTAGGTCGATTTGGACAAGACAACTTATATATTCCTAAAAAAATTACTACTATAAGTGAAACCGATAAAATTAAAAAAGAATGGTCGGATGAATTAAAGAAATTAGATATATTATTTGGTAAAGATAATTGGGCAAAAGATGTTAGTATTTTAGGTCAAGAATTTGATAGAATTTGGGATAAATGGGGTACGGCATTACAGATTATAGGTAATATTGCAATAATTGCCTTTTCGGGAGGTATTGCGGGAGTGGTGTCAGGTACTGCCCGTGCAGTTGGGTTTACAATATCGTCAGGTGCAATTAGGGCGGCAGCACCTTATGTTGCCGATTCTACATTTAACGCGTTAATCGGTACATATGAATCATCAAGAGGTAAAAATGAAGAGGCCTTAATTTCTTTTCTATGTGCAATGGTTCCATATATAACCTATAGTAAAAATATAGGGAAAGTATCAATCGATACTGCCGAGGGATTAGCTAGAAAGATTATTTTGGGAAAATTTGACACTAAAGAAAGTATGGACATTTTCATAAAATCATTAAGTCCAGAAGAAAGATATATTTTTAGAGATACCATGTCATTACCTAAAGAAATGATAAAAAGAAACTTTGATTTGGCGGTTCAAACTATAAATAAAACTCTTCGTAGTCAAGGTCTTAAAGTACCTAAAGCTGGTATATCAACTTGGGGACCTAAGGTATTAAAACAACTTGGTGTTGAAGGTGGGGTACCATTATCTAGTATGATCGTTAATAGTTTATTTAAAATTATTTCGGATAAGTATGGTCACATATATACCCCTGACCAATTATTGGAAGTTAAAAAATTTTTAAACACATTAAAAACGGAAAATAACATTGAGTTAATAACAAAATCGGCGGAGGCTTTAAACAGTTTAGATAATAAAAAAATATCCAAAGTAAATAAACCAGACTTAGTGAAGTTTTTATCTAAAAAACTAAAAAACACCGAAATGCCACAAGACATATTTGTTAAGGTAAACAAAGAGGTATTAAAAACTAATATAGAACTAATAAAAAACGAAAAATAAGGTATTTTTAATATTTATATAGAATGAGTAAGATTAATCAAAAATTATTAACTGAGATATTCAGACAAAAGGAACTTATGGGGATTAAACAAATCCTTTCAGAAGGTGTGGGTTTAAATACGATAAAAGATTTTTTTAACATATCAGACATAGATCAAACATACACCAAAATTTTTGATGATGTAATGGAAGAAATAAAATCCACCAATCCAAGTTTAATTCAAGACATCGAAACAAATTTTCGTATGAATGATGTTTCATTTTCAAGTTTAAAGAATAGTCCGATAAGAAGAACAGTAAATTTTAGTCAAAATAGTACAATTTTAGAGAATTTATTGTACGATTTAACAAAATCATTAACTAAAGTTATATATTCTGGTAAAAATCCTGCGTATGAAAAATTAGCTGATGAAATAATTGAAGAGTCATTAAAAGGTTTATCAACAAACAAACAGGCTTATGATATTATGGTTAATTTGGCTATATCTGGTGAAAGAGAAAAATTAGAAGAGTATATAAGTAGATTGGGGAATTATTTTGATAGTGAGATCATTAATTATATAAGAAATGTTAAGCTTAAACAAAAAAATCCTTGGTACGATAAACTTTATGAACAAATTAGGAAAAAATTTGGAGAGGGTTGGGTATTAACTGTAAAAGGTTGGGATAAAATAAAAGATTTCAGTTTATACTTAAAGGAATTAACAAAGAAAAATTCTGTTTTAGAAGGTGTGTTTACCAGTCAACCAATTTCACCAATTGCAAAATTGATGCATTTAAATTATAATAAACTTATGGTAACACCAAATGAAATAAAAAGAGATTTAGATGACATATTCAATAGGATTATGGATAAATTAGAACGTGGTGAAGGTACCGATATAGAGGGAGAACAAAAGGAATTGACCGCAAAATTCGCCCAATTTTTATCAAAAAGAGATGAATCCCATAAAATGATTTTCAATCAATGGATGAATGATTGGAAACAAGATCCTAGATTAAACCGACTGTTCAATGAAAATTTACAAACTGGTTTAGATGCTAGTGGTAAACCTATAATTGTACCCGAACCTTTCTATTTTAAAAATGGTTTTACTGATCCAAAATTCTTAGAAATTATAGAAAGGTTTGAAAAGGCTACTGGAACTACTAAAATTGACGAAATAAAAAAAACCTATTCTAAATATCATGGAACGATAGAGATGTTAAAAAATATGGGAGGACTTATAAAATTTAGATCTGGAAGATATTTTTTAAATTTATTTGAATTGGCTCAAAGATTAATAGGAACAGTTATATTTTGGACACCAAACACTTTAAAAGAATTGGCATATAATAAAAGAATGTTGGGGACCAAAAGATGGGTAGGATTAGGTGTTGGTCAAAAGTTAGTTACATCGGTATTAATCACACCCGCATTATTAGCTGCATATAAGACTCTTGGTTCTGCATTACAGGATATGGTTAATGAAGAAAGAAGGGTAAATGCAACAAAAGAGGGTAAAACACCGGAACTTGTAGATTGGTGGTTACTTGATGATAATGAATGGTCTAAGATATTATCTAAATATCCGGGATATGAAGGTGTGGGTAGAGTATTCTTAAAAAATTTTGGAGATTTTAGTCTTACAAATATTGAGTCGTTGGGAACAAAACCGGCGGCATGGTCATTAGCCGCTTGGTATCTTATTAACAATTTACCAAAGGACTTCAAACCTAGACAAGTAAAAGACCAGGAAGAAAGTATTAAAACAAATCATACTGTAACGGTAGATTCGTTAAACCAAATGGCACAACAAGATCCCGAAATTAAAAAGGTAGTTGATAGTATGAAAATACAAAGTTATGATACTTTGGTTCAGAATATTGATACTACATTAAAATTAAGTAATTTAGAATATTAACATGGCAACAATAGATAGAAAAAATAATAGAAAATCATTATTTAATACCATAAAATCTGAATTTCTTGATTCTAATGGTAAGGTATTGTTATTTGATGTTTTTGAAAAATATTTTTTTTCTACGGAGGAAAATTGTGTTTCTGGTAAACCAAATCCCGCAGATAAAAACGGATATGTAAAACAAGGTAATTTATTCGACATACTTAGTAATCCAAATAAAAAAGGTAAAGTAATTAAAAATGAATATTTTAATACTGATGATCCCGAATTTAAAAGTTTAAAAGATAAAGTAACATTTGTTAGAACATATGCCTGTTTTGATTTTCCTTGGACAACTACCTCATCAACAAATTATTGTAGTGGGGCCATGCAAAGTACAGTAGATGCAAGTACAGGTGGATCCACTGTTATGAATGATTATGTTGGTATTTACGATATTGAAAAAAATGATGATATTCCAGTTACAATTGTGGATGTGAATGACGATTTAATTTCATTAGATGTTTCATTTCCTGGAATCGAAAATAATCCAGTATATAAAAAGTTTTCAAAAATAAATTTAAAACCAAAATCAAGTGGAAGTAACGTTTTCGATGTTTATGTTGACGATAAACAAATACCCTCATCTGATGTAACATTTAGTAGTGATAAAAGTAAATTTACTTTTAATATTATGAGTTTTAAAGGTGTGGCAATAAAAACAAAAGACGACCCCACACCTCCACCATCACCTAAAAGTGATGATAGTAAAAAAAGTAAAACAAACACCACAAATACCGATAATACGAAAAAAGATGGTGGAAAAACTATTATCAATAAAACAGTATACAATTATAGTGGAGTAGACGATGATACAGATTTCGGCACTATTCAGTCATCCGATAATAAAGAATGTAAAGATTTTCCATTTACATTAGGTTGTATTAATGATTATATTGGTGATATTAATGAAAAAATTTTTGGTGTTGGGAAACGTAGAGCTAATGTATTCTCAACTCCATTATTAAAACAATTACAGTCGTATGGTTATTTAGTTCCAAATGATAAAGATCCAAAAATTACTGAAGATATATATAATAGAATAATGAAGTCATCGACAAAAGACGTTATAAAAGAATCGGTAAAAAAAGTTTTAAAAGAATACATTAATAATAAAAAATAAGATATTTATATTTAGAGTTTGGCGGTTTGGTCGCCGTTAAATGATAAACTCTAAACGAAAAGGAGGTATTCTAAATCTCGGCAAAGGGTCTTCGGACCTTTTGTTGTTTAATAGAAAACCCCTCATTTCTGAAGGGTTTAATTTTGTGGAGACGAAGGGAGTCGAACCCTTGTCTTTCCTGCTCAACAATAAATGACTACACGTTTATTCAATTGGTTCTCAATTGACAAATATTTGATTTCATACACAGAAAAACAAAAAACTTGTTCCTGACTAAATTTTAAAGAGACAATCAGGCCATGCTCCAACACTCTAAGTGGTATTACACTGTAAGGACTTCTGTTCCTAGGTTACATGTCCGTCGACCCGCATAGGAGGCTAACTTGGTTAGGCTGCTACTTTAGAAGTTGCAAGAATACCTGCAATTTCCATTGTGTTGTAAACGTTGTCGTTTAATTTTTTCCACCATGGATTTAAGTCATAGATGAAGTCTGACTACGTGCCATTTACCCCTGATGCCTGAAATCAAATCCATGGCGTCCCCAAGTAAATACTATACAAATATAGACAAAAAAGGGTTAAAAAACTAATTTTAACCCTAATAATCTATTTAAAAGAAAAAAACTATTTTACTTTAGTTTTCTTAACTTTTGGTGCTTTCACTTCTTTAGGAGATTTGTCTGCCTTTGGTTTTTTAACCTTAGCTTTAACTTCCGCAACAACTTCTTTTACCGCTTCAATGTCTTGTTTTACCTCAACTTGAAGTTCTTCCATTGCCACCGCCTTTTCAGCCACAGATCCACCACCTAAAAGTTTTTTAATTAAATCAATAATTTTCTTCATAAAATTTCTTTTTATATAAATATATCAAAAGTTAGGAAATTACCAAAGGGAGGTTTTTGTCATATAACGCCTCAAAAAATAACTTATTCTTTTCCCATTGTTTATTAGTCATTCCAACTGACATATGTGTAACCCCAATTTTTGTGGTTAACCCAACTTTAACACTTTCTAAATAATTTTCAACACAGAATGAAATATCGTAGAAATGAAACCCCTCAAACTGTTCATTAAATTCCTTCTTTAAAAGACTTTTACGGACCATAAAAAATAAACCATCCACAATTACAACATCTTTAAGAACGTCATTAAATACCCCCTTAGAATAGTGATTTACATGTCTTTTACCCTCATGGATATGACCAACCACACCAAACATATTTTCACGATTATCCCACCATCTTCCACTTGTCAATTTATCCGTTCCAGCAATACCAATAATCCCGTATTTAGGATGTTTTTCAAATAACTTAACAATCTTAGGTGTCATATTTGGAGTTTCCAAAATAAGGTCATCGTGCATGAAAACAACGATGTCATTAATACTTTCTTTTAACCCTTTGTTATAGACTTGTGTTAATGACATTTCACCATCATTTTCATACATTAATATTTCTGTATCTGGTTGCGAAAACATTTTTTTGACATGTTTTTCATACTCCTCATCTTTTTTTCTGGTAGATATAACCACACTTAAAGTTTCTTTATTCTTCGACATATAATGCTTGTATTTTACCGTTAATTTCAACTAAGTCAATAACGATTGGTTTATTTGTTGGTTCATATCCTGCGGTACAAATTGCTGCATTAACAAACAAAGTTTTGTCACCGTATTCAACACCATAACCTTCATGAATGTGACCAAATACATTCACCAATGGATTTATCTCACCGATTCTATTTATTAAACATTCACATCCAACGTGTGTATTAGGTTGTCTCCAATTATTCACTAAATCACCATATCCATTTGGTGGACTATGTGTAATTAATACATCTGTATCCTCCGGAATCATATTCCATTTTTCTTGCAACTCAGAACCTAATCTTGGTAAGTTAAATGCCCAATCATAGAACCAAGGTTGCCAAGGACTACCATAAAATTTAATAGGTCTTGAGAACTCAGGAGTTTCAATAGTAAATGAACTATCTTCCAAATAAGTTATGTCAGATTGTGACAAGTTCTCTGATGACATCAAAGGACTTAACCAATCATACATACCTTTATAAGATGGTTTGTTAATCCTTTCAAAACAATAATCGTGATTACCAGATATAAATATTTTTTGATCCCATCCACCTAAGTTTTGAAACCATTTTATAAAATCTTTAACATCTTTTTCGCCACCTTTATTTGATAAATCTCCGGCATGAATTAATATATCACCTTTTGGTAAAGGGTGTTCCATATCGTGATGAAGGCTATGTGTATCCGATATACAAACTAATCTCATAAAACAAATATACAAATAATTTTCGGATATACATAAAAAAAGTCAGAATTTCTTCTGACTTAATTTTTTGTAAGGGCCGTATGGTTTTAGCATACTAGAGATCCACCACCATTGTTTTTCTAAACAAGGAAAATAAAACTCTGAGAATACAAGTTTTAACAATCGACTTAGGAACATTATTTGTTTCTTTCCTTTTCCACAACCTTTTGAGTTGTACCGATCAATGACGGTCAATTAGATTAACCAATCCTAAAGTCATCAGATACTCTTTTATTACTCATTACTCAACAAATCTGCCGACCTGTTTCAACCTTGCGGGTTTAGAGAACTTTCTTAAAAATCATATTGGGATTGAGTCCCTTTATGGCCGTGAACCCCTCACGACTAAGTAGTCACCTGTCTCCAATGACTGACGAACACTTTTTCTTGTTGATTTTAAGTTGTTAAACCGTAATTAACAAAATTTAGTTATCCGAATTGGGAAAGTAGTGGTTCGCCACCTAGCCAAATCACCTTTTGAGCGACTCGATACTAAACTACTCTCTGAAGTGTCCCCACTTCCATATTTTTGGTTTCCTTCGAGATTAAACCCTTGGTAGGATTTATTCAAGGACACTAACAGCACCACCTGTTTTTTGTCATACCTTCCGTCTTACGACGCTACGGTTTTAAGACCACCATTGTATTGAATCACGCAATAATAAAGTCGGATAACTATATTTCTTACATTAATTCTATGGATTATTCTTATTGATGTTCCCATCTCAACCAAACAACTCGGATTGCTTGGTCATCCAACCCTTTCGCTACGGAGTTACCCTCACTACTTCAGGTTAAATGATATTCCACTTGTCTACTCGAGATCCATTTCTGAATCCGCAACTTACCCCAACCAAGGGTTTGTCACTTTATCCCACTTTCGTGGTTTATTTTATTGACTATAGACGGCCAATATTTTTATTCAAAGAACTTTTAACTTTAAGAACTCTCAAACCATTTGGTGTAGTAAACTTGTTACTCTCACTTCAGGTACATTTTTACTGATTGTTCCTTTCTTTTACAAAGATAAGAAACATTTTTTAAAAAAAGAAATAATTTAATAATTATTTTCTACTTTATTTTTTTTAGACTGTTTTTTAGATGCAACCTTGTCAGTAGTTTTTCCAGTTTTATATTCTGGATTTTTATATAGTTTATATTCGGTCTTTGGAACAAATGCCCAATTGCCACCTTTAACTTTTAATTCAGCCTCAGAATCATCCATTCTTAACATTTCACCAATTTCATGACCCTTACTCAATTTAATCAATTTAATACATTTCATATTTTCTATTTTTAATAATATAATAAATTTTTCTTGAAAAACAAAATTATCAATAGGGACAGTTCCTTCACTTCTGTCTTGTATCTCCGTACCAACTCAGCACTATTGATGTTTGATGGATGAAAAACATCTATTCTTCTTGCGGACTTCCATCGGAGTCCCATATCTTACAAAAATTTATTTCGTTGTATTCTTGTCTCTTCTGCTTCTTTATACCAACGAATCCATGTTAATGATACATCGATGGGTGCTAACACCCACGCCATCATAACAACCATTAGAGTATCCAATTCAGGTGAACCACCTGTCGGATCGTTAGAATATCTTTTATTTAAATTTTTAAACAACTGATACAAACAATAAATAACACAAATAACATAATAACTTACAAACATAATAATTTTTTTTTAATATAAATAATTTTTATTCCCAGTTAACGTGATTTTGACCCCATTCCCAAAATTTCCTATCAACTAAATCAATATCAATATTTTCAATTCCTCTTAAAGTTGGTCTAACGACAGTCTGCCTAAATTCTTGTAATGGTTTAACAAACATATCTAATGAAAGTATGTGTCTTGATAATTCACCATGAACATTACCGTCCATTCTATCGGGTAATGTTTCAACCATTCTTGAGATACTTTCTATTGATCCCACAAAAAAATAATCTAAAACAAAATATTGTTTATCGGGACCCGAAACATGTATGGCCAATGGACCATGTAATGTTTTCTCTTCATTCATTGTAAAGAAATCTTCGGATTTAAATGCACAATGAATATAGTTATCCGGTCTTGTCATCATAACAACATCATATTCAATTCCACTTTCTTTCA
>Ga0247723_1001266_pt1 | contig 15093 bp, 3 predicted proteins | sample MSEWelMarce5H_FC_FD_189079 | JGI IMG/M metagenome (GOLD analysis project Ga0247723, IMG submission 189079) | Subsurface sediment microbial communities from gas well in West Virginia, United States - MSEEL Well Study Marcellus 5H_FC | ecosystem: Environmental > Terrestrial > Deep subsurface > Rock...
ATTATGTTCAATTAAATAGAGCTGACTCAGCATCAAGTGAAAGGTTTGCAGCACAAACAAAAGCTGGTTTAACAAATGAAGGAATTGAGCATTTAGGTTTTATAGTAGGTAAAGATAAAGATGGTACTCCATTAGTATGGCATGGTTCTGAAAAAGGTAAAGCTTTCATTCAAAGAATAGATCAACCTATTGTACTTAATGACCATGACAAAAATAAGTTTACCTATCAAGTATCTTCTATTGTAAGATCTTCTGCTTTAAAAGATGCAGACTTTTCAGGATTGCAAAACTCTCCTTACTATACAGCGTTAGATCCAAAGAAAAAACTTGTACCTAAAGAAGGAGCTACTCCTACTCAAATAGTTGCTGTAGATGCATTAAACAAAAGTATAAATGGCTTTAAAAACTTAGGATACTCACAGGATGATGCTAACTATGTAGGTAGAATTCTTATTGGCGGTATCATGACTAGAGAGACCACAGGAAATACAAGTTACAAAACTCCTATAAAACAAACAGCAGCATATCTTATTAAAGACGTAGCTGGTATAGATGCATTTGATATACCTGGTACAGATTTAAGATTTCCTGGTAAAGAATTTAAAGGAGATGAAGCAAGTATTGGTGTATATCAAATGAAGCCAGATTTAAATTTTAAAGAAAAAGATGGGAGTTTAAACCCTCTAGGTAAAAAGTTACAAAAACTAGGTGTTGATATAAATGATATTGGTAGCAGTTATGAAGCACAAACTAAAGCAGGTACTTTAATACTTTTAGATAACTATGAGCAACTTAAAAAAGATCCAGACTTTAATGTAAAAACAGGGTTATATAAAGGAAAAATTCCTGCTTCATATATTTTAGCTAAGTCATGGCAAGCGGGGCAAGGTTGGTATAAAAGAGATAAGTATAAAAAGTTTTTAGATGAATTTGATATTGACTATAGTAATGCCGCATTGAAAGAGGCTATTAATACAATTGATTCTCCTTATGCTAGTAGGAGCATGACAAAGGAATATGAGCAAGTATCTAAGTATCAACAAGAATACCGTGCAGCTGCTGTTAAAGAACAAGAAGCAAAGCGTAAAGCTGCTTTAATAAAAGAACAAGCGGAAAAACAAAAAAGACTAGCTGAAGAACAAAAGAAAAATCCTAATGCAGCTTATTCTAAACGTGTACCAACTGAGTCTACTTCTGTATATAATCCGTACAAAGATTCCAATGGTATAAAACCATTTAGTATGAGTGACTATACTAAAAAGTCTACTAAGCCAAGTATAGACTTTACAGTATACAGGTATCCAGGAAAACCTGGAGTTACTTATAGAAAAGACTCTAGTGGTAACTGGTATATTAATTCAGGAAAATCAACAGGTAATAAGTACGTTTCTATTAAGGATCCATCTGGGGAGAGAGCAAGAGCTTTATCAAAAAATGCAGTGAAAGCTAAAGAAGGAGGTATTGTTACCAGTCTTACACAAGCTGAGATTAATGAGTATATTAAGAATGGATATGTAGTAGAACAAGTTGATTAAACTTTATAAGTTTAAGTCATAAATTAAAATTTACTATATTTAATTATAACTAGTTATATGAAAAAAAGAGTAAGAATTTACAAAGCCCCAAATGGAGAAGGTAAGTTTCTAAATAAGACAGCTCAGTTTTTAAAGAAAGCTCAAGAAGGAGGAGCTCCTGATCCTAGTATGATGGGATATCCTGGAGCTGGTAAGCAAGAAGTTCAACAAGCCACTGATGATCAGCTGGCTTCTGTTGTATTAAACGATATAGGAAGCTCTACACCTAGAGAAGCAATTGTAGTAAAGCTAGTTAATGTATTTGGTAAGGATCCCAATGAAGCAATGATGCTTGTAGATCGCATGTATCAGTATGTTGAACAACAGCAAGAAACAGAAGTTACTAATGCTGATGAAGACGATGCTGATACAGATGAGATTACAGCAGGAGATGATGCTGCAGTTGTAGCACAACCTGAACAAGAAGAAGTAGAATCTCCATCAGGAACAGACATGGGTAATGAGATTGCTTTAGAAGATACTCCTGATGATGATGATACAGATGTTGCTTCAGGAATAGTAATGAAATATGGTGGTTACTACAAAGCACAAGAAGGTATGGAAGTACCTATTGAAATGCCTGATGTAAGCGCATATATGCCTCAAAATATATCTGATTACTATGGTAATACAGATGCTATCTCACAGATGGCTTGGACTCCACCAGAAATGACAAGTCCTGAGGATGAAGCGGATGGATCACAAGGAGTTGCTGATTATACAGAATCTCAAATGCCTGCCGAATATAAAATGGGTGGAGCTAAACAAAGCAAAAAACAGTTTGTAAATTCTGTCTTGAAGCTTGTTAAGAAACAGATGGGTGGTGGTAATCAAACAGCTGGAAAGTTTTCAAATGAGAATGCAGATCCTACAGGTTCAGGAGTAAGACAAAATAACTTAAATAAATTTGTTGGCTCACTTAAAAATGAATCTGCTATTGCATCAGCTAAAGAACAAGCTGAAAAGCATTATGATCAAATGATGCAACAACAAAAGATGTCAATGCAACAACCTCCAATGCAAGGAAATCCTATGGCTCAAGGTGGTGGTCAGCAAGATATTTATCAAGGACAAGACTATGAAAATCCAATGCATCATTTAGCATTGTTATCTCAGTCTACTAATAATGTATTTGATGAAGATCAAAATCAAATAGTTCAAGCTCAGTTTGGTATTCAAACAGGAGGTAATTCTTTTAATGCAAGACCAAATCTTCTTGGAAGGTTTATTGGTGGAAATAGAATGCCCGCAGGTTTACAAGGTATGCCTCCTATTACTAAATTAGATGTAAGAAGATCTGGTTTGTTTGGTAGACCAAGAAGATACACTGCAGAGTTTGGACCAAGCCCAATGCCAGGAATGGGTGGGCAAGGACAAGGTGCAGGTTTTTATGGTTACGGAGCTCAAACTCTTAGATGGCCAGCTACAAGAAAAAGTGTTGAGACAGCTGCAAATTCAGTAAATAAAGAAGCCTTACAAGAAGTTTCAGATGCTACACCAGGTTCTGATGCAACTACAAATGCAGCTGACAAGAATACTACAACTACAGTAAGTACAACTACTGATGGAACTGTATCAAGTAATACAACGCCAGGAAATACTACACAGACTGAAACAACAACCACTGACGGGAAAACAGAAACAAGTGTTGTAAATTCAGAAAGCCTAAAGTCAACTAATAAAACTAAAGATAAAGACAGTAAAGAATTAAAAGATGGTTACTATAATTATCCTGGAAAAAAGAATATCTACAAAAAAAGAGATGGTGTTTGGTATGTAGATACAACAGGAACAGGATCTAATTTTCAACCTTTAAAATCCGGAGATGTTAAAGCTAGAATTAGTGCACTAGAAAGTAATGCTGTTACAACAAGTTTACCTAAAAAATCTACTACTCCTGCTGAGCCTAAAGTTCAAAGAGATCAATGGGGTAGAACTAAAGAGGATAAGTACTATGGTTTTAATCCTCAAACAGGAAAACGTGAAGCAGGAGCAACTGAAAAAGAATGGACTACAAAAGGAGGAAATCAAGCAACTTCATTTGAAGCAAACTATAATACAGGATGGGATCCAATGTATGGAAACTTTGGATCTGATAAAAAAGCAAGGTATCAAATTGTAAGAGACAAGGATGGTAAAATCATTCCTTCAAAAAGTTTTGCAGCTGTTGAACAGTCTCCAGATTATGGAGGAACTATTTATGTTCCTTGGAATGAGATACCAGATAATAGTGTTGATAATGATGAAGATTGGAATGAAGGTTTTGGAGATGATGTAATGGGAAGTAAATATGGTGGAGCAGTCTATCAAGTTGGCGGATCAACAAACAATCTTGCACCAGATCAATTTGGTAATCTTCAACAATTTATTTATGGTGGGGATGAGTATGATAATATTACACAAGGAGACATTGATGATGTATATTCTAAAGATACAGCTAACGGAGATTTTCCTATGGCTCAATTTGGAAGATCTGTTGGTAGAGCAATAAGAAGTTATTTCCCAGCTAATGTTACACCTCAACAATACACTCAAATGCAAAGAGGAGCTTATAATCCTCAAACAGGTCAACCTATAAACTTTGCACCAGGTACAGGAACATATATAAAATCTGTTGATGTTAAAAGATCAGGTTTATTATCAGGAGCTCCTAAAAAATATACGGTTACTTATGGTAATCAGCAAATGGATCCTTCAAAACAAAACATAATTACTCTACCTGGGTCTGGTACAAATACTGCAGAGTCTGCGGGTAGAAGACCAGAACGTAGACAGAGTGATGTAAGTGGTTTGGGAGTAAGAGCTCAGATGGCAATTAGAAAAGGAGAAAGACAAGCAGACAGAAATGATAGAAGAATAGCAAGACAAGGTCAATTTGATGATGAAATTACTACTGGAGAAAATAATACTTCACAAGCTCAACCTACTATCATAGCTCCAAGAGAAGCTACTTCAACAAATTCTGTTTCATCAACAACAGCTCAACCTGTTGTTCAACCTGCAGCTCCAGTAACAACTCAACCTGCAGCTCAACCTGCTGTTCAAACGGCTCCTCAAGTTATTGCTCAACCTGCTACTCAAGCTGTAGCTGCTCAAGCTAATACACAAGCCCAAGGTCAAATGTATGGTCCTGAGAATAAAAAAGGAACAATAGGTTCAATGTTTGAAATGCCGCGTCAGTTTAATTATCAAGAGAAACCTTCTAGAAGTGTTTATGATATATGGCGTGAAGATGATCCTGGGATGGTAAGAAACTCATATGATGATGACGCTACATTAATTGATGAATCTTATGTATATAGTTCTCCAACACCTGCTTCATCTTACTATGATGAACAAGCTGCTAATAATTGGTTTGAAACAAGAAAAGCTAATAACTTAAGAATTTATGGTAAAGCTCAACCTGAAGATCTTAGAGGACTTACAGATTATGAAAAAAGACGTTTCATTATAAACAGAGATTTATTTGACCAATCAGCTGGATATATTGCATTAGATGAAAATGGAAATGAAGTAAGTGTTCCTTACAACTATGAAGGTGATTCTACTAATACTCTTGGTTCTCCGCAGTATAGAGCTAATGTTGAAGCTGCATGGAATAGACAATCTCCAGAGATTGATTATGATGCCCCTGCACTAGTTCAATTTGCTCCTCAATTGCCAGCAGATAACATGACAAGTTACAATGCTGTACCTGGAAAAGTTTTTACAAATAGAGACAAATTTACAGATACTAGTTATGGCTGGGGAGTAAGACAAAAAGGAGGTGCTCTAAACAGATTTATACCTAGAGCTCAGAATGGAGTAAACACCCCTGTATCATATACAGATAATCCTGCTCTAGCAGGTATGTCAGATGTTGATATGATATCTCTTAACCCAGGTATTGAAGGTGTACAAGGAGGAATAGACTGGAATCAAATGTCAACTCCTGGAGCTAACATGCCTACAAGAGATCAATCAAATGATCCTAAACAATATACTGTTGATCCAAATCAAAGAGAAGGTTATCAAAATAAAAAAGTATACACAGGAAATCCGGAAGATGTATCATTTGATTTCAAAACCAAAAACATGTTTGACAATGATGCAATGCTAAATGTTGCTAATGCCGGTATTAGAGGTGTCACAGGAATGATTGATAGAGCAAAAAACAAAAAGAATGAAGCTAAGATGTATGATAATCTTACAGCTGATAATCTTTATGCATCAGATCCTAGCAAAGACCGTGGAGATTATGATACTAACACTGGTATATATAGAATAAATGATCAAGGTTCAGAATGGACAAGCCGTTCTAAAAGATATGGAGGTAATATTTACCAAGATGGTGGAATGGTTGCAGGTGATGAAGTATTCATGACTGATGAAGAAATACAAGAATTCCTTGCTAACGGAGGAGATCTAGAATTTATATAACTTTACATTATGTTAAGAAGAGTAAAAATTAAAAGTGTTCCTCAGGCAAGAACTGGTTACCAAGTACGTGGGGCTTTAGCAAATGATGTACCTACTTTTGGAGGTGCTGACTACAATGCCTATATTGGACAACCTGATACTAAGGTTAGTAGAACTATGGGGGCTGTTCCAAGAGAGGAAGCCAATCTTGAAGCTGAAGGTGGAGAGACTGTAGTAGGTAACTTAGATGGAAGCATGATGCCTTCATTTAAGAAAATTGTAGGTCCAAGACATACTAACGGTGGTGTACCTCTTAATCTTCCAGATGACAGTTTTATCTTTAGTGATACTAAGTCTATGATGATTAAAGATCCCCATATTCTTAAAATGTTTAACAAACCTGAGAAGAAAGGTGGATACACTCCTGCTGAGTTATCAAAGAAATTTGACATCAATAAATACAGAGAGGTTCTACAAGATCCTAACACAGACAAGATAGATAGAAAGACTGCTGAGTTAATGATCAAGAACTATATATTAAAGTTAGGTGCATTAGCTCTTGCTCAAGAATCTAAAAAATCATTTCCACAAGGTATTCCAGAAATTGCTAGACCCTATATGGAAGCAAATGGAATTGCAGAAGAAGATCTGATACCACAAAAACCAGAAGAGCAACCACAAATGCCTCAGCAAGAAATGGGTATGTCCCCTGAAATGCAGGGTATGGAAGGTCAACAAGGTATGCCAATGCAAATGCCTGATGGTCAACCTGTAGCTATGCCTCAAGAAGACATGGCACAAATGGGTCAACCAGAAATGCAAGGTATGCCACCACAAGGTATGGAACAAATGCAAGCCCAGCCAATGGCTATGTATGGTATGGAGATGGGAGGTTATGGAATGCCCTTCTATAATAATCCAAATGAAATGGCTTACGGAGGTTATGTACCTAGAGCACAAAACGGAATGATCACACCATATGAAGAAGCAAAAACACAACAGGGAAATGTAACTCCAACTGGTACATCAAATAAGTTTAGTTCACGTAAACAATCCTTAGCAGATTATTTAAAACAATGGGAAGGTAATATACCTGGTATCGGAAAGATGTCAGAAGGACAAGCTCAAAAGGCTATTTATGAATGGACTGTAAAAAACAATCCAGAAAGTATTAGACAAATGTGGTTGACACATGGTCTTACAGCTAAAGGAATGAAGAATACAAAATTAAAAGGATTGAGTACAGATGGTTCTGGTAAGTTTACTGAAGAGCAATTGAAAGATCCTAAAATATTAGAGCAGCTTCAAGATGCATATGTAGATAATTATTTTGGTGTAAGACAATTAGATCCAGCTAAAGCACCAGAACCTGAACCAGTCACACCAGAAGAACCAAAAGAAGGACCATGTCAATGTGAAGATGCATCTAAGGCAGGTTATCAATCTAAAGATGCAAATGGCAAATGTCCTTGTACTGTTGCAGAAGATACTTGTGAATGTGTAGATCCTGAAACGGGAGCTATTACTGATCCAGGAAAAGATGCTAATGGTAACTGTAATGAATGTACTAAAGAGATTCCAGGACAAACTCCTCCTAAGCCACCGGCTCAATGGTGGTTGCAAGATACTGTAAACACTATGGGTGCTGTAGGAGACTTAATGAGTACTAAGAAATATATGCCTTGGGAGGCAAGAGCAGATCTTGAAGAACCAAGACCTACATTCTTAGATCCTACAAGAGAACTTGCTGCACAATCTGAACAAGCTAATATTGCATCTCAGGCGGCTGCACAATTTGCAGGACCTCAAGCATTGAACTCTAGATTATCACAAATACAAGGAGCCGGAGCTAGAGGAGCTGCAGATACTCTTTCTAGAATAAACAATCAAAATGTAAACATTGCTAATCAGTTTGAAGCAAACCAAGTTGGTGTTAGAAATCAAGAGCAGGCTATGAATCAACAAATGGCCGGAAGAGTGTATGACAAAAATGTTATTGCTAATCAACAGTTTGATAATGCCAAGAGACAAGGTAGAGCTAATGTAAGAGAGTCATATAATACTGCCCTTACCAATAGAGCTAAGACAGATGCAATGAATCAGATGTATCCTAATTATCAAGTAGATCCGAGTTCAGGTGGTATGGTTAATTATACACCAACTGAGAAGACTCCAAATCCAGGAGCACAAGATGCAGATGTATTTACATATAGAAATCAGCTTAAAGCTGCAGGATGGTCTGAGAAAGAAATCACAGCAGAAATGGCTAGGAAGTTTGGTAAAAAGTTTGGCGGAGCTATCTATGGTGACGGAGGTGGAGTGTATGTTATGGGAGATACTATCTTTCCATTCATGTTCTCTTAAACTTTATAGGTTTATTAAACTTATAAAATTTTAATATATTTACAATATAGATAAAGACAAATTATGGCAACGTATCTACAAGGTGTCACAGATTATATTCCCCAGTATCAGCCTTTTCAGCCTGACCTAAATTTCTATAATAATATTTTACAGACAAAGCAAACCCAGTATGACACAAACTGGCAGTCTTTGAATAAAATGTACGGGCAGTATTATAATGCTGATCTTACAAGAGAACCTAATATTGCAAAGAAAGATAACTATCTAAAACAAATTGAGTTTAATCTTAAAAGAGTTTCCCAATTAGATCTATCACTAGAACAAAATGTTAATCAGGCTACACAGATATTTAAACCTTTCTATGAAGACAAAGGCTTAATGAAAGATATGGCTTGGACCAAGAACTACACAACACAGGTTGGAAGAGCTATGGGTCTACAAGGATCTAATGAAGAAAAAGAAAGAGCTCAATATTGGTCTGACGGTGTTGCTGCAATGAACTTTAAAAAAGATGAATTTAAAGAAGCATCAGATGAAGATGCTATGTCTTTTGAAAATGTAGCCTATACCCCTTATGTAAATGCTGTAGAAAAAGCACAAGAAGTAGCAAAGGATGCCGGTCTATCTATAGAATCAGTTGACTTCAGTAAAGATGGTAGATGGATTATTAAATCTAAAAATGGTGAACAACTTATTGAACCTTTGCAAAAGTTATTTGAAGCAAGACTAGGCAGTGATCCAGCAATCCAAGAAGTTTATAGAACACAAGCATATGTGAATAGAAAAAATTATGCTTACTCTAATGCTGCACAATTCAACGGAGATAAGAATTTGGCAGAGATGAGATACCTTGAAGATAGCTTTAATGTTCTAAAGGCTCAAAGTACTGCAAGATATAATGGACTTAAAGAAAGATCAACTGCATACAGTGATAAGATTGCAGATCTTGAAAAACAAGTTGAGGATGGTACAGCTTCTCCAGAAGTAAAAAAAATGCTAGATCAGTATAAGATGAATAAAGACATCAATGATCAAGTACTTGAGAGATCTGAGAATGAGCAAAAAGAATTAAGCAGCGGTCAAAGTACAGCAACTACATCTACAGGTTTTACAAATCCTTATGGTGATGTTAAGTCCTTAAGATATAAAGTTGATAATGGTATGGCTTCTACTCTAATGCAAAAAGACTTAGAAGAAGCTGCAAACATCTTTGCATTCAAAGATGCTAAGCAAGACATTGACGCCAACCCATATGCTGTTCTTGAAGATAAACATAGATACAGTATGCAAGAGATTGCATCAAGAAATGCTGGTTTAGAAAGAGCTGCTCATATCCGTAATGAAGGAGAAAAGCAAAATCAGATAATGAAATGGAAATTAAATTCTGGTGCTTATTATCAAGATGAAGAAACAGGTGAAATTAAACCTGTAGAAGCATTAAATGAAATGTATGTAGATCCAAATGATAAAGGTACTGCTACTGATAGACTTAATTTAAAAACAGCTAGTAGACATATCAATAAATTACAAACTGAATCAGTTGCTAAACCTTTCTTAACAAACACAGTAGCCTTGATTGAAAGAATGGTGGGAGAAGGTCAAATGAGTAAACAAGAGGCAAGTCATATTTTAGGTTATACAAAAGCACCTAATATTAGTTATGGTATGTTCTCTAAGAAACTTAACAAGTATGGTTCAGCATGGTTACGTGGAGAGGTAGGAGCTAAAGATTTAGCTAGAATTGAAAGTAAGATGACTTCATGGTTAACTCAAAATGGAGAATTATCAGGATTAAGTGGTGAAGAATTTAACAACTATCAAAAATCTGCTGTTAAATTTCAAGATTATACTAACTATCTTAAAGCAGATGCTGATTGGAGAAAAACAACTTCTTATGAAGTAGAGAAAGATTTAAGAAGACAAGGTTATAAAGGTGCTGATTATTTATATGACAATAAAGGAAACCTGAGATCTCAAAGAGAATTTGCTAAACTAGCTGGTTCTTATGCTGATGATTATGAAGAGTTAAGAGATGCAGCAGCTGGTGTGTATACTTCAGGCAGAGTAAAAAAATCTCCTCCAGGTTTTGCACAATTAGGTCAAATGAGTGGTACAGGTAAATTTAGTCCAGGTGTTACAAGCACATGGGTTAATCCTAAAGTACATGGATCTAAAAGTGCTGTATGGTCATCTGAAGTTTTCAGAGATTTAGGAAAAATGGATTGGGGTGCCACTGATAAGAACCGTGTTACATTTGGCGGTATCAGTAAAGCAAGATATGATATGGCTGGAGGCTCAAGAAATAATGTTGGTAAAGCATTATTTGAAGCAATAAGAGGAGAGCTAAGTAATCCAAAAACTAAAATGGGTAATTTCCGTGTGGGAGTTGCACCAGTAGCTATTGGTAAATTAAGTAAATCTGCAATTGTTATTCATCCAGATGCAGATTGGTTAAAAAAATATGTTAAGACTGGTAAAGACGGTGGGGGCACTGGTTTGATTAGTCAAGAAGATTATAACATGATTCTAAAAAATGGGATCTCTTATATCACAGATGCAAATAGCATGACTAACTCAATGTATAAAAGTTCATTCCAAAGTCCATTAGCATCTTATGTTGATTACTATGGTTCATATACATATACAGATCCTAGAAATAAAAACTATAAGTATACCATTAAGAAAAATGCATTAGGTACAGGTGACTATACTACAGTAACAGGATTTCCATTATGGAACCCAGAAGAAAATAAGTATGTCTATAACAAAATAGTAGACAACACTACAAGTTACGGAGGTAACCTGGAAGCTAGTAGAGAAATGATGATGGCTCAATTTGATCAGTACAAAGAATATAACAAACAGTTATTTAATGGCAACTACTAATGATGAAGGTTTCAACTCATTGGATCCACTAGGACCTGAGTTTGGAAAAATAAACGCACCCTTAGTAGATAGTAAGGGCTTGTCTGCTTTTGAAGGAGATAGACTTGAGATGCCTAAAATTAATTTTCCAGAGCCTCAAAGATTTACTCCTGTTATTCCTAACATAAGTAGTCTTGACTCACCACAACCTAATGTTAGACAAAATCTTGTTGGTGCTCCTCCTAATAAACCGGGGATAAATAAAAAAGCAAGTTTTAATGAGATTAGAAATGCAATCAATAGTGACTTAAGAGCTAAGCTGCAAACTAATCAAGACAAAAATTCATATGCAAAAGTATATGCTTATGATGCTGGACCAGATGGTAATGCATTTTATAAGAGATACCAAGCATATGGTCAAGAGAAGTTTGATCAAATTGGTTTCTCACCACTAAGAGATAATGAAGCATTATTTAATGAACATACTACTTGGTGGGATGATCATAAAAGAATGATGACTAATTCATTCTGGCCTTTATTTGGAAGAGGATTTATTTCTGGTCCAAAGAGTTTAGGTAGAATGCTTATGGGTGATTTTACTGGAACTGATATTGAAGATGCTGCGGCTTATAAAGATGCAGCAGCAATTGGTCAATCAAGTAAAAAAGGCATTGGTTCATTTGTAAATAATGGCATAATGAACTTTGGTTATTCTGTGGGTATTATGACTGAAGCTGCACTAGAAGAAGTTGGTATGGCTTTTTTAACTGTAGGTTCTGGAGGTGGTTTTGCTCCAGCATTTTTTGCAAGAACAGCTCAAAATCTTAAAAGAGTTGGCTCAGCAATGACGGGATTAAATCTGGGAACTGACGGCTTAAAAGCAGTTAATAGTTCTTTAGATGCTGTAAATAGTATGCAGGGTGCTAGAAAATTTTGGGAACAAGCTAGAAATGTAGGTAAGATGCCCTTTAGTCCCGTAGGTAGTACAGTAAGAGCATATGAAACCGCTAAAGGTCTTGACAATCTAACCAACCTTGGGAAAGCTTATAAAACAGCTGGAGGTTTTTATAGAGATGTTGCTAGAATAAATATGGCTTTATCAGAAGCTAGACTTGAAGGAGGTATGGTAGAGAATCAAATCTATGATAATCTATACAACCAACACTACAATAAGACGGGAGAAGCTCCAAGTGATGAATTGCAGCATGATATGATTAAGCAATCCAAGAAGGGAGCTCTTAATACAGTACTATGGAATACAGGTCTTATCTATGGCAGTAATGCAATTACTTTCCCAAATATCATGGGACCCAAAGGAGGTATTAAAGGTTTTTTAGAAAATTCAATTAAAGATTTTCAAGCTGTAAAAGGTGGTAAGTATGGTGATCTTGGTAAGATTATGTATAACAAAGCATCCAAGAAAATTGAATTTGAGGCTAACACTTTTAAAAATATGATTAAATCTTATGGGAGTCAACCTCTACATAAGGCTGGTCTAGGTACATTAGGTTATTTCAAAGCAAACTTTACAGAGGGTATTCAGGAAAGTTTACAAGAAGTTATATCTGGTGCCAATGAAAAATATTATACAGATACATTTGCAAGTAAAGCTTTAGGATCATTTGAATATTCTAAAGCAGTGTCTAAATACAATACAGCTTCTCAATTAGATTACTTTGGTAAAGGATTGAGTGAGCAGTTTACAGCTCAAGGTTTTGAAACATTTGCTTCTGGTTTTACAATGGGTGCATTAGCAACTCCAGTAAATGCTGCATTTAAAAATTTAAGCATTGGTTATAACAGAATGTTTAACAAAGAAGCTTATAATGAATTTAAGACTGAGAAGTTAAGAATTACAAAAGATCTAGTTAATCAATTAAATGGTGTTGATATACAAGAGTTCTTAGACTCTAAAACATTTAACTATGCTGTACAAGAAGGCGTAGCTAACGTAAAAGAAAAAGGTACTCCAAGAGAAGCAAATGATGCTGACTTAGAAGGAATTGTGAGTCAGATGGAGCATCTATATAACAATGGTACAACTAGTATCTTCAAAGATAAAATGAAAGCTTTTAGTCAAATGACTCCAGAGGAATTTGAAGAAGCTGTACCTACTGTACCAAAAGGAGAAGGAGCTAAGTATCTTGCTAAGATTCCAGAGACTATTAAGAAACTGGATCAGATAGAAAAAGATTACAATGAGATTAATAAAAGATATCCTAATCCGGTAAACGAAAGCACACTTCCTCCAAAAGATAGTCCTGAGTATGAAGATGCTGTAGCATTACACCATGGATGGAGAAAAGCTGTACAGAATGCTGTTTACTTTAAACAAGCCTTTAATGATACTCTAATTAGAAAAAGAGATATCATGGCTAAGTATCTTTCACAAGCTCCTTTAAAAGGAATGACACAGAGAGATTCTGAAGTTATCTTTGATTACAATAAATTAAGAGATGAAGCTGCTATGCTTAAAGAAGAAGTAGCTACATTAAAAGAACTTAAAGATCCAGAGTCTCAAAGACAATTTGCCGTCAAGCAAAGAAAACTAGAAGCACTAACAAGACTAGGAGAAAAAACAGTTCAGTTTAGTAACTTCTTTAATAGATATGAAAAAGCTGAAGCAATTAGAGCTGAACTTCAGAAACAAAACGGTGGTGAACCTGTAACTGATGAGCAAGTACAACAGGTAATGGATGACATCTTTGGAGAATTCACAGATGAAAATAAAACACAAATATTTTCAGAACATGAGTCTGCCTATAAAGATTACTTGAAAGCTCTTGCTGAAGTTAATGGAGACTTTATCTTTGATAAAGATGTAGATGAATCATATGAGTTATTAGCCGACCACTATAAATTAGGTGCTGAGGGTAGTAAGCTAATGAAGTATGTAAATCTTTTGCATGACCCTAATGCATTCATGGAGGCCGCTGATAGAAACAGAAAATGGATGAAGAGTCTTTATAACAAAAGAGGAGACATCTATGAGAAAATGATCAAAGAACAACTCAGCATTGTTATTGACAATGCCTTGCTTAACAAATTAGCAAATGAAGGTATCTATCTTAGCCTTGATGATTTTGCTCAATGGAAAGAAGATGGTACACCACCTTCAGAGTTTTTTGACAATACAAGAAAGATTATTATTCCTGAAGGAACAACTGAGTATGATAAGTACTATATGTTCTTTGAACAAGCTTCTGAGCTTAAGGATCAATCAACCGGTACCATAAGAGAATCATTGGATCAAGCATTGAAAAATAGACTTGATGAGATTGATGAACAAATGGCAGAGGCTATTGATAAGGTTCCAAAAAAAGAAGTTAAGACCCCTATTGAAACTCTTAAAGCAGAGAATGGTGTTCTTGTTACCCTTACTCAAGTTGCTAATAAATTAAAGCCAGGTCAGTATGCTGAGAATGTTTATGGTGAAGATGCAGAGTTTCCATTAATAGTGTATAAAGATGATGAAGGGAACATTAGACTAGATGGTCCAGAAGGAGAAGTGTTTAAAAATCTAAATGTTGCTATAGCCTTTATTAACTCTGACATATATACTTTAAGTGAGCAAGCTGATCCTGAACTGGTAGCTCCTATCAAAGAAAAGTTTGAGGCCCTTAAGAATAGAACAAGAGAAGAATACGCAGATAGAGTTGAAGAAGTTAAGAAAGCAGAAGAAGGTCCTATCCAAGAATTTGTGCCAATCACAAATGATGTAGATAGCATTTCTGAATATCCTGGTTTATACAATACTTTATATGGAGCTTTTGAAAAGAAAGTACTTCAAAAAATGAACCCTGAGGATTTTGTAAACTTGACAGAAGAGCAAGAAATGAATCTATTTAACAAATTTTTACAGACTGATAAGGATGCAAAAGCTGAGATAGAT
>Ga0247723_1001267_pt1 | contig 15091 bp, 10 predicted proteins | sample MSEWelMarce5H_FC_FD_189079 | JGI IMG/M metagenome (GOLD analysis project Ga0247723, IMG submission 189079) | Subsurface sediment microbial communities from gas well in West Virginia, United States - MSEEL Well Study Marcellus 5H_FC | ecosystem: Environmental > Terrestrial > Deep subsurface >...
GTAGTAGCCAAAGCACCCGACCACAAAGCATTACCAGCAGTAGACGCATCCCACAAAGACCAATGCGAATAAGTTTCAGTAGTAGAAACATTAGTCCACTCAATCGTTCCAGAAGTCACAATAGAACCCGACGCAGCAGTAGCCCACGCAGCAACCTTACGAGTCGCCTCAACAGCCGCATTAGAAGTAGCAGCCTCACCAGGGTCACCCAAATGCAGTTTCACATACACGTTCGTAGGCATAGTCCACGCAGTTTTACCTGTCGTGTGCTCCAAAATTTTTAGTTCTGCATAATTGGAAATTGACATAGGAACCTTTCGTTCAACATACTATACCAAAAGCAAAAGCCCCCCGCCGAAGCAGGGGGCTAAAGCCTCATTCAACTAATTACTAGTTACTAGTTTGTACCAATTGAAGATGCTGACTCAATGCGACGGAGGCTTGCCTCACGGAAGCGACCGTAGCCACCAAGCCAATACCAACCCAATGGCTGCAAACGCATGAGAAGGTCGGTCACGTTACCGCGAACAATCTTCGGCACTGCGCCGTTACCATCTTGTGCTGAGTATGCCTTAGCAAGAGCCTGACGACCCATGATATGTGTGCAATATGCGTCAATCGTTCCAGTCGAACTGGTACCGTTTGAAGCGTTCGTGAACACTTTGGCTCGTGGTGTCTCAATGAAACGTACCGACTCAAACAAGCCGATTTCTCCATTGTAGATACCTTCTGGGTTTACGTAGTTTGCTGGGGTACGCCATGCTGATGCGTCGGTGTTCGAACGGAAGTCGTACGAAACGTCTGGGTGGATGAAGCCGATGTAAGAACCGTTGAAGGTTGCTACGTTTGCTCCACGCAACTGTGCGACAGTTTTGCGAACATCATCAGCGTGCAAAATGTCATCTGTTGAGATTGACTCTCGGCTCGTTGGTGTTGTTGTGCCACCTGTGGCGTAAATTACGTTGGTTCCTGCGGCAAGAACTTCACGGACAACTTGGTCGATTGAATCGCCTGCGTTGTAACCGATGATGTTTGCTGCTGCTGAGTCAACATCCAAGAACGCTGTTCCGCGCAACTTGGCTGTGGTGACAACTGCGTTACCGTATTCGTTAAGAGTTACGGTTACTTGGCTGTCGGACAATGCTGTAGGGGTAACGTCGGTCACTTCGTTCAGTGTTGACGTTGCTGCTGCAATGTCGCTGAAAATTGTGAATGTGACGCCAGTTCCTGGCATTGCTTGCTGTACTGGTTGTACGTCTGCTGCCTGGTCGAACAAGAGTTCTGAACGCAACGCAAAATATGCGAGACGGTCAAATGCTACCTGGTCTACGGACAGAGACGAGAGTTGGGTTTCGCCTGCCATGATTATTTTTCCTTTGTGTAGAAGTTGTTACGAATTTTGTAGTGCTATTCGTGCTTCTGCCAGGATTGAATCTACTTCTTGAGGGCTTCGTGCGTCGTTCAGCCTTCGAGTCCAGTCAACAGGTGGTTGCGTTGTTTGGGTTCCTGCCGCGACTTTTGCGGTTCGTTGCCAAGCGTTTGCTTCTTCTCTGGATGGTGTGGAATCTGGGGGACTAATCAGTTGCGCCTCAACAGCGGCTTCCCTAATGGCATCTGGGGAAAGTTCTCCGTCGTAGCCTTTAACAAAGTACTTTGACGCTGGTGCAGTGAGGTCGATGCCTGCTTTCACGAACGCTAGTTCTCGTTTTGCTACTTCAGATTCCGCTACCAACTTGCGTAGGTCGGCGGTTTCTTTCTCCAATTGTTTCATCCTTGCCCTAACAGGGTTTTGGTTTGATTCCATTTGGTCTTCGTTGTCGTAGTTGTCAATATCTGACATATGGCACTCTCGTTTCTGCCCACACCATGTCCGAGGTACGTGGTGGCTGCGGTTGATTGGTCACCCCATGTCGCCGTACGGTGCGGGGGATTCCCGTACAGGTTCCTACCGTTTAAGGTATCGTTTGTAACTATAACACAACTTATTTACTAATGTTGGTTATTGCCCTACGGTCGTAAGTCCGATGTTGGATTGTTGTGTTTGGGCGAATCCTCCGCCTGCTTCGAATCCTGCTTTGCGGCGGCGTTGAGTTTTGGCTATTCGTTGGGCGGCTGCAGCGTTTGTTCCTAATGACCCTGCTACTAGTTCTTCTTGGGTCAAGGCTTGTTCTCCTTGGAGTGGGCGGGTGAGTTCTTGTAGTTGGGATACTTGGGCGAAACCTGTTCGGGCTTCTTCTTGGGTTACGCCTTGTTGGACGAGTAGTTCTGCTGCTGGTGCTCCGAGGCTGATGCCTGCTTGTTGGCGGGCTTGTGAGGCTACTTCGGCTGCTCGGGCTGCTCTTAGTACTTGGTCTTTGGTTCGTGCTGGGTCTACGAAGAAAGCGGCGAGTGTGCCATCGTCTAGTCCGTATAGGGTTTTGAGTTCGTTGACTACTTTTGGGTCAGTGTTTTTGACTGCGGCATAGCCTTGGTCTACGCGGGCTTTGACTTCATCTGGTGAGATGTCGTTGGCTATGAAGTTGGAGAAGTCTTCTGGGGTGTTGTAGAAGTCTGCTGGCATACCTGCACTCAATAGTGTATTACGGTATGAGGATTCCAACTGTAGATATTGGCTTACCGAATAGGCAGGTTTCTTAGCGGCACGTCGAGTTTCGTTTGCTGCGAAGCGTTCTCGGAAAGCGGCAGATTCACGTAATTGGATACCAATGTCATCTAGCGACGATGATGCTGTTAAACGTCGGTCAGCCAATGCGGTTTTCACATCAGCCAATAACTGTGGGTTATCCATCCCATAGTATTTTAGGGTTGCTTGCAAAATATCTGAAGCGGTTTCTATATCGTTAGTGGAATCAATTTGTGACATTAGATAATCCTTCCAAATGCTTGAACTAAGTTAGCAGCCAAACCTCTAGCCTCTTGTTTGGCATTGTTGGTTTTTTCCCAACCGTATTTAGAATCTGTACGCAACAACCTATCCCACTCACCAGTACTCATAACACGTTTCTTGCCTTCTTCACCAAAGTTTATGGCAACCTCATAGTCGGCTGCAGACATGTCAATAGTGCTTGGGTCTATTTCCAGAAGTTGGGATGCAGTAGTTTTGAAGTTCCCTGCCAAACTTTCTAACGACACACCTTGGTCGATAAGGTCAGCCAAATGTGGGTAACGTTTTTTAGCGATTTCTCGTTGCTGCCTTTGGAAATCTTCTCTGGTTATTCCACCAGTGAGAATAGATTGAACTGATGCTTGGTCTGCGCCTGCGGTATTGAAATATGCGCGGGCATCGTTAACAACGTTCAGGTAGTCGGCTGATTTGGTTGCTCTAGCCAACGCTGTAGGGTTCACATATTTGCCATCGGCACCAGTCTTAAATACTTCTTTGTAGGTTTCTTGTTTCAAACGGTCACCTGTATACCCCATGTTGATGGCGGTATTGACAAACTGTGTGAAGTCTGTGCTGTCGAAACCTAGTTCTCCTACAACGTTTTTAATTTCACGAACTTTGCCAGAGGTGCTGAGTTCTCGGAAGAAGTCTGTGCCATCAAGTTTTGCTGCGAACGCTGATTGTTCTTCTACTGTGAGTGGGCGTGGTAGTGCGTATTCTTTGAGGATGGCAAATAGTTGTGGGTATTTGTTTCGGTCTAGGTCTGTTAGGTACCATGCTTTGGCAGGGTTGTTCTTTATGAACAGTTGTTCCCATGAGTTATCTGTTGCGGCTGGTGCTGCTGCTTTTCCTTTTTCCGCTGGGGGCAATGCTTGATATTCGGCACGTAGTGTCTTGCGATTTGCTGGGGTGTCAGCCAAACCTTTTGCTTTTAGTTGTGCATCAACATAAGTTTTCATTGATGAAGGTGTGCCAGCAGTGCCTTTAGGAATGGCACTTGATGCGGTGTCTGGGAGTGTTGATGGTCCCAATACTTTTTTGGATACGCGACCATCCATGTAGGTGGTTACTTCGACGTTGTTGCCGTTTTCAACAACAGTAACCTTGCTTTTGATTGTGGTGGCTGGGTCTTGTACACCCGTAGGGGTTTGTTTTTCTCCTGCTAACGCTTCTGCACCAGCCATTGTCGTTGGCGTAGTAGCGGTTTCGATTGGGGCAAATGCTGTTTCGGCGTAACCACCTTCAACAGAACTAACAATGCGTGGGAATACAAATCCCTGAGAATCAAAAGAATCGTATTGTTTCGCAAGTACAGCCATATCGTTTTGATATGTGTTGTATTTGTTTTCATCATTAGGGTCTCCCCTAAACCGTTTGCCAGATGCTATTACGGTATCTTCCAAAGATTTGATGCGTGTTTTTGCACCAGATTGTTTTAGTTTTACATCTTCGGATTTAGCGGCAATTGCTTCAGAGGCAGCGCCTTCACGGTCTTTGGCATCGTCATACATTTTTTGATATATGTCAACTTGGTCTTTTGCTGTATTGTATTTTGTTTGAATTGCTGCACGATTTTTGGGGGATGCTGTAGCAAGTTCTGCTTTTAACGCATCACGTTCTGTTTTTGCTTTATCCAGATACGGCAAAATGTCTTTGGATGCTTCCAATTTTTTTGGTTCTTTGGGCTGTACCATTATGCGAGTCCTTTAACTTTCTTATCCAAAATATCGAACAACGAAGCAGCAGTAGTAGCCTGCGCTTCAGGACCAAACTGTTGAGAAGCATACGCTTCTGCAGCAACACCAATGTTCGGTGCCTGAGCACCACCATAGGCTTCAGTTGATTTCTGTTTGAAAGCCATCTGTCGGAACGCAGCCTTTTCTTCAGGGGTTGCATCACGTGCCATGAACTGTCTGAACACTGTGTCCACTGCAGAATCTAAATCTTGTTTGGCGTCAGGTCGAACAGTTTTTCCAAGACCGCCAGTTACCTTATATTCTGATTGAAATAATGTGCGTGCTACTTTTGTTGTGACACCAGAATAGTTTGCGTAACGCAAAAATGATTCCATTGCGGTAAGGTCTGCTGATTCAAACATTCCTGTTGGGCGATAGTTCTTTGGGTAAAGTCCTCGCGCAGCGAATGACTGCTGTAATGCAATACGGTCATTTACGGTAAGTCTTGCTAGTTCGCTATATGCTTCTTTGGCTGGGTCGTACTGTCCACGAACGATAATGCCGCGTTCATCTACAAGACTTTGCCCAACATAACCAAATGATTCTGGGGCAACAGTTTCTCGAATACGTGCAGATGTTGCTTCTTTGGCTGAGATTGGGGTGGTGGAAACAATGTCACCTGGCAGTGGTGTGAATCCTTCCATTTCTGCGCCGATAGCCTGACGTACACCAAGTTTTACGTCTGGGGCTAGACCACTGGATGAAGCACCAAGTGCAGATGGTGCGACCAACGAAGGCACGGTGGTTATTTCTTCGCCTGTTACTGGGTCTTTTGCCATTAGTCTACTTCTCCTGCAAGTTTATCTTCAAAGATACGTGCGAATTCAGGGTTTTGCTGAACAAGCGTTGCTGCAATACTACTCAACCAGTCCTTCAAAGGTTGCGCACGAACAGAATCCAATGAACTTAACCCTACTTCAGCGGCTTTTTGTAGTGCTTCATCGCGGGCATCTAAGTATTGTTTCACTGATTGTGCTGTGGCATTGTCAGAAACACGGCTGTCAGATACCAAGTTGCGTAGTTCTTTGGTGAAAGCATCTAGTTCACCTGGGTTGAATTGGGCTTTGGCTGGGAAACCTGGGTATTCTTGGTTGAGGAATCTACGCCATTGCGATAGCCAATCACGTTGTTCAGAAGAAAGGGTGTCACCTAGTTGGTTTCGTTTCTCACGGTAGATAGATGCACCAATCTTGTATTGGGCTGCAGCAACGATTTCTGGGGCTGTGAGTCGTCGACGGTTTTTGTTATTGAGTTGACGGTTCCAAGTTTGGAAACTAAACCCATCTCCGCCAGGGGCTAGGTATCCTGCGGTGTTTCCGTATTCGTTGAACAGGTCGCCGTTGCCTCGTTGCCATGCGTCGAACTGTTTGGTTGGTTCTAAGCCTCCCTTGACTGGTTCGGTTTTGTGTCCAAGATAGATAAAAGCATCTTCACCAAACTTTTTGATGAACTCATCAACTGCTGTATCACGGTTATTTTCTTGTAGTTTATAAAACTCTTGCGACAAAGCAGAAGCAGTAATGTCACCGCCATCAGTTTCTAAACGGAAGTCAATCCGTGGCGAGGTAGGACCAGTGAACTGGAATAGGGCACGTAAACCTGCCATCACTCTTGCTTTACGTTTCGCATCCGAATACATTTTTGCTACTTCGTTCGGGTCCTGCATATTGTATTCGCCAGTTTGCACCAAGAAACGCACTGTTTCTGCGTACGTCGTACCGAAGATTGTTGCCATGTTGGTTGTGTCACCCTTGATGGCTTCGATTCCACGGACAGCCCAACTCGGTGCCAACGATTTCAAACCAACATCACCGTATGGCAAAACCATATTGCGCACAAAGTCCAATTTTGGTGTATCTGGCAACAGTTCTGATGCAGCAATTTGCACTACAGGACCACCACCAGGAAGGTTCAAAACTTGGAAAGCACCCTTCATTGGGAAAGCCAGTAAGGAACCAGCCCACCCACCAGCAGGAAAGTTAAACACGTTTTTGCCATCTGTTGAGTCTTTATCGAACCAGCCAGATAGGGCGTTGTCAGGGTTATCTGAATCGTAGTTTGCTGCGTTGAAAGCCAACTGTGTTTTGCGGACACGCGATGGGTCTTCAATCAGGTATGACGAGTATTGTCCGAGGGTTTCACGGAACGCTGTAGCAAATGGCATAACCACTCGCAACATGTCTTCAAGGTTGTTCTTTTCTTGGGCGTTGTACAAGATTTTTTTGAGGTCATAGACAGCCATCGCTGAAGCAAACTGTTCTAGTTCTTCAATGGTTCCGTCACCTGTTGATACTTTGCCAAAGATTTTGTCGTAAATGTTTTTGTTGCCAACATATTTTTCTACAGTCATTGACCCTTTTTTGCCTTCGTCAATTAGGTCGGCGTTCAAATCGTCAACATATTTTGTGATGTTTTGTTGCAAACGGGTTTGCTCTTCTGGTGATAACAACTTTGCTTTGTCTGCAACTTCACGGTAAAACGCTTGACGGTACAGTGGTGAGCGTTCAAGTTTTTGTGTTGCTTTGCCAACAAGTTTTGTAAAGAACCAGTCAACACCGCTGTCTAATGATTTGCTAAGACGGTCAAGTTTTTCTGTTTTGCCTTGCACGATACGATTAGCAACTTTTACTTTTTGTGCAAGTTTTCCTTGGTTGCCTTTTAGGTCTACCATTTCGCGCAAACTCTGACTACCGAACAAACCTGGGTCGTTCCCTCTAACGGTAAATGCTTGTTCTGGTGCAACAGGTTGGATGATTGCTTGCGGTTGATTTATTGTTGTCCCTGGGTTGAATGGGTCTTCGACAGCGTAGTTGTCTACACGTACAATAATTCCTTCACCGCCATCATCAAGTTTTACCAATCCACCAACACCCTTGGTTGTTGAATCTTCGGCGTAGATAACAGTATCAAGTCTTATTGGGTCCATTCTTGGTTCAAACTGAACATCAGATGTAAGTTGTCCACCAGCAGTTGGGGTTGGGCGCGTTGTTGGGATACCACGTTCGTCAAGAATTGTTTGTATTCTTGGAACACGGTTGTGCGCTACAACAAAACGGAGGTCTTCATCACCACGAATAATTGTTTGTATTTTTGCACTTGCGGCTTTATCAACCCAACCAGCAATTAGGTTGGTGTCATCTATATTGCTAATTTTGATGAACTGTGTTTGTCCTTTACCATTAGAAATTCGTACACCGTTTTTGAAGTATGCAACAATGGATTTTGCAGCCTCTTTGCCTTCGGTGGATGTTTCCAACCAATCGACAATTCCTGCTGTGCGTTCAGTTTTTGGAAGATTCCATATTGCCGCAACTCGGCGCAGAATAGGGTCATTGTGTATTTGACCAAGGTTGTCAACATACCCAGTTGTGTGCCCTGGTGCGTCCAAACTTCTGTCGATGAGCGAAAAGTTTTCGGTTCGAAACATGCGCTCATTAGCAGCAATAGGGTCAACCAATTGTGTTTGATATAAAGTTTTGCTTGTTGAATCCTTAAAATCATTCAAAACTTTTGTAAGGGCACCACTTACGTCGTCTAGAGAATCTTCAAATGTGATGGCTTTTCCGTCTAAGTTTCCTGTAAGTGGACCAACGTAACGGCTCCCCATGACGGTTTGAATAAAATGAAACGGGTGTGTAAAAAAGTTTTCGTAGCCGCGGGCACCGATACGAATTTGTGAGTCAATCATGTTTCTGACCACATACCCACCTGTGGCTAGAACCATTGGTTTCCATACTTCTGTTTGGAGTTGTTCGGCAATTGCTGGAATTAGTCGTTGGTCGCCATTTCTTTTAGCGTTAGTTAAAGCAACTTTGACAAATTTGTTTCCTGTTAATGCGCGAAGTTTTCTGTAGTCTGGCAAAACATACACGTTTTCGGCTAGTTCAACAAGGGCAGTTGGACCTTGAATTCGAAGTTGGTCTAATTCCTCTCGACCGAAACGTCGTAATAATTCTTTATCGGATAATCCAAGTTGACGTAAATGTTGAAGCAAACCACCATCATCTAGGTTGCCCATTTCGTCGGCACCAAACACACGAATCTTGGCAAGTTCTTCTTTAATTCCGCGTGTGGCTTCTCTAGCAATGTTGGCATCCCCACCAGAATGTTCGGTAATAATTTCAATAAATTTGCCGTAAATGTTCTCTGCAGCAACCTTGCGTTCTGCGGCGTTTTCCAAAGACAGCCCTGCCATTGCTTCGCCAACAAAGTTATCAAATGTTTCTGGTAGTGCAGTATGAATTTTTAGTCCACGCAAAAAGTTTGCCATATTTGTGACAGCCTTGGACCGTTCCAACCCAGTACCAAAGTTCAATACGTTTTCTGTAGGAATGTCTGTGTACCATCTGCTGTTGCGAATGGTTCGATACAGTGGGATTCGTTCACGGATAACTTCACGAGCAGCGGCTGTTGCACCTGTTCCTGCAATGTCACCAATTTGGCGTGGCAACATAACATCTTCAACGTTTGCTGATAGACGTGCAGCAGCCTCACCAATGATTGCTTTAACTTTTAGAGGCGTATCTGCTTCTGCTAGACGTGCTGCCGTTCCAGGGTCAATAGTTCCTTTGAAATCTTCCATGATTTGAAATGCTGCTTTGCCACGTAACGCTGATGCTGCTGTCCCAGTGAGTTTTCGTGCAGCGATTTGTGTGGTTGCTTCTTCACCGAAACCAGCAATACGAGCAGCCATTCTGACTGCTTTATTGTTTTGTTCAAACCAAGAAAAGTAGTCGGAGTTTCTAAATGAGATTGCTTCAGCGGAATCTAAACCTATTTCACCTTTAGCAAGTTTGGATGCAGCAATTGCCACTTCTCCAGTTAACTCAGGAATTTTGTCTGTTTGCACCAAGCCACGGTCAACAAGTTGTTTTGCTAATCCTTGAGATATTTTTCGGGTGCCAACCAAGCCCTTAACAGTTTTATCTGAGTATGCGCCAGTTTTTGCTAATCTGAACGCTTGACCTGCGTACAATGTTGGGTCAGCAAAAATGTTTACTGCAGCATCGAAGAACCCTGAAAGCAGTGAGTACTCTTTGGTTCCTGGTGTGAACACAATGTCGGCGGCACCACGTCCAACAGTCCATGCGTGACCGTTGATTGTTCCACGGAAGTCGCGTGCTTTTTGTGCTTGAGTTTTTGCGGCTTCCCCACCAAGAAAAAATCCGCTACCTGTGTCTTGACCTGAAGCCATCGCACCTAATGCTGTGGACGCGAACCATCCGTCGACACCTGCAGGGTCATTGCCAGAAAATGCTTGTGACGCAGCGTTTTGTACTGCATCAGGTGTGAATTGCAATGCTGCAAAACCCCATCGTGTTGCTGCTTTGGCTGGGTCGTAAATAGTTTTTTCAAACCAGTTACGGTCATCAGGTTTGTTAGGTGTGTTTGTTTGAACATATTGTTTGCCAGCAATGCCAGATATTGCTTCTTGTGCTTGTGGCGAAAGGTTCGGGTTTTTTGCCATGTCCAAAATGACACGTGCTGGAATCCACGGAGATTTTTTGTAGATTTGACTTGCTGCTAATGCTTGTTGTGGTGTGATTGTTTTAGCAATTTTGTTTTGTGCGTCAATGTTCCCTTGCGCGTCTTTGTCATTATTTTCCTCGTCTACGGAATCGAAGACGTTAAAGAATCCAGCCATTAGTAGCCTTCGCGCAAATAGGAATCCAACATGTCTGCAAGTTCATCACTTGGGTAAGTTGCGTATAGTGCACGTAGTTCGTCAAGGATTGGGTCGCTGTTGCGTGGTCCGATGTATGCGTTTCCTTGTGACATGCGCCCTGGTCCGAATGGTGCGCCAGCAGTTACAGGTTCGTTAGGGCGTTCTGTTGGTCGGTCCAATGGTCCAAGTTGACCTGGTGCTGTGTATGAGGTTGATGCACCTTGTGCTGGTGGTGCTGGTGCTGGTGGTGCGCCCATTGGTACTGCGCGTTGTGCAGCCATTTGTGCGCCTGCTTCACCGTATGTTTGTCCTGGTACCGCTGATGGTGCCATGTTCAAATCTGTGCGTTGTCCGTATGCTGCCATTTATAGTCTCCCTCCTAAACTGAGCACTGCTCCAGGTGTTCCTGGTTGTGCCATTGCGCCTGCTGGTGGTCCACCAAGTTGTGCTAACAATCCTTCCACACCGCCTGGACCTTGTGGTGCTGCAGGTTGTTCTGCACCCATACCTGGCATTGCTAGTCCTGGCATTGTTTCTGGTGCGCCTTGTGGTGCCATCGCTGCTTGACGTTCTTGTGCGCGTTGCTGAGTTTTTTGTACAGCCTGATACAAACTCATGTTCTTTTCCACAGTGAGCATCGTTAGGTATGCGAGGTCATCTGGTTGGTATGGTCCGTTAGGGTCAGCGGCTTGTGCTTGGATACTGGACAACAGCGCGGCTTCTACTGATTCGGATGTGATGCGGTCTTTTTCTAGTTCAGGGTCGGTAATCAACGGGTCGGATTCACGTGCAGATTCTTTCGACATCAAACCTGTACCCAGTCTTTGACCTAAACCTACGATAAGACCGTTAACATCGGAACCTGATGATGGGTATGTGACGTAATGGAAGTCTGTTTCGAACACTTTGTTTGGCACATAGTTGGTCATGCCACCTGATGCGCGTCCTTGCAAGAAAAACGATTTCTTTTGATTGCCCCAGTAGGCAAGTTCGATAGCAATAGCAATCTTGTCTTCTTCGTAGAGTGCTTGTTCAAATACTGCTTGGGCTTCTTGTACACGGAAATCAATTGTGGATGACAGCACGTTTTCGCCGCGGCGACCAGTTCGTATGTTGGTGCCTGATTCGCCACCGAACTCTGCAGGGATAGCACCCTCAAGTCGCTCTTGGCGTTCGAGACGGTCTAGCGCGGTATCTGTTTTGTAACCTGGGTTTGTTTGCAACTGTTGAATGTCGCCGCCTTTAACTACACCTAACTGCCCTGTTTTTCCGTCAGCCATCTGGATGATTTCAGGGTTTTCGCCTGCGCGTGCTACCAAGTATTCGTCTGGGAAGATGCCGCGTTCGATAGCGATTTCTGTGAGTGCTTGTAAACGTGCGCGTGTGAAATACATTCCGAGCACACCGTCATACTGACCTTTTGGGGTATCTAATGAGATACGACTTGGAATAACGGACAGTGGCATACCTGTACGGTTCGGCATGCGTTCTAGTTCAATGGTTTCTAATCCTGCTCGTTCTGGTGGTGTCATTCCTTCTGCGACTGGCGCACCCATAACACACAAAACGATTTCCATGTCGTCACAGTATTCAAGAATGGTGAAACGTGAGTCTGGTGTCACACGTCCCATGCGTAGTTTGCCAACAACTTGTGGACCGTAATTGTCGATAAGCCATTGAGCGGTTTTTGTGTACGTAAAAATTGTGTCATCTGGGACTAGGTTGTCTGGGTCTTCGTGTGGTGCAGCGTAGGTGTCGAGCGGGTTGCGAATAGACCAGGTTGGTGTGAGCGTTTTGAAATCTGGGCGAAGGTACACTGGGCTGGATGAGTATGCGAGGAAGTGTCTTGCACGTCGACGCATTTTGAGTCCCATTTTGTTTTTGTCCCAGTATGACAAAATAATTTTTTTGCGAAGGCGTGCTTGTTCTTGTGAGTCTGAGTTGTTTTGTTTGATTGGTGGGAAGAATGGCATCGGCATGGTTGATGCGATACGCATAGAGGTTTGGTCTAAGCCTTGTACGAGTAGGTTTGCTACGTTGGTTCGTGCGTTGCGGTCAAGTTCTGATAATGGTATTACGATGTCGCCGTTGGCTAAGTCTCTTACTTCGCGCATACGGCGCAGGATGGGTCCTTGTGCTTCGCGGCGGGCGTTGTAGAGGGCTACTATTTGTTCAACTGATTGCACTGTTTGTAGTTCTCCTACAGTAGATGGCTATGCCAACAATACTATACTCAGTTACCGCTTAGCATCCAAGAAGGACGCCACTGCCTCGGGGGAAGTTTTATGCCGCCGACTGTTGGGAAGTGTAGTTCTGCAAACCAGTTTGCCATTACAAGGTCGGTACCATTTTTTTTGTCGGGCGACCATTTGGTGAGTTCGTCTACTAGTGCAAGAGTTTTCCAGTTGCCACGCATTGTTGGTAGACGTACTGCTCCTGAACGGTAGAGGGGTGGGAGTAGTGCTTCGATACCAAGTTTTTCGTCAAATTTGTTTCGGTGTGTGGTGTGGGGGATGATGTTTACCATTTGTCGTGATTGCCATTTACGTACAAAGTCGTGGGCTAAGAGGAATCGTTGGGCGGCGTTGACCTCAACCACGATGTGTGATACAGGGTAGCCGTAACTGAACGCACGATTAGTCCAATCCTCTAACAGCCCAGAGTATTCCCCTGTCGACGTGTCGTAACCTAAGAGTTCTTCGGCAGTCAGTTTGATTCGTTCGACATCTATCAAATATCTGAGGTTTGTTGCAGGCTGGTATAGCCACCATTGGATACCCCAGAATTGTGATGGGGATGGGTCAACAGAAATCAGTGAAATGACTGGCGGGGTGAGTCCTTCAGGGACTTGACCTGGTAAACGGTCGTTGTCTATGCAACCCTGATAGAGAACACCGTCTGGTCCTAGTCCACCTGTTATCCACACCCGTGAGATTAGGTTGGTGTCGTCTGCGTCGTCTTCTTGTTGGTATACAACTTTGAATGTGCGCGGGTTTGAGTACCTGATATATGATAAATCTTTCCAACCGAGACGTTGCGGGTCTAGTAATGGTCCTTCGGGGTACGGTTTGGCATCATATCGACGTGATTTGGGACCGTCATCTAGTTCAGGATAATAAGATTTGTACACAATGTGCTTGTATTTAGAGGATTTGACTGGTTCTGTGGCAGCAAATGACTCTGGTGTGGTCATGTCTGACCCGTCATAATCATCGTCGTCGATGTCATACGTGATTTTGTTGAGGCAATGAGCATACAAATCGCCTGAACCGAGTCTTTGTCCTACGACAGCGAGTAATCCTGCTGGGTCTACACGGGCTTCGGCTACTTGGTCCCAGCGTTCTAACAGTTTGTCGCGAGTGTTACCTTCACGGGCGTTATCTACTGATGCCACGTCGTCAAAAAGGCAGAGGTCTGCACGGTGTCCAATGTATTCTGAGTCGATACCGTATGCACGGACGGTTGGTTCTTTGTTATCGAGTCCGTTGCCATCTAACTGTTCTACAACAAATTCTTCTGCACGCCATAGTGCGCCTTTGTCGGATGGTTTAAAACGACCGTAGTCCACAGACAGGCATCCTTGAGCGTCCACTGCCAGTCCTTTCTTAACAATTTCTGGGTCTGGGTGGATTGGTTGTTGACGTTCCAGTGTTTCTCTGATTCGGCGGGAGTATTGTTTTGCCATTGCTTGAGAAATGGAACCAATCATCACACGGATGGCACGGTTGCGGACTATGGACCATACGGCTACGTCGTGGAAGAGGGTTGATTTGCCTGCTCCTGGTGGGACGTTTAATACAACAAATTCTTTTTCAGGGTTTTCTAGCATCGCTACTAGGGTGACGGCTGCCTCTACTTGCCACGGGGACGGAACACGCCCTAGATAATGTTTTCTAAAAAAGTCGAAGTCATGTAGACCGCGTAGTGCTTCGTCGCATAAACGGTTGTGGGGGATGGCAGGTAGCAGGTTGTTTGACTCATCAAGGTCTTGTTCGTATTGACGGTATTGTGCGCCGCCTTCACGTGATTTAGTTTTGGTTACGGCTAAGACTGCTGCGTCTAGTTTGGCTTTGGCTGCTTTGGATTGGGCTAACCATCGTGAGCCTGTGTTGATGTGTACACCTGAGATGCGTGAGGCTTCGGTTATTGATGAGCCTGCTGCTATGGCTGCGAAGAATCGTTGTTTGTCTTCGGGGTTGACTTTACGTTTGGTTCCCATGTAGGGATAAGACTACTTCTTTTTAATTGCGTATAGTCCACCAAGTGCTGCTGCACCTTTAAGGATTTTTTTGCCTGTTTGAATATCTTTTACAATGTTTATGCCGCCTGCTGCTGCGCCACGTGCTGCTTGTGTAGAAATTCTTGCAGCGTTTGCTTCCAATCCTGTTAGTCGACCAGCGGTTTGTGCGGCTGATGCAAGTTGAGTTGAAGCCAACGTTTTGCCAAAGACGGTGTTTGCAATATATGTTTTACCGCCTTCTCCAATTGCCCCTAATCCTTTGGTTGCAGCAGCCCATGTTGCGTTCCCTGCCCCTTCAATGGCTGGTACTGCGTATCGTCCAAGAAGTTTTCCCACGATTTTCCCGCCTGCTATGGCTACTACTGAACCTGCTTTTGCTGGGAGTGCTGTAACAAGTAACGCGGCTAGGGAGGGTATACCATATGTATATCGTCGCTCGGTGTTTTCACTCTTTTGTTTGGTTGTCTGTAAACGGTTACGCCGTGATACGTTTGGACTCGACCCATGCCTTGGAAGGAGGGGGTTGGGCTGTCTTACAGTTTAAGTCGGACCCACTTCTTTTTAGA
>Ga0247723_1001269_pt1 | contig 15082 bp, 21 predicted proteins | sample MSEWelMarce5H_FC_FD_189079 | JGI IMG/M metagenome (GOLD analysis project Ga0247723, IMG submission 189079) | Subsurface sediment microbial communities from gas well in West Virginia, United States - MSEEL Well Study Marcellus 5H_FC | ecosystem: Environmental > Terrestrial > Deep subsurface >...
GATAAAAACGGCTTCTCTTGTTTCCCCAAAAAAACGCTGTGAGTGTTGGGGTTCTGTTTTCCTTACTGGCATTGGGTTTGCGGTTGCTATTCTGCCGGCGTCTCGAGCTGCACGGTACTGGTTGCCGCGTGTTGCGTTGCATTTTCTGCATGCACTTACCATGTTTTCTAGTGAATTAACACCGGGTTGGTCTGCAGGCCAGCGATCAACTTCTATTAGGTGATCTGCTTCGCTTGCTGGCATACCGCACCAATGGCAGAATGGGTTTTCTGCTAGCAGTATGCGTTTATTCTTTTTGTATTCTGCTGTGCTTCGAGCACGTGGCCCCTGCTGTTTACTTGGCATTACTCACGCGCCTACGGCTTGTGCTAGCGCGGCGCAAGCGCCTTGCTGTTGGTGTTGGTTGGTTATTTATCATGTCGGGCTAATCCTTGTGCGTATGTTTGTTATGTGTATGTCAATGCTTACACCATGTAAAGCCTAATGCGCTAAAGCCCCACCCACGGGGTTGCCCTAACCCGTACCCACTTAACTACTCATTGGCTGATTATGTTTACAGCCTGCCACGCCAGCGGCCCGGTCATTTCGTCAAGCATGATTACGGGCATGGCGTACTACCTACGTTGCCGTATGTTCCCAACTACCGTGCAACGGGCTTAGGGCTTGGCTAGTCCTACGCGCTTACGCGCTGGCTAGAAAACGTATGATTACAGGCAACTGGTTAGGCCGCCACACTTGCACAATTACGCCGGCTTTATCTAAACGCTCGAGCCAACGTTCCTGTGTTTTGCGTACTACTCCGATATCTGTTTTAAGTTCCGCGAAAACTAGCACACCCTTGCTATTCAGTAGCACAAGGTCAGGGAAACCGCTATCACCCTGTATGTGTGTAGCCCATTTGCCTCGGCTGTTCATCGCTGGTAGGTCATGGTGAACTAACCAGCCATACCGAGTGGCGATCTCTATAACGCTGTTTTTAAATTGCGCCTCAAGCATGCCCATTGGCTGCCTCGTAATGCTTGTGTATTGTTTTTGCCCAAATGTCATTAGACAAATGTTCAGTACCCCAACGCAAATGGCTTATTACTTTGTCTTTGCCTATGTAATCGGCGGTGCTTTGCATTTCCTCAATGAGGCGCACCATGCGGGTAAGTAGTTCTAGTTGCTGCATTATGTCCATCAGTCAGCCTTACTACTTGGCAACGTCTTTAACGCGTCGATTATTTGCGTAGCCTGTTCAGGGTTCAGCGTCTCAAGTGTTACAGCATCGCTGTTAAGCGTTACCGCGATGTAATCGTGCAGCGCTGCCTCATCAAACCCCGCGCCCTTAGCCAATGACTTAATAAAGTAAACCTGTTTTTGGCTGGCCTGTTTAGGGTGAGCGCTCGAGGTTTCGCGCCGGATTGGTGCTATTTGTGCATCAGGTTTTTTAGGGTCTTGCCGCGCTTCTATTTCATTACGGCTGGCAATGCTTTTGTTTATTCCAAACCCCATGTAACCCAACGCACGGCCTAACGCGCTAGTCATACCAACCATGAACTCACTGTTTTTGGTGTATGGGGTTTTGCCCGGGTAAGGCTCTGCAGCTGTAGCAATGCTCGGTAACGGGTCTTTATCGTCGCGCCAAACGGTAACGGTGCAACGGTAAAAGGTCGAGCCATCAGGCATGGTGACTACCTCGGCGCTGGTTTCTTGTATGCGTAAATCAGGAAAACGCTTTAACGCTTCCGCTAAGCGAGTTGGTACGTCTACGTAATTGTCAATGTTAAACGCCATGTCGGGTGCCTTTACTGTTAGTCGGGTTAATTAGTTATTTATAGCAGATTGGTATAACACAGTTGCGGGCAACATTTCCATAGGCCATAACTCGGTTTGTGGCATCGCGTAGCAAGGTAGAGGTAGATCAGTTGCCCAACGGCCCGGTGTGTTGCAACGCTTAAGGTTTGACCAGCCGGCAAGGTTTACGCTGTAGTCGTCGCGGTCAATGATCGCCAAAATGTATAAGCCGTTTTTATCCTCTTTGTGTGTGAGTAAACGCCCGTTTGCATGGTATGTGGCGCGTACTTCGTAACCTGCAACGTCGTTGGCTTTAGGGTCATAGGCGGTAAAACCCCACTCAACGCCAAGGTAAGCAGCTACAGCCTGTTCCCCGTAACACCCTTTTAGGTGGCGGTCATAACTTGTACTGGCTACCGGCACGTTGTAACGGTTTTTCATTTTGCCTACTTCGCACTCCATGGCTTTTTTATATGCCACGTCACGCGCATTAAATATCTGTTCGGGTGTCAGTTTTACTGTTACCACGTCAGCCGCCTAATGCTTCGATTGCCTCGCTAACGGCCTGCCAGCCTGTTGCGTCGCCGCTTAGGTCTAGGTCAGTTGCAACGCGCTTTAGTCGGGCTATTAGGTCTGCGTGCTTAGGTTTGTAGGGGATATGTGCGGGCCTGCATATTTCATCTATGAGATCAAATACAGCCATTTGGTGTTTTGTTATTGCGTTTGCTGTTGGGTCTAACATGCGTCGGGTTTCCTCACTTAGTGAATTGTCGGGGTATGGCTGTTCTTGCATTTAGTTTGCTGTTTTCCATGGTAGCCAACCGCTGTTACGCCAAATAGCAACCATGGCTCGAGTGTTTACGGTTGGGTCAAATAGATCGCTGCACGTTTCTACGATGCCTTTAGCCTGCAACCAGCCGGTAGGCCAATACTGGTTTGGCCGGCACCAATAACCGTTAATTTGGTAAATGGAATAACTGCCCCCGTTCGTGTCGTAGGCATTAAACGCATCACTTGTGCATCGGCTCTCGCGATTAGCCACCCGTAGCGCTGTTTCTAGTTCGCTAGGCGGTAAACCCTCAGCAAGTGCCAATGTGGCTACCTGCGTGCATGTGTTCACGTATGCGGGCAACGTGGTGGTAGTAGGTGGGGTTGCCTCGTAAACGGTGGTAGTGCTTACGGGGCGGTCGGGTGCAGTTGTAGGCGATGCTGGTAGGGCTAGCGCAATGCCGGCAGCTGCAATAGTGAATAGCGCGGTAAACGCGGCTTTTAATGCAATGGTCATAGTTTCTCAATCGTGTAGGGCGTTTGCCATGTACCGCTAGCAATGGTCTTAAACGCAATTTGGCTGTGTAGTACTTCGAGTGTGTCAGGGTTTCTAAAAATCTGTACCAGTACTTGCTGGCCGTTTTCTAGTCTGCCTACAAATGCTTCATAGGTAAAGGTTTGTAGTTCAGTCATGCGCGGTAAACCTCTTTTCGTCGGTACGAAAACGGTAGTAGGCGCGTGTTACGCGGTGGGGGATACTGGCGCAAGCCCTTGCAAGTATTGGGTTACCGCTGCAGGTACTTTGTCACCGGGCCAGTAAAACCAATGCCACGGCTCGGCTGGCATTACCTCAAGTGACCAACCAAACTTAGGGCCAACCTCACACATAAACTCAAACGTGGCGCCCGACATGTTCGCAAAATCACAGGCCAAACCGAGGTTATGCCGGCTGGTACCGGGTACTGCCATTGGCGCATTGCCCGGCTTTAGGTAATAGTTTTTGTTTTCGTACACTCGAGGTTTAACACCGTCAATAGGTGCCAGTTGGTAACGCGCTAAAAACCCTTGGCGTTGTAACGCAATACTGCGGTAAGTGTCACCCGCGCTAGTTGGCTTAAATTGTTTAATGCCCTCAGCAAATGCGGCAGCTCTAACCGCGTTGTATGCGTTCGCTGCTAACGGGTGCAATTTGCCAAACGGCTTAACATCTACCAACAGGCTGGCGGGCAATTCACCCGGCTTAACGTGTGCCAAGTTAGTTGGTAAAACCAGTTTTTTAATCGGTGGGTGCATTGTTGCCGGGCTTACTCTTTAGTCCGTTAGACGCAACTAGGCCGCTAAGTGTGCCAGTAAGAAAAACCAGCAACGTGCTTAATAGGTCAATTAGTTGAGCGTCGGTAGGGGCTTGCTCGGTTGGCTGATCTACAAACAAAATGCCGTAAATAAATGCCATAACGGTAAAAGAAAAGCACAATGCCATTAGGCGGCCCACAAAAACAATTAGTGAGGCGTGGTGTTGTTCAGGTGTTTTATTCACATGCTGCCTTTGTAAAACATTGGTACTCGATATTTGTTTTAGAAACCGTGCAACCACTACAACCCCAAATCACTACCGCTACAAATAGCGCGTAACCAATCATATAACGCCATTTCATTAAGGGGCTGGCGGGTAAGGGTTTGCGTCTTTAATTGCTTGCACGGCGTTATCCCAATCGGCTTGCGTTTTTGTTCCGCGCTGCCACTCAAAAAATATCGGGTCGCTTTTAGCAATGTATTCGTTATGGCGTGTTTGGCTTACGTAGTCGTATTGGTTTTGGTAATCCACGGCTGGCCATTGTGCATCTAATTCGGCTTGTGTTGGCTTAGGCGTGCTATCAAGCCATACGAGGCCGTCGTATGTGTCGCCGTCTAATGTCCATTGTGACGTTGAGTAATTAGCGGTTAATACGGCTGAATAGTCAATACTCATGCGCTTATCTCCAAAACCGTAATGCTCGATGGTGTCGTACTAAATTGCGCTGTGTCGCTATCCGTGCCAACTCCGTTTAATCGAAATGTTCCTGCTGCTACTCGAGCCTGTACTTGGTAGGTGGTTGCAGCCGTAGTGGCTGGGCTGTCTAAATAAACAATGTTGCCGGGCAAAATAGAATGAGTTACGCCCCAGTCTGCGCGGTTATTGCTATATAAAGCTGCTCTAATTCTGTTTGCGCCGTTTGCGTCACCCACAAAAGTTGAGGAATTACCACCCGACAAACGAATAGAAACGCTGTCGCCCGTGGCAGCTGACGTAGACATACTGACCATTGCAAATATAAGTATTTTGCTAGTTGCCGATGATGGCGTGATGGTCGCGCTTAACCCTGTTATGTCTGTAAATGATGTGCTTGTGGTAGTAAATTGGTTTGTTTTTGCGGTGCTGACAACTTGCAAAACGCGAAACGCGCCGCGCAAATTATTCATTTGCGTACTGGTCAAGACCTGCCCGGTAGTGAAACTGGCCGGCAGTGTGGTTGGTGTAGCCATGGTTCTAGTTTACGCTAAAACTGGCTGTGGGTCTTGTATATCAAGTTTTCCGTAAATTGGGTCGTCTAGTACAAATTGGTAGGCAAGTACGGTAGGCGCGGTGTAGTAGGTAACGCGGTGACCTGCCACAAAATCAAGCCTATGTTCTATGCCCTCGACGCTTAGTTCTTGGGCTACTTGGCCGCCAGTAATTGTGTTAGTTATTGTGATCGTGTCGCCAATATCTACGGTGGCTAGCGTTTCTCGTTGGGCGTTAGTGAGCATTAGGTAATCGGTTTGTACGCCTGTAAATGTGGCTGTTGGTTCGCCAACTAGCAGGTAACTGGCGAGGGTTGCAGCTGCAGCGTCGTTGTGTAAAAGGCTGTCTGTAATGCTTGTGGTTTGGATTAGGTATTTTGCTTGGCTTGCCGTATCGTTTGCCACTTGCGGGCTTGTAGCGCCAAGGTGTTGCACGCTTGCGCGGTTTACCACCTGATCGGCGTTATAGGTTATGGCCAAATTGTTGTATGGGGTTTGGGTGCCGTCGTCGTGGAAATCTGCCACGCTGCCACTAAATGTAAGTCCTATTCTCGGTTCAGAATTCAGCACCCCTGCACGTGACATAAAAATACGGCCCTGCTCGGCTGCCTGTATTTGGTCTATGTAAGCCTTTACGTTTGTGCCGTTAGGGATTGTGTACGCGCTAGCACCGCCTAGGGTTTGAGTGCCTGTTTCAATGTTGCGAGATGATGCCGGGTAAGCAACCTCGGGCCGATCAAGTACAGCCGATAAGCGGGCGCTGCTTAATTCCTCGGATACGTTAAATTCTGACATTGACGTTTGAGCCAGTAAATAAAAATCGTCAGCGCAATACACGGTAACGGTGTTATTTCCGCCCAATTCATACGAGTAGTCATAATTGACGATCTGACCAACAAACAACGGCACGAACGCGTTAGCGCTGTTGTAACGCCCAAACGAAACCCTACGCAACGGGGCAAGCGTAAACTGCCCTGCAGGGTCTACGAACGGGCTAGACGAGTACAGCGGGTTTAATATCCCACCAGCCAAATTATCATCAAGGCTAAACGTCATTGTGCCAGCGCTGAACTGATCGCCTATTTCGCGACGCCCTCGATTAACGCTAATGGCTTTGCTGTATTCCATCATTGGGGCAAATTCGCTTACGCCGTCTAAAACGTATTCGGTGCTTCCAAGTATTCCACGGGTCGCGCTATCCAAGGTAAACGCGTTGAGCATAAACCCAGTGTCTATAAATAGTTCATAGTCTCCGCTGGCAACTACCGAGGTAGCCATTACGCCACCGCGATATTTGCCGGGCCTGCAGCCCTGTTGTATGCGCGTATTGAGTTAATGATTACTTCGCCAGTTTGTGCACTTGGCACAAGGGTAGACAAGTTAATAGTTATGTCACCGCCACCAGTAACGCCGTAACTTTGCCCTGCAGGTAGTGGGGTAACTGAGGCAACCTGTGGGCGTGTAATCGCTTCGCTGAACCCAGCGCTAATGCCTTTAATGTCAGCAATTTTAAGGCCCTTATTTTTTAGGCGTTTTTGTGCCTCATTAAATGCCGCCTCGACACCCTGCAAATATGACTTAGCGTTATCTACGCCAGCGCCAAACCATGCGGTAGCAGCCTGCTGGCCGATGGTTGCAGCTGCGTTATCGGCAGCCATTACTAGATCGTTTGTTTCCTTAATTGCATTGACACCGCCAGCGATCAACTCGGCTGCAATGGCAGCGCCGCTTTCCCCGCCCGCGTCGAGCACGGCCTGTAATGCCTGTTCGCTGAGGCCCATTTCCAATAGCGTTTTAACGTCTTTGCCGTACTTGACAATTCCTGCTACTTGATCGCGCAAGCCCTGTAGAAACCCTGCCCCTGTTTCATCGCCAGCGTCTTTGGCGTCAGCAAAACTAAACGCGTCTTTAATGCTGTCACTTACCTCAGTAGCAAAATCACTAAACGCCGATTGCGCGTCTATTAACTGTGTTTGTGCATCGGCTAGCGCGGCTTCTAAATACTTTGTAAGGGCTTCGCTGGCTTCCTTTACTTTGTCTGCCATGGCTTTAGCGGCTTTGCCGGTGCCCTCGAGTTTTGGTGGCAACTGGCCAAGGCCGTTATTTATTTCGCTGAGTTGCGGGCCAAACGGTTTTATGGTTTCTACGCTGGTTTTGGTTGCAGCCTTAAACGCCATAAACGCGCCCGCTGCAACTACAAGCCCGGCAGCAATAGCGGCAGCACCAACACCAATGGTTAGCGCTGTGTTAGCGGCTGCAGCTGAGGCGGCAAGTGACCAGTTAAGCGCGGTGGTTACCACGGTTACAGCGTTAGCAATTACTTGCGCGGCCTTAAATCCGATAAGCGCGGTAGCGATGGCAGCAATAGCGGTACCTACAGCCATGAGCGTACCTACGTGGTCTTGCGCCCAATTACCAAAACTAATGAGGTACGGCAGTACGGCCTCAACGGCTGGCAAAATTGCCAACCCGATTGCTTCGGCTGCTTCACTTAGCGCGACGTTTAAGCGCTTAAATTTGCCCTCGGCTGTGTTCGCTGCTACGGCTGCCGAACCACCAAACGTGCGCGACAATTCAGCCATAACCTCATCGAGGCTGGCACCGTCTTTAATCATTGAGTACAACTGTGGCGATAACTGGCGCAACGCCTTAAAATTTCCACCATACGCCTTGGATAGCGCGTCGCTTACTGTCGCTAAATCAGCCCCCGTACCTGCCGACACGTCGAGCGCCAATGCAAGTGCATCGTTAGCCTGTGCAACGTCTTGCGTACCTAAAACGAGTGAGGCCATCGCGGGGCGTAACTGATCGTCAGCAACACCAGTAGCCATAGCCATAGCACTAATGGACTTTTCGGTAGCGCTAATTTGTGCGTCGGTTGCACCTACGACGTTTTGCAATGTCTTTGCTAGTTGGGCTTGCGCGGCGCTGTCCTCTATAGCGGCTTTAACGCTAAAACCAGCAGCCGCGGTAAGTGCACCCATGGCAGCAACGGCAGGTATAAACGCTTTACCCGCAATGAACCCGGCACGCTCTGAGGTGGTTTCTAATTTCTTTAGTTGGGTTAAGGCTTTAGCAAACCCGGTACCGTCAAGGCTTGAAATGATCGGTATGTTAATTGCCACGGTTAAAACCTAATTTCATATTTGTGCGCCGGGCAACGTCGTTAATTACTAACTCTACTTTGGCTTCTACTGCCTCACGGTTATTAGTAACTGCTTTGTCAATGGCTCGAGGCTGTTCGCCTACCTCAGCGTTTAAGTTGGTAACAAACATGCTCTGTGTGTTGCGCCCGGCATGGTCATAGATCGCGCCAGCTGCGTTGGCCTGTTGGATAACCATTAACTGATAAGGCTTACTGCCGTAAACCACCTGCTCGGTATGGGTTACCACACCGTCGGTAGTGCGGTTGTAATTCACGTAGCGCTCTTTGCTGGCGCGTACACCTACCTTTACCTTAAAACCTTTTTTAACGGCGTCTGTACGCCATTGGGTGTTACGGCCTTTAATGAGGTTGCCGCGACGCATACCGCTTAACGGCTCGCCTGTTCCTTTGCTGTTATCAAAATGGGAAACCATGCTGCGAGCCTCAGCAATAATAACCTCACCGGTGCTCTGTATGTCTTTAGTGATCTGTTTCCTGTAGGCAGGGTCAAAATCATTTAGCGCTTTTAACGCCTCTTTAATACCGTCAATTTGCGGGATAGCCGAGCGCGACGCCATTACCTACCGCCACGTTGCTTATTAAGTATTTCTATGGTGGCGTTCATATCGTCTAACTCGAATGATATCTCACTAGGCCAAAACCCTGTTGCTACTAAAATCTCGGCCAGCGCTCTACGCACCGTGCCGTTTAGGCTTTTGGGTCTGCCTGCTCTACTACCTCAATAGACGCCAACGATGTAATAAACGCGTCAAGTGTTCCCGGTACTGTAATGCCTGAGAAACGCGTAGCCTCATAACACAAATAGGCCAAATCCTCAATGCCAATACCTTGCGCCATCTCTGACGCTTTGCGCTTAAATTTGCGTTCCCAACTAACAATGGTCATTAAGTTAGTGGTTACTTCATTTACGGTGCCATCGTTAAACGTGGCTTTTAGATGTAGTTGCATTACTTGCCTTTTCGTGTCGGGCCGTTGCCGGCTTTAATTTATACTTCTACTACTGAGTACACGCCGCCGGTGAACGTCACAGACATTGTGCCAAGGGCACCCATGGCCATTGTGTATGGCAGCGCCTCTAGGTATGCCCCGGTTAGCGTCATCGTTGGGTTAGTTGCGGTTCCCGGGCTGGTTGCTGACGGTGACCATGAAACCGTAACCTGCGTGCCTACCAAACTTTTAAGCGTTGCGTATGTTTCCGATGATGCAAACGACGCGTAAAGGTCAAGCTGCAAGGTGGAATTCTCGAGGCCCGCTACGTAGGACCTGCTATTAGTTCCAAACGCGGTGCTTTCTAGGGCTTCGATAGTCCGGGTGAAAACTAAACCTTGGCATTGGTCCTGCAAGGAAACCGCGCCCACGGTTACGTTTGGGTTACTGAGGTAAGTTGAGGTTGGCATAGTTGGTTATTCCTTTGCTGAGTTCTTGCTATTAGTTTTAGCAGGTTTTGCGGTTTCGTTTGTGGATTGTTCTATAAACCCGCCCTCGAGTAACGCGGCAATGTTAATGCCGTTGGCCTCTGCAGCCTCGGCGTCAAATTCATCGCCGGGGGTACCGACGCGGGGGCTAATAATTTTGTATGCCATGGGGTTTAGTCCTAACTTGTTTGGGCTTGCATCTCTATTGTTAAATCATACGCTGGCATTTCGGCGCCGCCGATGATCGCAATAGTTGGGCGCCCGCTGGTTACTGCCACGTTTTTGCCGAGCACCAAACTGGCTAGGTGCATAAGGTTGCGTTGCGCGTCAAGGTTGCCCGGGCCAAGGGTAATAATGCGTACGGTGTAGGTCATTTGCACGATGTTGCCACCGCCACCATAAACACTAAACGTAGGGGCATCTATGAACGCACAGGGCGGCACAAGGTTGCGGGGGTCTGTTACCACCTGCAGGCCCGTAATGCTCGTTAGCGACGCTGCTAGATCGTCTAGCGCCTCGTTAAATAGGTCGGTGTAGGCAACGGGCATTAGGCCACCGCTGGTTTAGGTATGCCCAATAGCATTTTGATTGCTGGGCTTAAACCAACTGACGCCCCGGCAGACATGCCATCAAATGTGGCAAAGTCGGTTACGGCGCCGCGCTGACGGTAAAAGAAACCGCCAAGGGAAATGGTGCCGAGGGTTACCTGCCCGTTTGGTGACGTGCTGAGGCTGTCAATGTAACCGGCCTCTTGGCGTCGAGTAAATGCGAGGCTGTTAGCAGCTAACGCGCATTGAGTTAGAAACGCGGTATCGAGTGCCGACGCTGTACCGATGCCTAGCCAGTCCTCAATTTGTGTAGCGGTAATCCATGTGCAGGTTTGCGTAAATGTAATGCTGCCTGTTGAGGCTGTGCGCTGTACGTCGGTACCGGTGCACTTGTATAGCACCTGATTAGGTAGCGGTATTTCGTAGTTAAAAAGTAGGTCGCCCTCATCGTCTAACCCGATAAACAAATACTCGGGTAGATCGTAAACTGTGAACGTGCCATTAAACGGTACTGCAACGGAACCAACCGTAAAGGTTCCGCCTACAACTAAATCATTAGGTGTGAGTGTTTGCAGTACCGCGTAATTGCTAAGTAACTGTTTATGTGTGACCGTGTAAGCGGCCATAACTGGCCTCTTTTCCGATTATCAGACGAACTTAACGAACTTAGTAGCGTCTGCCATAAACGCTGCAGCATAACCGCGGTAAGCGATTGTGCGGCCAAGCGTGCTAGGCACGTCTACTGAAATTGCACCCTTTTGCTGTTCGTAAAACTCGAACCCTGCAGCAGGTCCAGCAGCGTGGCCCATGAATGAACCCGGCGCGTTTTTGTCTACTACTAAAACCAAACCAAGTGGGTTGCCGTTCCATGACGCTGCGGACAATTCGCCCGGTGCGTTCATTGCGCCGATCTGTGGGAATACTGGGCGGCCTGTGCTATCCACAAGTGCGCCAAGTGCTGCCCACGTTGCTGGTGTTACAACCATGTGGGTTGGCAGGTAGTTGCTGCTTGCGCTGATCTGACGTGCACCATCGTAAATGGCTGCGATCCAATCGGCTGGGTCTGCTGTGTCTGCAACGCTTGAGGTTTGTGAAATTGCAGCGTGGCAAGTATCTACGGCGTAATTATCCGTGGCCTGCCCGTAGGCGATTGCTAACTGATTGAGCACGATATTGATACTGGCTGGGTCTGACCAGTCGAGGTCCTGTTCCGACATGGTGACATAAGTTCCAAATGTCAATTTGGAAATGTCATTATTTGCAACGGTAACGGTGCTTGGGTCAAGCGTATTGAGTTGGCCTGTTGGCTGTTGCGTAACTGTTGGGCGCACCGTAATTTTTGGGCGTCGGAATGTTGCGCCGCTCTGTGGCATTGCGCGTGTACCGATTGCGGTAACAAATGGGCGGATTGGGTTAAGCCCATCGTAAACGCTGCCGGTGATGATCTCAGGCAAAATACCCGGGGTATCTGCCGTGGTAATGTTTGGTGCAGCTGCCTGAATACGTGCTGACATTTCGGCAAGTACGCTGCCGCCTTGGATTGTTGCAGCGATAAATTCGCCGGCTGTTGGCAACTTAAAATTACGTGCCTGTGCGTACAATGGTTGCGCCATTGGTGCCGCTTCGATAACTGCTGGGGCTTCTACTGGCTGTGACATTTCGTTAATCTCCTCTACGGGTTCCTGTTCACTATTTAACACTACTTCAGTTTGCTCATGGTGGATACTGGCCGCTACGCGATCTACCGACGCACCCGGAAACGCGCCGTAAGGTACGAGGCTGAGTTCCTGCCAATCGGCGGCAGAAATAACCATGGTGCCGTTTTCGTCGTAACTAAATTTGGTTGGGTTTACGCCTACCGATACAGCGTCTAAAACGCCATCTGCAGCCAATACCAGCGCCTCATTACCTAGGGTGGTTTCGCTAATGCGTGCCTCATAAAGCATGCCGCCCTCACTATCCATCATGGCCGTAACTAAGCCCACGGCCTGACTGCTGTCATGCCCCAAATAAAGTTTAGGCATCTTGCCACCGGCATTAAGGCTGCCCGGCAAAAACATTACTTTAGTGCCATCGCTTACCGTGGCTTCCACGTTGTAAGGCAACGCCAACCCGGCAAGGGTACGGCGTGGCATACCGTCGGGGCCGGCTGCGTCGAGTGTTAATTCCTGTTGAGTTAATTTAAGCATTTGGCATTACTCCCGTTTCTGCGGTGTCGTAACTTTCGTTTTCTTTTTCCATTAAATAGTTTTCGCTTAGGTAATCGTCAATATCAAACTTTACGTATGTACCACGTGGTAGCACGTTGTCAGCGCTAAGCGTTTCAGCGATACAGTCCATAAACAATTTTGCGCCAAACATGTATAAATCTTGGCGTGCTTGCGTACTGTTTTGGTAACTGTATGAACCAGTAGCAACGCCCAACAAATATGGTGGGCAATTTGCAAGACGTGCAATTTCTAGCGCTTGATATTCCGATGCTTCTACCAGCATTTGTTTGCTTGGGTCTGTAGTGGTTTCTGTGTAAGTAACAAATTCATTGAGCGCCGCAACGGTATTACTCAAACGCGCGGCCTCAAAACTTTGCGACAAATTTTGCAATTCCTCGGCCGATAAAGGCTCGCCGCCAACTTGGCGTAATACGCCGTTAGGCAAACTGTTAGCAGCTGAACGCAACCGCGCACCCTCAAGTTTTAATGAGGTTAAAACTGCGTTAGGGCTTGTGTATAACAAACCTTGTATAGGGCTAATGAACTGCACTACGTCGCGATGGTCTACTGGCAAACCGCTAAACATAATTTGTTTAGACGGTGCAAAAAATACCGGCCCTGCCTGATCTTGTGTAAGCACCATGGCGCTTGGCATACGCTGAAACGCCATAGGAAACCCGTCAGCGCTACGCTTTGTAACGGCGAGGAACGCCCGCTGGGTAAAAAATAGATCATCAAATAACCACGAAAATAGTGTGGCATTTGGTAGCGCGGGGTCAAGACGTCGCAACCAGCTGCGTGGCGCTATTTCTATTTCTTCCATTTCGCGATCTACAGGGTTCCAAATTTCGTTATACATGATTAACGGCGTGCAACTAATAACGCTTGCCAGCAGGTCGCGGGCCCTTGTTATCGCCGGCACACTCATTGCACGCTGGCGAGTATTGCCCTGAGTAAAAGCGTAAAAATTGTCTAATTGCGACATGCCAACATTGCTGCCGGCGGCAGCCTTAACTACAGGTTGCGCGGCGGCGGTAGTTGCACGTGTGAAAAGGCCCATAGGTTTAGTTTGCCATATCTGTTAAATGTTTGGTGGCATCGGCTGGGTCTAGATCAGTTCCCGACGAAAAGGCTAGATACTGCCAGCCGACGCCGTATGCAACATTAGCGGTTTGCGCTAACTATTATTGGTTTGCCCATAGCGGCAGGTTTGCCAGCCAACGCAACTGCAAACACCAACGCACGTGCCATACAGATTGGCCCGGGTGACCTTTGCGAACTAATCACTATGTTGCCATTGTGTTTTACCAATACGGCGCGCTCGACGTGTTCGCTGAGTAAATGTTCGCCGTTATGCAATAGGCGGCCCTCGAGAATTATTGAGCGTGCAGCTGCAGTCCAACGGTTTAACTCGCGGTACCCAACGATTACGCTACGCCGGCTTAAATGCGGTGGGCAATGAACTTCTAACGATGGCACTATGGCAAGTTTTATGTTTGGTGATCGCGCTATTTCTGTTTCCACGTGTTGCCACATTTCGGCCATGGTGTCAGCCACAAACGCGGTTACGACGTGGGTTTTAGTTCCCGAGATCACGGCACGCACGCCGTAAAATTGGGCGTTATCCTCGCCAACCTCTACAGCCAAAACACCGCCAGCGGGCGCGGTATCAGTAGTGAGGCAGGCAGCAAACTGCCCGGGCTCGAGCCACGATGAGGCTGAGGCAGTCCATGTGTTTACCGACGAACGTAGGAACGCGTTACGGTTTGGCGCTTCGCTTTCGCTTTGTATTACTTCCATTTCCAATGTGTGCCCTAGCGCGGGGTTTGCGTAAGCCCATGCGGCGGGTGTCATTAAATCCATGGTGGCGGGGTTTGGTGACCACTCAGCGAAATACAAACCACCAGGGGTTTTGCTGTCTATTGCGCGTAGGCCCTGCTCGCGCCATCTCAGCATTGCTGTACTGCTCTGATCGCCCGCGGTACTCCACATACTGCATAAAGGGTTTTTGCGTGCACGTTGCGTGGGTAATAAACCTTGGTCTATGGCTTCCTCAGACACCGCCCATGCCTCATCTATTACGAGCAAATCCACGCTGTAGCCGTGACCAGCGCCCGGCGTTGCAGCTCTAACATGCCAAATGCTGCCATCGGGCATAGTAAGTTTTTGCCGGCCATATGACCATGAAACCTCAGCCCCAAACTTTGCCTCGAGTATTGGCGCAAGGTAATTAAACAATGCGGTGGCTAGGTCAAGTTTGTGCGCGACGCTAATAACGGTTTGAGGTTGCCCGCGCTCTTTTCCCTGAGTAGCAAGCCACCAACCAATAAGGCTGGCAATAGCAACCGTTTTACCGTTTTGACGCGCAACGGAAACTAAAGACACTCGAGGCCGTGAACCATCATCGGCTACCGACGTTTGCCCATGCAATGCCCGGTACTGCCAAGGCATCAAATTGACGCCAAGTATGTTGCTGGCAAAAGCCCCAATCTCATTAGCAGCAGATCGGTGCTCACTGTGCGTGGTCGTTTCCAATCGGGGTAAATCGTGGCCAGTCGGCGCCAGTTCGCTAAAACCCTTTATGCAGTATGTGGAGTACCGCGGGCGATCAGAGCAGTACAGCAATGCTGAGATGGCGCGAGCAGGGCCTACGCGCAA
>Ga0247723_1001270_pt1 | contig 15081 bp, 9 predicted proteins | sample MSEWelMarce5H_FC_FD_189079 | JGI IMG/M metagenome (GOLD analysis project Ga0247723, IMG submission 189079) | Subsurface sediment microbial communities from gas well in West Virginia, United States - MSEEL Well Study Marcellus 5H_FC | ecosystem: Environmental > Terrestrial > Deep subsurface > Rock...
TCCTACTTGGATTAAAGCAATTAATGAATATGAGCTTAGATCACAAATGGAAGATGTGATGTTAACAATCTTAGAAGTTGAAAAGAATAAGCCCAACTTAATGACTGTAGATGGTGAACTCCTTACAGAAATGGGAGTTCCTCTTACAACTGCTGAGAACAAGAACATGGATGCTCTTGAAGCAATTGCTGAAGACTATATATATGATAGAACCCAAGATGAAAGATCATGGGGTAATAAAAATATAAAAATGGCTTTTGATAAAACAGGTGGATTAGCAGAAGATAAAGAACGTAGAAAGCTTGGTACTAAGAAAGTTTTCAAAACTTTAACAGCATGGACTCAGATGTTAGGAACAGCACTTAAACTTAGTGTAGGTATTCCTAACTGGTTTGGTAACCAATTCCAAGCATACATTAACTCTGGTAACTTCTATAGATTTAGAGAGTTTCAAATGAATCATGGTCGTGTATTGATTCCAGGAATGATAAAAGGAATAGAACTAGGTCTTCTAGATTTAACTATACCATTAAACGAAGATGTAGCTACAGAAGAAAGAAGAAAGATTGCATGGAAACAATCTCCTTTAAAATGGTTAGGAACATGGTCATTCCAAGATGTAATGATGGTTACTAGTTCATTTCCTGAAAGACGTTTACAATATGCAAATGCATTATCATTTAATGAAAATTCAATGGTTATAAATGGTAAGATTGTAAACATTCGTCAATACTTGACAGAGGCAGATAGACTTGTTAAATATGATATGTCTGAATCAGAACGCAAAGCTTTAGAAAATTCATTTGAAGATAGGGTAAAAGAATTAAAAGATACAAAGTCTTTATTACAAATTGCTGAAGAGAAAGATGGTTATGTAACAATTCCAGGAGTTAGTGATGAAGAGATTGCTAAGTATCGTATTACAGTTAGAGATGCATCTAGAGACATGAGTGGACAGATGAGTAGAGAAGATAAAGCTGGTTACACTCGTGATACAATGGCTAGTACATTTATGCTATTCAAAGGCTGGATACCTAAGCAAATAGCTATACGTGGTAAAGATATTAAATTTAACGTAAAGCAAAATCGTTGGGAGTATGGTAGAACACGTTTGTTTGGTAAACTAATAATGAAACAAGGATTGGCAGCATTTAAAAATTCTGTTGATATAATGAATGGTACAGACAAAGGTTTGCAGATAATGCAAGAGATGTTAGAATCCAAGCGTGATGAGTATTTTGAAAGAACAGGAGAACAATTAACTATAAGTGATGAAGAGTTCTACGATATGATGCGCAAAGCTGTTCGTGATCAGTTTAGAGAAATGCAAGTTGTATTACTTACGTTAGCTGTTTACTTTGGAACTAAGCACTTTGCAGACGATGATGATGATGAAGAAGTCCTAAATAAGAATACATGGAAAGCTTTATCAAAAATTGTATATAAGACTGCAGAAGAGGTTAACTTCTATTACAATCCATTATCAGTTGAAGGATTTACTAATGGTAACTTGATTCCTGGTATGATGATTGCAACTAAAGCAGCAAAGATTATTAAAACAGGTGGTAAAGAAATCATAGGACAAATCAGTGGTGATCAAGATATGATTGATAAAGCAAATTTTGGTAAAGACGTTCTTGATATTATTCCTGGACCATCACAATTCCAAAGAGAATTTCTTCCAATCTGCTGTCCTGATGTTGCTAAAGCATGGGGAATTAAAGTTACAGCTGATGTACAGAGACGCTAATAGCTATATTATGTAGTATAGTTTCATCACTACATACAACAACTAAAATTATTTAACTATTTTTGCTAGTATGAGGTTATACTCTATAACCTTGTATTAGCTATAGACATTTATAATACAATATATCATGAACGTAATTTGTTCTACTGGCGAATGCCCTGTTATACTTGATGCTCAATGTGTATTCTACGAAGGTGCTAACTTGGTATGTACAGGTGTGAACACTAATGATAGTTTACAAGTTGTAATAGAGAAATTCAATGAAAAGATCTGTGATGCTTTAGGTGGAACAGGTACGTCTGGTACAGCAGGAACTAGTGGTTCAGCAGGTACAGCAGGTACGAGTGGTGCTAAAGGAGATCCTGGAACATCTGGTACAAGTGGATCGTCAGGAAGAAATGGTACAGGAGGTACATCAGGTTCAACTGGTAGGTCTGGATCATCAGGAACAAGTGCGTCTTCAGGATTTACAGGATCTAGTGGTAGGTCTGGTACATCTGGTACATCAGGTTCTTCAGGAACAAGTGGTAGTTCAGGTAGAAATGGAACCTCTGCAACATCAGGTTCTTCAGGTACTTCAGCAACAGCAGGAACATCAGCTTCAAGTGGTTCATCAGGTACAGCAGCAACATCAGGATCGTCAGGATTATCAGGTGATATATATAAATCATCTTCTACAAGTGAATTAACTTTAGGAGATGGTGGTACAATTATAACTGGTACTGGATTAGCATTCACTGAAGCACAGTCTGTATTGATTGCTCATGATTATTTAAATTATCAAATATGTGATATTGCTAGTTATGATAGTGCTACAGGTCAACTTGTATTTGAAGCACCTGTACCTGGTGCTGTTACAGGAAGTGGTACATATTCTCTTTGGAATGTTAACTTAGCAGGAGCAGCTGGTGGAGATGGTTCATCAGGAACTAGTGGAAGTAGTGGTACAAATGGATCTTCAGGTTCTAGTGGAACATCAGGTTCAAGTGGAACTAGTGGATCAAGTGCTACATCAGGCTCTAGTGGTACAGTAGGTACATCAGGAACATCTGCTTCTAGTGGAAGTTCTGGTACTTCTGGATCGAGTGGTACTAGTGGTACCTCAGCAACTTCTGGTACGTCAGGTACATCTGCTACATCTGGCTCTAGTGCAACCTCAGGTACTGATGGATCAAGTGGTACATCAGGACGAGATGCAACAGCAGGTACAAGTGGTCAAGATGCTACTTCTGGAACCTCAGCTACTAGTGGAACTGATGGTTCCAATGGTACTAGTGCTTCAAGTGGTACGTCTGGATCAAGTGGATCTTCAGGAACATCAGCTTCTTCAGGTACAAGTGGAACAGATGGTTCTAATGGCACAAGTGGTTCCTCAGGAACCAATGGCTCAAGTGGAACTTCTGCCTCTTCAGGTACTTCAGGATCTTCTGGAACAAATGGTACTGATGGATCTAATGGAACGTCAGGTACTAATGGTACAGGAGGATCAAGTGGCACATCAGCTACTAGTGGTTCTTCTGGAACTAATGGTAGCTCTGGTACATCAGCATCTTCAGGCACTAGTGGATCTTCAGGCACATCAGGTACTGATGGGTCATCTGGAACATCTGGTACATCAGCAACTGATGGATCAAGTGGTACTAGTGGTGTAAATGCTACTGCTGGAACATCTGGTTCTAGTGGTGCTACAGGTTCTAGTGGAGCAACAGGAACAGCAGGTACGTCAGGATCTAGTGGTGCATCAGGTGTATCTGGTGGACAGTTATATTATTTAAACTTATCAGATACAACTAATACAGCATTTGGAACTCCTACATATAAAGAATGGAGTCCTACAGGTACGTTAGCTGGTGAACAAACTGTTACACTTACAGCTGCTAGTGCTAGCACAGTCACTCTTGGAACTTTTGCTACTAATAGTGGATTTCCAGGACTTACACAAATTCCTGGAGGTGTGTGGGCATATTATTTACACATAATGGCTAATCAAGCTTCAGCTAATGCTGAAGTATCTGTAGTCGTTTATAAGTATTCACTTGGTGCAGTGTCAACAATGTTGTTTACAACAAACACAGCAGTAACAAACTTTAATAACATTGCTCCTTCACAGGTGTATACAGATGCATTCTATATAGGAGATGATATATTAGCTACAGATCGTTTATATGCTGTAGTTAAATTAGTTAATCTAGAACCAACATCTGTAGACTATACATTCTATACAGAGGGTACTTCTAACTATTCATATTCACAAACTACATTCAATGCTCCTTCAGGAACATCAGGAACAGCTGGTACTTCTGGTACTAGCGCTTCTTCTGGTTCTTCTGGTACAAGTGCAACAAGTGGAAGTTCAGGAACATCTGCAACATCAGGAACTGATGGAAGTTCTGGAACCAATGGTTCATCAGGAACTGCAGGCTCAAGTGGATCTAGTGGGACTAGTGGAAATACAGGCGCCTCAGGTTCATCAGGAAGCTCTGGTACTAGTGGTATAGATGGAACTAGTGGAAGCTCAGGAACTAATGGAAGTTCTGGTACAAGTGGAAGCTCTGGAGCTACAGGATCAAGTGGTGCTACAGGAAGCTCTGGTACTTCAGGCACTGCAGGTTTATCTGGAACTAGTGGTTCTTCAGGTACAAGTGGTTCATCTGCTACATCGGGAGCAGCTGGAACAGCAGGTACAAGTGGACTAGCAGGCACATCAACAAGAGTTGAGGAAAACTATACAGCCACAGCAGGACAAACGACATTTACTTTCACAGGTGGATACACAGTTGGTCTTATAGATGTATACGTCAATGGAGTTAGATATCTGCCTTCAGACTACACAGCCACAAATGGCACGACAGTAGTATTAGGCATAGGGCTATTGGCAGGAGATGCTGTGACTATATTAAACTATACGTCAAGCATTGCAGCTTTGCCAACATCAAGAAACGTGCAAGACTATACTGCCACAGCAGCACAGACTACGTTCACAGTTACTAATGGCTACATAGTAGGACTTATAGATGTATTTGTTAATGGTTCAAAGTTAACCTCTTCAGAGTTTACAGCTACTAATGGAACAACATTTGTTCTTACAGTTGCTTCTACAGTAGGAGACCAAGTACAGAGCATTAACTACACAGCAAGTGTTAATGGCATAAGTGGTGCAGGAACAGCTAACTATGTGCCTAAGTTCACAGCAACAGGTACGATAGGGAATAGTCAAATATTTGATAATGGAACTAATGTAGGGATTGGGACTGCAAGTCCTAATGAAAAATTACACGTTAGTGGTAACATAAGTGTGGTTTCATCAAGTGGTAGTAAGATTGGTTTTAATACAACAGATGCTTTTACTGCATTAGGGACATCAGTTCCACAATATGGTATGGCTTATGGTTGGAGTACACAGCCTTTAGGATTATCTGGATATTATGGATTAGCATTTTTCTCAACTGGTACTGAACGTATGCGAATTACTTCTGCTGGTAATGTGGGGATTGGAACGACTACACCAGGATATAAATTTACTATTGCTCCTGATTTTGAAGGGTCGACAATACAAACTTATACAAATGGTTCAAGTGGAGTAAATCAAGGGGCAATTATTAGAAGTTGGGTTTATTCTACTGAAAATTATGCTCGGTATATGGATTTAGTTTCAATTGGTAATTGGGATGGCACTTATGGAAAATCAAACATGCGATTTTTTACACAAGATAATTCAACTACACCAGCTGAACGTATGCGAATTACAAGTGGGGGGAATGTTTGCATAGGCACCACAAATGCTCAAGATGCAAGATTAACTTTAAATTATGCTGGAGGAGTTGATTGGGCAGTTGGACCCAAATCGGGAACTTCTTCGTTTGCTATAATTGGTTCAACTGGAGGTGGAGGTGGAGTGTATGTTTCCAATGGAGGAACCTCTTGGGCTGCTTGGAGTGATAGAAAAGTTAAAAAGAATATTGAAAACTTAAATTATGGATTAAGCGAAATATTATTATTATCTCCTGTTAGATTTAATTATTTGACAGATGGCAATGACAATGCAGATAGAATTGGTTTTATTGCTCAAGACGTGCAAGAACAAATGCCAGAGATTGTAAACTATGCATATGAAGACATTTTAGGAATGTCTTCTACAGACTTAGTTCCTGTATTAGTCAAAGCCATCCAAGAACTATCAGCCAAAGTAACATTATTAGAAAACAAATAATAAGATGACAAAAATATCCAATCAATATAGTTTAACCAATATACTAACGGCTGATTTAGCAAATAGTCGTTTAGGGATAAATAATGTTAGCCCAACAGTAGCTTTGGATGTAGTTGGCATTACAAAAGTCAGTAGTTCAATATACGCATCAAGAGCATTATTTGATTCAGACTTTTTACAAAATGAAACTAGTAAAGTAGGTATTTCTTTTGCAAGTGGTTATGGACAAATAAATTCTTGGGGTGCAAACACTTCTACTTATGGTGGTTTAAAATTTCAACTTAGCGTATCTAATGGGGCTACAGTTACTCCATTAACCATAGTTCCTACTGGGCAAGTCGGAATAGGGAAAACTCCAAGAACTACTGGTGGAATTACTTTAGATGTTGCAGGAGGAATACAAACAACAAATGATTCGGGAAATGTATCTTATATAAATTTTGGTCAATATTCAGACCCAAGTTTATCATATACATATATGCAAGGGGATGGAAGAAGTACTGGCTTCCTTAGATTTCATACCAACGATAGTGAACGTATGCGAATATTAGCTAATGGTAATGTGGGTATAGGAACTAGTTCTCCTACTAATTTGCTTCAAGTAAATGGTACAGGTTATTTTAGTGGTAATCTATCTAGTGGTGGTACTATTAGTGGTAGTAATGTAAGTGCTTCTGGGACTACAAGTGGTTCTAGCATAGTTGCTAACTCAGCAATAATTACATATAACGTACAGCAATATTATTATGGAAACACTTTTACCTTCACTCCTCCTAATGCATTAAACTCTGGTTCGTTTAATTCTGAGATGCGTATTTATTTGGTTTGGGTAATTGGAGTAAATGGTTATACAGAAGCAGGATTAAGAGTTTGGTTGATAGCAATGAATGGAGGAGGTACAGCATATAATGCAAATGAACTTTTAGGAAGAGATGCAAATGGAGGAACAGGATTAAATATATATAGGTCTTCAGCATCACAAATATCTATTAACTCTAACAATAATGCTTTCATTAAATTTGTAAGTATCATGCAGTTAAATGCTTTTTAATAGAAAACAAATAATATATTATGTCAAAAAATACTAATTTATCCTTCCTGACAGATTACATTACTGCCGACATCACCAATGGTAGAATTGGTATTAATAACGCTTCGCCTACGGTTGCTTTTGATGTGACAGGGGTGGCTAAGTTTTCGAGTACGGTTACAGCAGCTGGTTCTGTAGGGATAGGAACAACAAGTCCAGATGCTTTACTTACAGTAGCAGGAGCAAATCAGGCAACTGGAGCAGCATTTAATACTTATGGGAATGCATTAATTTATTCTACCGATTCTTTTGCTATAAACAAAGGAGGGGCACTTTCTCTTGGTGGTAAATATAATAGTGCAGGAGCACCAATAGCTACTTTTGCTAGGATACACGGCAAAAAAGAAAATGCTACAGTTGATTCAACTGCGGGTTATTTATCTTTTGAAACTGTTCCTGAAGCTACTGCTACACTTACTGAGCGTATGCGAATTAATTCAGTAGGAAACGTAGGAATTGGAACGAATTCGCCAAGTCAAGTATTAGATGTTAGAAAAGCAACTGCAAGTGGAGATACACAATTTAATTTCTTAAACTCTCAAAATTCAAGTGCTGGGAATACATCAGTCACATCAACTATATATTTAGGATTTTGTGATGATTCAGCAGGTGTAGCAAATGCTAATAAAATAGTTTCAGGAAAATCAGGTGATTACACTTCAGCACCCAACGCAAGCTCGTTTTTAGCATTTCATACAACTAATGCAAATACTACTGCTGAACGTATGCGAATTATAAGTGGGGGGTCAGTATTATTTGGAACGACAACTGCCACAGGAAATAGCACAGGTTCATCTGTAAACGTAGGTGTAACAATTGGCGGAGGTGTAACTTCATCACAAGTTAATAACAACGCAAATAATTATTGGTCAAAGGCTTCTGGCTTTACATCTGGAGATTTAACTGCTCATTTTGTAAATGGTGCTTATGTGGGAGGTATTAGCACTAATGGTTCAACAACTAACTATGCAGTAGCATCCGACTATAGATTAAAAGAAGATTTAAAAGACTTTGTAGGCATTGATTTAATAAACAAAATAAAAACATACGATTATCAATGGAAGTCTGATAAGACAAGAATGTATGGAGTTGTAGCACACGAATTTGCTGAAATATTATCTTACGCAGTAACAGGACAAAAAGATGGAGAAGATATGCAAGGAGTTGATTATTCTAAAATAGTTCCTGTTCTTGTCAAAGCCATCCAAGAATTATCCTTAGAAATTAACTTATTAAAAAACAAATAAATAATTAATCTTATGACAAACTTTTTTTGGAGCGTTTATCAACTTGATACAGCTCCGACTCTCGATTCATTAGTGGATGTTGTTATCACAGTTCACTATGGTAGAACAGCAGTAGAAGGAGAATACACAGCGTATTCTTATGGAACAATGGGATGTGCCACTCCTTCAGAGACAGACTTCACAGCCTATCCAGATTTGACATTTGAGCAAGTATGTAGCTGGCTTGAAAATGGGCTCGACTATGAGGCTATCGATGCAGGACTACAGCAGAACATTGATAATCAAATCAATCCGCCTGTGGTGGTGCTCCCACTCCCATGGCAGCCTGAACCAACGACTACCACAACAACCACAATGGCTCCTGAGCCAACAACTACAACAACAGAAGCTCCTATTTAATTAGGAGTTTTAAATGTTTTTAGTAATTTTGTGTTTGTTAAACATTTAAATCAAAACAACAATGAAAAAGTATCGTGATCTGTTAGGGTTAGTACATTATATTAACCAATCAATAGAACAAGGCAAGACCATAGGTCAAAAGAAATTAGTCAAGATTGGCGACTTACTAAAGCCACATATTGATGCTTACAACGACAAGAGAGATTGGATTCTTTTATCTAACGCTAGTGTAGATGATGATAAGAATCTTATCGTTGACGAAAAAGGTGGATATAAATATACACCTGAAGGAGCACACAAGAGAGACAAAGAACTAATGGAATTGTTCATGTCTGACTTTGACTACACACCAATACAAATTAACTCACCATCTGAACTTGACCAATATACATTCTTGTATGGATGGGTGAATGGTGTGAATTTTATTATTGAAGAAGAGGAAGAGGTAGAACTTTAATTACATCATCAACAGAGATACTCCTATGGCATTCAAACTGTCTAGGAGTATCTTCATGTTCTGGACACCAATTGAAGTCTCCACGATTGAATCTAAACTTAGGATTGTTCCAACATCCATTACATACATTCCTGTTCTCTACACGTATACAATCAAACTCATGATTGGCTTCTGTGAAGTTTGCAATCATTATCACCTTGACTTCTAGTGCCCATGTAAGCCATGACAATCCACTAGACAATCCTATATAGAACTCACATCCATTAAGATGATTGATAACACTCTCTAATGATGTATCTTCTAACGTATCTGCACCATAGTCATCTGCATCTTTAGATAGTTCTATCACTTTATATCCTTGATCTTTTAACGCCTGAATAAGCTCTGGCCATTTATCCCAAAGCTTACATTGAGCTGTGCTCTTTGTAGAGATACATACGTACTTGTCGTTTTCTAGTAATACTCCTGGTAGGTTCATGATCCTTGGTCTCATCTCTTTATAAGGAAGATGTAATATATCTGTAGCTGTTTGTTGTAATGGTATCGTAACAGGATTGTTAGGCTCCTTATCTTTATCCCAGAACCATCCTAGCTGTGGCATAGCTACAATGTCCTCCACTGTAGATCCTGGTTCAACAAACTCTAGTTCAGGATATACATCTTTAAACAAAAAGTTTTTGAACGTAGACACAATAACTTTACACTGATAAGCTTTTTGGAATTCTAATGTGTAAGGCATCCATGCTATGGTGTCACCTAATGCTGCGCTATCAAATGTAATGAACACACGTTTCCCTTTAAGGTGATGTAAGAAGCTGATACGTTGCTTTAATACCCCCTTATCGTTTCTAATCTCTACAAAGAAGTTACCAATATAACGTTTGTTACACTTCATCCACATGCCATTCTTCAGGACATCTTTATAGATTTCTGTACGTACGCCATTAAGTTCTTCAACAAACGCACAATGATATTCTTTATCATCGTAGCTATCTACTAATTCAAAGTAGAGACCATCAATATTATATAGTTTAAAATCCATAATAGGCATTTAGATATGCGTTGGTTGTATCTTCACTAGTCCACTTCTGATTAATTATACTAACAGCATCATAGAATTTCTTTAATATCTTACACACTTGTAACCAGCTATGATCTTGACGTTTTATTAATTGTTCATTTCTCATAGCCCCATACTTATTACATACAGTTTGTATACCTGTAACTACAGCCTGTGTTGTGTTCTCTGGAAGATTATACATACCAGGTAGAGTGACATTAGATGTACCAACAATTGGTAACCCACAACTCATTGCTTCTAATATAGATAGATTAGGATGTCCATACTCTAAGAATGATGGAGCTAAGAAAAGTGTATGATCTTGATATAACTTAAGAGTTTCATCATCTGTAGGATTTGTTAACTTTAAAGTTAACTTTTTATAATCCAAAAGATCTTTATGTCCTTCAAAGAATGCATTGTTATTCTCAGGACCAGCAATAGTTATAGGAAGATTAAGTCTTTGAGCTGCCTCTATTCCCCATCTAAATCCTTTTCTATCAATTGTACAGTCGCCTGCTAACCCATTGTTAGCTATCATCAATAAACTATGATCTGTAGTAGTTTCTATAGATGGTTTAAAGAAGTCTGTGTTAACACCATGTGGTAGGTAGAACAACTTATCTGTTCCATCAAAGTAATCAATGATGTGCTTACTATGACATATAGATATAACAGATCCTTTAATAGCTGCTAGGTTATTCTTGTATACACCACTGTCTTTACCATACCATTCAGCATGATGATCATGTAGTGAGTAGATGTATGGTATATCTTTATCACGCATGTCAATAGCTGTGTTAGCCATATGTACATGAGCTAACATACCTGGTTCTTTAACTACATCATTCCAGTTTTTAATCTCTACATCTACATCTAATAGCTGTAAGTTGGTGGTGTATTCCCAAATGATACGTTCTACAGCACCCCAACCATTAGGTGGGATGGTGATAAGTCCTGTTGCTACTTGTACAATTTTCATTTCTTTATGAATTCTTTATGTTGTTTGTCAATCAATGAATAACCATCTGCTTGTGTTGTTAGACGATCATGTACAATTCCCATATCATAAGAACTGCTATAAAATATTTGGTTAAAATACATATCAGCTGCGTCCCATTTACTTAAACGCAGTTTTTCTTTTAAAAAGTTACTGACATAAGAAGGGAACATAATACATTGTAATCCTATCAGATGATCTGTAACATACATGTCTTCATCTACCTCTCTCACTACAGGACTCTGTGGCCATGCAAACTCTAATGTATCTTTATCTCCAAAAGACATAAAGCCTATGTTGTTTTCTTCCAACATTAACGCACATTTCTCCACTTTGTGTATGAAATTTCCAACATCTCCTTCTATTAAACAATCGCCTTCACATACTATTATGTAGTCGCAGTCATGCATCTCACTTAGGATTGCATTCTTGAAGGCTTCATAGCAACCATAGTGTGCTGGCGTAAGCGCTGTGCTTCGCTCTCTGACTGTAGCCTCATCGAATAACTCCATTGAGACTGCTTGTGGCCTGTTACAGTTATGCTGGGGTGGGAGGCTGGCATAAGGGATATTCTGGTGGAGGATGTACTCCCATCCATAAGCTTTGACTTCTTGTAATGAAGCTCTAGATAATCGTTCTCGTTCATCATTTAATGTAGTTTGAATGTGTACTAATTTAATTGTAGGTCTGTTCTTATTTGCATTTGCCATTTGCTTTAAAATAATAGTTCCATCATGTTGATATCCATCTAGGACATATACTTCTTCTTTTATAGTTACCCATTGATCTACTATGAATAAACTCACTGTCTTAACATCATCAGGAATAGGTAACACTAGGGTCTGCTTCTCTGATAACGTTATAGATGTTGATGTCTTACTTTCATCAAATACGACATCTATAACCCTATGATCATTGTTGTATGAATGGAAATAGAATACATTCTGACCAGATATTTGTTCCTTTAGTATTCCATAATACTCACTGTTGGAAGATGTACCATGTCCACTATGCTCTAGAAAAGTTTCCATATTTGGATACTCTACCCACACCCCATGAGTCTTCTCCACCTTCTTCATCATGTAATCTTCTAAGAAGTTTTGAGCTCCTATAGATTCACATAGTTTATTATACTCTTCTGGCGTACGTACATCATCTAATAGCTTACCCACAAAGTCTGTATTAAAGAACATACCATTGGTTTGTATACCCTTACCAAATGGTGTATTCAATGTAGCTAATACAGCCTGCCATTCATTATCTAATTTACTAAACCTATCATAAATAGCAGGGAAGTCTTTTTCATCTAACTCTATATCAAACGTTATATAGAACATCTTATTGAATCCAAATGCTTTGGCTGCCTTACCTGCATTAATCAAGTTAGTTAGAACAGTGAGAGACTGGTTACTGTTTCCAGTTATCTTCATCTCCACCTTAGCTTCTTCATCTTCACGATAGAATCTATTGTAGTAACTATGATGTGTCAAAGGATTGTGTTGATCATAGATGTAATAGTCTACCATCTCCTGTATCTTCTTAGGCACAGGATAATGACTCACTAACATGATTGGTCTATTGAAAGGCATCTTCTTAGCGCTATTGATGCAATCTATAGTTAGTTTAATCCTGGCATCAGTGTTTGGATATGTACCTATAACAATAAGTTGATTGTCCTTTTTTTGTAGGTTTAATATTGTTCTCATATTTACACTGTCAGTATAACTATCGCCACTTAAATAAACTACATCTCTATAGTCATCATACTTATTGCAATATACGTCTAGATTAAACATCATCTTAGGAATGTGTGGATACTCTAGCGCTTCTTTAATAGCTATTGGGTTGAGCTCTTTGTTACCTCTATCTCCTCTAGATGTAAATAAGAACATGTCACAGTCTTTTATAAAACTACTAACTCTATCTGACTCTCCATGCACTATACAGTTCTCAGGAAGATCTTCCATCAATGGTTTCCAATAACTCTCAAAGTTACCAGCTTGATTACCTAAGAAGTGAAATCTCACATTATAGTCTATAAGATGTCTAGCTATCTCTATAGCATAGGCTTGATTCTTACGTGGTGTCCACAGTCCAACGATACAAACGTCAAGGTGTGGCTTTACTTTTGGTTCCCTATTATCAAGCTTTAGATTGACAGGATATTCAATAACTTCCATGGGTACATCTAAGTGAGCATACTTAAAGATGTTATAGGCACTAACAAATACAAAGCTATCAGGCATCCATCTTTTCTGACTAGGAGGGAATGAACTATCATGTGTAGTTTCTACTATACGATATGTTCTATCCTCACTATATAATTCTCTAGTAAGATCATTATCCATAAACATCTCAGGGAACTCTTCCATAGATATGACATCTGGATTGAACAGATCAATGATATCCATGAGCTCTCTTTTGTTTTCTCCTAGAGATCTAAAGTTATCACCAACTAAAGTTTGCACCTTCTTGCGCTGTACAACAAAGTTCCATGCAAGAAATGCATATTCCACCACCATGATTTCATAGTGGTCTCGTAATAATTTTACTTTATTTAATGTTACCTGTGGTGCTCCTCCTGTACTAAAGTGTGGAGATATAATTAATAGCTTCTTCATAAACTTGATCTACTTCTGGATGACAATAAAACTTATCTTTGTTCTCAAGGCAACCTATCAAAGGTTGTACGCCTTGTACAGATCCCCACTCCTTAACTCCATACTTCATATCAGAACAACATTGTAGTGCGCAGCTACCAGCTACATACTTGTAGTTATGATACTGACCATGCACTGTTCTGTATGGAGCTCTGAAATTAGGATTGAGTGACGAACCCAAGTGTATAATGGGAGTATTTGTAGTGCCAGCGAGATGTAACAATCCACTGTCCATAGTTATAAAACATGATGCATTATGTATAAGGTGATAACAATCTGATATAGATGTCTGATTCATTAGGTTCATACCATGAGGTATGTCAAAATTAAATACAGGTTTGTCAACATTAAAGAAACCAGTCTCTGAACTATCTTTACCAACACTGATGACATAAAAACCTGCATCATTAAGATCTTTAACAAGCTCCATCCATTTCTCAGCAGGCCATGTTCTATTAGGCCATGTACTTACAGGATGTATAAGTATATACTTATGGGGTATATCAAATCTATTTGGTTCTGTAGGAGAGTATTCACAATACAATTCATATCTATCTAACATAAACCCTAATTGTACAGCATGAAACTGACGTATATCCATAGTGTTATGCTTCATCTCTACACCTCTTTCATTCTTCTTACCTACATTGGTGAAGGAGTTATGCATAATGAAGTGTTCATTGAAATAATCCCAATCGATTGACGTAGACTTGTAACTATTTTGTACGTATGGATTTTTTTTGAACAGCTCTGGTACAGGACTCACCACAGTTATATTCTGTTCATATGCTCTAGATAGTTTCCTTATAGTAGGCGTAGCACATATAAGATCACCCAAAGCAGGACATTCGCTAAGATTTAAGCAAACTTGTTTCATTATTTGTTGGTTTGTTCAAAGTTAGATATATTTACACAAAAATACAATACCTATGTTAATAGATGTTAGTACAGGAGAAGTGGCTGATAAGATCAGCATTCTCGTCATTAAGAATGATAAGATCAAAGATACAACTCAGTTAGCTAATGTTCAGAAAGAACTTAGTGCATTAGTGGAGTCATTCCCTGCAGAAATCTTAATTGATAAGTTGTACACTGAGTTATGTATTATAAACTATCAGCTATGGCGTATAGAAGATAACATCAGAGAGAAGGAGCGATTAGGTGAGTTTGATGCTGAGTTTATACAGATGGCACGTGATGTTTACTTC
>Ga0247723_1001271_pt1 | contig 15057 bp, 20 predicted proteins | sample MSEWelMarce5H_FC_FD_189079 | JGI IMG/M metagenome (GOLD analysis project Ga0247723, IMG submission 189079) | Subsurface sediment microbial communities from gas well in West Virginia, United States - MSEEL Well Study Marcellus 5H_FC | ecosystem: Environmental > Terrestrial > Deep subsurface >...
GTGGCAAACTGATGCTTTGGCATCTGTAAACACAAGCAATGCACTTGTTGAAGGTGCTGATGCTACTGCTGCTACTTTGTCAGCTACTACTCGTATTGGTAACTACACACAGATCGTTGGTAAGACTGTGCAAGTTTCTGGTACTTTGGAAGCTGTAGACAAAGCTGGTCGCAAATCAGAAAAGGCTTACCAATTGGCTAAGGCTTCTGCTGAATTGAAGCGAGACATTGAAGGTATCATCACAGCTAACCAAGGTCAGTCTGCTGGTAATAGCTCAACAGCTCGTGTTATGGGTTCTTTATTGTCTTACATCAAGACAAACACAAACAAAGGTTCTGGTACTACTGCTGGTGCAGATCCTACAACTATCGGTGTATCTACTCGTACAGATGGTACAACTCGTACTTTCCAAGAGTCTATGCTTAAGGATGTAGTTGCTAAGGTATTTACTTCAGGTGGCACACCATCAACTTTGTTTGTTTCTCCAGCATTGAAGCAAGTAGTTTCATCTTTTGCAGGTTTGGCAGCTCAACGCTACCAAGTTCCTACATCTGGTCAAGCTACAATCTTGGCTGGTGCAGATCTTTACCAGTCTGACTTTGGTGTAATCAGCATTGTTCCTAATCGTTTCATGCGTACTCGTGATGCTTTGGTTCTTGATCCTGAATATGCAGCATTAGCATATTTGCGCCCATTCCAAACTATCGACTTAGCTAAATCAGGCGACTCAGAGAAGACTCAAATCTTGGCTGAATTGACTCTTGAAGTTAAGAACGAAGGTGCTCATGGTGGTGTATTTGACTTGTCAGCAAGTTAATAAGTGAGTAGAATTGGGGGTGGGGAAACTCACCCTCATTTCTTGGAGATCTAATTGTCAAAGTTACTAGGTAATTTTGGAGAAAATAAAACTGCTTACTCTGATGGAGATGGCGGTCTTATCATTGAAACTAAGCTAGACCTAAGTGGTTTTGCTGAAGCTACCAAGCAAGCATATAAAGAAAATAGTGGTTCTAAGGGATGGGGAGATACTCCATATGATCCTAAGAATCATATAGCTTGTATACCACCAGAGATTATTGGTGATCTAAACAAGAAAAAGATTATGAAGGGCTATCAAGTCATTGATATGCCAGCACTAAAAAGATGGTTAAACGATCCTGAGAATCGAGTATTTAGAACTCGAGGGGGTATTGTTTAATGGCTACTATCGCAATCTGCATCCCTGCTCGTGGACAGATGGAAGTAGGAACAGCTTTTGACCTAGCTAGAATGGTCAATCATGTAGCAAGAAAAACAGAACACCAAGTCAATTTATACACCTCTATGGGTACTCTGATATTTGACCAAAGAAACAATATGGTCGAATCAGCATTAGAGGAAGGTGCAGATTATGTCCTGTTTATTGATGCTGACATGAGATTCCCTAAAGATACTCTTGAAAGGCTATTGAGCCATAACAAGGGAATTATTGGGGTAAATGCAACAACTCGATCTACACCAGTTAAGGCTACTGCTAAAACTCTAGAGATTGAGGAAGATGGCACTTGTAACTGGAAGCAAATATCTTCTAAGAATAAGACAGGTATAGAGAAAGCTGATGGCATTGGCTGTGGAGTCATGCTAATTAGCAAAGAGACTCTTAATGCAATGATAAAACCTTGGTTCTTCTTTGAGTTATTGCCTGAGAATAAGCTCTTAGGTGAGGATATTTACTTCTGTATCAAGGCAAAAGATGTAGGAATTGATACTTATATAGACCATGATTTGTCTCAAGAGATAGGTCATGTCGGAAATTATACTTATGGCTGGCATGACATTAGCTAGAGGAAACTATGGCATTTACTAATTATTCTGATTTACAGACCACAATTGCAAACTATTTAGGTCGAACAGACTTAACAACTCAGATCCCTGACTTTATTACTTTGGCTGAAACTAGATTAGCTCGAGAGTTAAAGACTAGAAAGATGTTGAAGTCTGCTACTGCTTCTATGACAGGTGGAGATGGTAAAGTCGCTTTGCCTACAGACTTTATAGAAGTAAGAGATTTATATATCCATGGTAATCCTAGGATGCCTGTTACTTATCTAGCTCCTAGTGCCTTCACAAGAGATGCTAGGGCAGATGAGTCTGGCTTACCTGTGTTTTATACAGTATTGGCTCAAGAGTTTTTGTTTGCTCCAATTCCTGATTCTGCATATACCCTAGAGATTCTCTACTATGCAAAACCTACTGTATTAAGCAACACAAATACTTCTAATGTCTTTTTAGCTAACTACCCTGATGCTTTGTTATATGGTGCATTAGTAGAAGCAGAGCCATACTTAATCAATGATGCTAGAGTTCAGTTATGGATTAGCCTTTATGATAGAGCAGTTAATGCGATCTCTACTTCTGATGAAGGTTCAGAATATAGCGGTGTACCACTTACAATGAAATTAGCTTCACGATAAGGAAAAATCATGGCTGAAATGTCAAATTATTTGGAAAATGCAGTTATTAATGCAGTTTTGCGAAATACAAGCTATACAAGTCCTGCAACAGTTTATGTAGGTCTTTTTACTAGTGATCCTACAGATGCTGGATCTGGTACTGAAGTATCAGGTGGCTCTTATGCTCGTACTGCTGTTACTTTTGGTGCGCCTTCTAATGGTGTATCAACAAATAGTGCAGCAGTAGAATTTCCACAGGCTACAGCTAACTGGGGTACTGTTGCTTATATCGGTATCCATGATGCTTCTAGCACAGGTAACTTGCTATTTCATACAGCTTTAGATACTTCTAAGACTATTGAAACAGGCGATATTTTCAAGATTGCAATAGGTAGCTTATCAGTAACTTTGGCTTGATAAATCATGCCAGCAGATATTCAATCACCATTTAGTCTTGAACAGCTAGATTTATTTAGCACAAGCATAGATGGTCTTGCTTTCTCTTTAGATAGCACTTATTACAATGATGCTGGCACTTGGATTTATTATGGTGATGCTTCTGTTAGTTCAGATGCAACAGTTACAGTAAATGCCTATAGAGATAGATTTGGTGCTGGTTCTGTAGCTTGTGTTGCTACAGTAAGCTGTAGTGCAGATAGAGTTAGAACTGGTGTTGCTAATATTACTTCTAGTGCTACTGTATCTAGTGATTCAATAAGAATAAGAACTTCTACTGGAGCAATTAATGGAGTATCAACAGTTACAGCATTGGGTGGAGTTGAATATTCAGGCTATGCAGAGATTACAGGCATTGCGACAGTATCAAGCACAGCAATTGCAGTATTTAGCGCATCAGGCTCAATTAGTAACTCAGCTACTGTTAGCTGTTTAGGAAGAATACTAGGGGACAATTGGACTTTAGACACTATTGGTTCTGAGTCTTGGACACCTGAAACACCAGAAACTCCTAACTGGCAAGATGTAAATGCAAGTAATGACTCTTGGACAGATGTATCAGTAAGCTCTGCTGTATGGTCTTCTGTCTCTAATGGCACAGAACAATGGGTAAATAAATGAATCAAAGAATAACTTTTAGCGAGTGGTTACCAGACCAACCTTCTGTGACAGGCGCATTGATGAAGGCAGAGAATGTCTACTCAAGAGCTGTAGGATATGGTGCTATTCCATCTGCTGCTGACTATTCTGGTGCTGCATCTGAAGATTTAAACAATGTGGTAGCTGGTAGAAACCCTGATGGCACAGTAACAATCTTTGCAGGAAGTGCAACAAATATCTATAAATTAGACTCTAATGACTTCTCTTTAGATGATGTATCAGGCTCAACTTATGGTACACCTGCTACTGGCAGATGGAGATTTACTCAATTTGGTAACAGATTGATTGCTGCTAATGGATATGACAAGTTACAAGGCTGGTTATTAGGTACTTCTACTGCATGGGCTGATTTAGCTGCTGATGCTCCAAAATCTAAGTTTGCTACAGTAGTTCGAGATTTTGTAGTGACTGCTAACATTTATGATGCAACTACACCATTGCCTTTTAGAGTTAAATGGTCTGCTTTAAATGATGAGACAAGTTGGACAGACTCAGCAACTACTCAGTCTGATTATCAAGAGATTCCTGATGGTGGCACAGTCGTAGGTATTACAGGCGGTGAATTTGGCTTAATCCTAATGGATAGATCAATTTATCGCATGACTTATGTCGGTAGCCCATTGGTATTCCAATTTGACAATATCACTAGAAATCTAGGCTGTTACGAAGCTAACTCAGTTATCCAGTATCAAGGTGTTACTTTCTTCCTATCAGATGATGGTTTTTACTCTTGTGATGGTCAGAATGTCGTATCAATTGGTGGTGAAAAAGTAGACAGATACTTCTTCTCAGATGTAGATGAGTCATATCTTTACAATATGTCTGCTGCTATTGACCCATTTAGAAAGCTAGTATTTTGGGCTTATGCAGCAAAAGGTCAAGGCGGTAATGTTAATAAGCTATTGATTTATAACTTCCAGACTAAGAAATGGTCTAGTGGAACTACAGATATTGACAGAATTGCATCATCTTCTACACCTTCTATCAGTTTAGAGGGTTTAGATATTGTTTCTGCTTCTATTGATGCTTTAGAAACTAGCCTAGATTCTAGACTTTGGGTAGGTGGTAAGTTAATGCTTGCTGGCACTAGAGGTACTAAAATCATTACATTTACAGGTGCAAATTCTACTGCTACAATTCAGACAGGAGACTTGTCGGCTGAAAATCGTAAAACTGCTGTTACTTTAGTCCAACCGATTGTAGATAATGGTTCTGCTAGTGTTGCAATTGCTTCTAGAAAGCTACTAACAGAACAAGTAATTTTTGGCTCATCAACTGCTGCTGACTCAGAGAATAGGGTTTCTATTAGAAGCATGGGGACATACCATAGACTATCGTTTACTCCTACTGGAGATAACTGGACTACAGCTATCGGTGCTGATGTTGAGCTTGTTCCTATGGGTGGTCGATAATGTTTAGAGTATTACCACCTTTCGGAGCAGACCCTAGGGGTGTAGCCGAAGTAGTCAATGGCATTATGAATGGCAAGACCAATAATACTGGTTCTGTTACTTTGGCTACTGGTGGAGCAACAAGCACTACTATTACAGATGCTCGTATTGGTGTAGATTCAGTTATATTGCTTAGTGCAACAGATGATATATCTTCTACTGCTTACTATCCTTATTTAGGGGTGCAAGATAGCACAGATCAAGTAGCTGCAAATACAACAGATGTAAATATCATTACTTTTGATACAACAGACTATGCTTTAGGTGCAAGTCTTGTTGATAGCACAAAGCTAAAAGCTGGCTATGCTGGTTTATACAATATTCAGTTTTCAGTTCAGTTAGTTAATACAACTAATGATTCTCAAGAAGTATCTATCTGGTTTAGAAAAAATGGTTCAGATGTATCAGGTAGTAATAGTGAATTTGGTATGCAAGCTAGAAAATCTACTGGAACAGCATCTAGAGGTATTGCAGCATTGAACTTCTTTATTGCATTGCAAAAAGATGATTATGTTCAATTAGCTTGGAGACCGAGTGATGTAGGGGTATCTATTGAGCATTTTGGGACACAGACAAGTCCTACAAGACCAACAACACCTTCAGTAATAGCAACAATGAGTTACTTATCTAGCAATGGATATACAAGCAATATTTATACAAACCCTTATATTAGTTCAGTAACTAATGGAAGCGCAGTAATTTCACACCCTGCTAATAGTATTGCAGGTAAAACTTTTGATTATGTAGTCATAGGATAAAATCATGGCAGATACAACAACAACATCAAGCATTGACCCAGCGTTATTGCCTTACCTTACACAAGGTTTAGAGAGGGCGCAAAGTCTATTCCTTACAGGTGAGCAACCTAAGTTCTTTGAAGGTCAGACATATGTTAGTCCTTCTGCTCAGACTCAACAGGCTCTAGCTCAACAAGAAGCTCTAGCAACTCAGTCAAGCCCTGTATTACAACAAGCTCAACAGGCTTATCAACAGTCTTTGGGCGGTATCGGTGCAACTGCTGCTGGTTCATTCCTAGGCGCAAACCCTTATCAAGCTCAGATGATGCAAGCTGCAACTCGACCATTAGAGCAACAGTTCTCTAATCAAGTATTGCCAAGCATTGCTAGTCTTTATTCAAAGTCTGGTCGCTATGGATCAGGTGCTATGCAAAATGCTCTAGGACAGGCTACAGAGGGTTATGGTCGTGCTTTAGGTGACATTACTAGCAATATTGCTGGACAACAGTACCAAGCTGAAAGAGGCTTACAACAACAAGCACAATTAGGTCAAGCTCAGTTAGCTGGTCTTGCTCCACAGATGTATGCTCAACAATATATTCCTTCTCAGCAATTGGCTCAAGTTGGTGCAGCAAGAGAAGCTATTGCAGCTCAACCATTACAAGAACAGATGGCTCGTTACCAGTTTGGTCAGCAGTTACCGTACCAACAGTTACAAGGTTATTTATCAAGTGTTTATGGAACTCCATTAGGTTCTTATGGTAGTCAAACTACTCAAGCTCCTAATAACTATATTGGTTCTGCTTTAGGTGGTGCTGGTTTAGGTTATTTAGCTGGTAATTTATTAGGTGGAACTACAGGTGGTATTAGCAACTCAGTATTGGGTGCTGGTATCGGTGCTTTGGGTGGCGGTTTATTAGCAGGGTTTTAATTGCTCAAATTAGTTCATAAGAACTTCATTTCACAATCTTGGAATCTAGTAAGTGATTTCATTGGAGATGCTTTACAGTATTCTGATGGAGATTACTCACTAGACCAAGCAAAAGTCTATTTAACTAATGGACAATGGCAGTTAATAGTAGCTTTAGATGATTTAGGAAAGATTAAAGGCTGTTGCACAGTATCTTTCTTAAACTATCCGAATGATAGAGTTGCTTTTATTACGACAATTGGTGGTAAGTTCATAAGCGACAAAGTAATATATAAAGAGTTTACAGATTTACTTAAAACTCAAGGTGCTACAAAGGTTCAAGGCGCAGCAAGAGAATCAATTGCTAGACTTTGGAGAAGATTAGGATTTACTGAAAAATATGTAATTGTGGAGAATAAGTTATGAGATTAAATGCACATTTCGGAGAATTGCCAAGTGGTGCATTTCAGCATTGTGGCGATAAAAAAATTAAGCTACAAGGCGGTGGTGGTGGCTTCATTGATAATATTGTTGATGCTGTAGTAGACCCAGTTAAAGATGCTGGCTCATGGATTGATGACAAGGTTAATGAAGAAATACCAATGGGATGGCTTGGTGTTGCAGCTTTAGCTGGTGGAGCTTATTTAGGAGCTGAAGCTATTGCTGCTGGTAATGCTGCTGAAACTGCTGCTTTAGCTGAAGGAGCTACTGCTGCTGAAGCTGCTAGTGCTGGAGCTAGTGCTGCTACTGCTACAGAAGCTGCTGTTGCTGGTACTGACTTTCTAGGATCTGCTGCTTTAGGTGGTGCTGAAACTGGTGCAGTAGGTACAGGATCTACTGGTTTTGGTATTAATGCTGCTGCTCCTAGCATTGGAGTTAATGCTGGTACTGGAAGTTTATTGGCAACTACTCCTGTAGATAGCGTATTTGGCATTTCTACAACTTCACCTGCTGGAAACTTTGGCGAATTTAACCCTAATATTGGTAGTGGTGTATCAGGCTCATCAGGCATTGGTATTGATGCTGGATCTGCTGCTAATATTGAATATTTAGGTGGAGCATCTTCATTACCTACTGGTACTGCTGGATTAACTGCTGAACAATTAGCTAGTGCTGGCGGTGCATTATCTGATGCTGCTGCTACATCAGGTTTAGGTTATTTAGGTGGTGCTGAAGCATTGCCAACAGGAACTGCTGGAATTACAACAACAGTACCTGCTGAAACATCTTTAAGCACTACAGATGCTTTAAGAGCTGCTAACACACTTAATTCGCTTCTTGCTGAAAAACCAACACAGCCTACTGGAACAACTAAAAGCATTGTTCCTAGAGGAGCTGTTGATTACTCAGGTTTATATAATTTACTTGCTACAAGAGCAAGAACACCAAACTTACTTTCTTTATTAGGATAAAGACATGGCAACTATTGATGATTTACTAGGTTCACCAGATTTTTTAAGACAATTAATCGGTGAAGAACAATTTGCAAAGACAAGAGAACAAGCTCTTAATCAGGGTATTTTGCAAGCATCTTTAGCTGCTTTAGGTGGTCGAGGTGGCGCAGGTCAGGTATTATCACAGGCTGGTATGGCTGGTATGCAAGGCTATCAAGGGGCAATGGATAGAACTTTGGCTGATTTAGCTAAGGGTATGCAGATGCAAGAGATGATTAGAAAACAGAAAGAAGCTGAACAGATTAAGCAATTAATGGCTTCTGCTGCTACCCCTAAATATGAAACAACTCCTGCTGTAATTCCTCAAGGTCAAACACTAAGAGATGACCAAGGTATGCTAACAATGGGTGCAACACCAGAACAACAAAGAGTTACTGGGTATAGCTATGATGTTTCAAAAATAGCACCTGCTTTATATGCAATGGGTAAGCCTGAGTTAGTTAAAACTATAGGAGAGGCTGAAAAGGCTATTAGCGGTAAAGGTGAGCTTACAGGTGAATATGGTAATGTGGCATTAGGTTTATATGGAACTGCTGATGTCGCTAAACTTCCTCAAGGTGCTTTCCAGTCAATAGCTAATGAGATTGCAATACAAAATAAAGCAAAAGCAACTACTGTTAATATGCCATCTGAAGGTGAAAGAAAAGCTGGTACATTGGCTAATATTATTGACAAGAATATTGCTCAGATGCAAGCTGCTGTAGGTCAAGAGCCAAAAGCTGTTAGACCTAATGCTTTAGCTGAATCTGTAAGGTCTATTACTGGGTCTGATTATTTAGCTAGAAACTTATCAAGCGAACAAAGACAAATTATTGAAGGCGCACAATTAGATATTCTTGATGCTGCATTAACAGCTAGAACTGGTGCTGCTTATACTAGAGAGCAGTTAGAAGGATATAGAAAATCATACTTCCCTCAAGTTGGAGAGCCTGATTCAGTAGTAAAAGCTAAACAGGTAAGACTTGAAAACTTATTAGATTCTGTATATATGTCCGCAGGTAGAGCAACACCATCTAGAGTTTCTGGAAAGGGTGATGCTGTAACTGAAGCACCTGCACCAAAACCAATGTTTAGATTTAACCCTAAAACTGGAAGATTGGAACAATAATGGCTGAAAAAGAACTAGAGTTGCCAGCAGTAGTTGTTGGCGGTAAAAAATCTAATGAGCCTGTTACTGTAGACATTCCTAATATTGGTGTTGTAGAGTTCCCTGCTGAAATGTCTAATTCTGAGATTGAAGCAGCCATTGTTAAGATGACTACTCCAAGAGGAACTACTGAGGAATTAGGTAGGCAAGTAGGATTAACTGCTAGGGCTGGTGTTTCAGGTGTTGCAGGATTGCCACTATTAGCTGGTGATGCTTTAAATACTTTATATAACCTTATTTCTCAAGGTGTAGAAAAAGGTACTGGATATAGTCTTGGTCAATTGCCAATGGCATCTAGGTCTGCTCAAACTTTAATGACACAAGCTGGATTGCCTGAGCCAGAAACAAAACAAGAGAGAATTGTTCAAGATGTTTCTTCAGCTCTTGCTGGTGTAGGTGGTACTGCTAAGTTAGCTCAAGCATTAGCTCCAAAAGCTGCAGGCACAGCTTTGCTTTCAGAAAATATCCCATTGCAAACTGCTGGTGCTATTGGCGGTGCAAGTGCTGCTGGTGCTGGTAGAGAGTATGGAGAGGCAGGTACAGCAGGACAGTTAGGATTAAGTCTATTAGGCGGTATGGTAGCTCCTACAACAGTATCTGTTGGTGTTCCATTAGCAGCTAGAACAACAGCCAATGTCGTTAGACCATTTACTCAGGCTGGTAGAGAAGCAATTACAGGAAAGATTCTTAATCAATTAGCTCAGAATCCTGAATTAGCAGCATCAAAAATGGCTACTTATAAAGCTCCTGTAGGTGGATATACTCCAACTACTGCACAAGCATCTAGAGATATTGGCTTAGTTTCTGCTGAACAAGGAATTAGAGGTCTTGATGTAGAAGGTATGTTCGCTAAACAAGCATCTGAAGCTAATAAAGCTAGAACTTTAATTCTAGATAAAATGGCAAAAGATAAAGATGTTATTGCAAATGTTATTACTAAGAGAGATGATCTAACCTCTCCAATTAGAGAAAGAGCTTTTGCAAACTCTACAGTTACTCCAGAGCAATTTCAGTCTGGTATTACTTTAATTGCAGAAAAGAAAATTAACGATATTCTTCAAACTCCTGCTGGCAAGAGAGATAGTGTTATTTCTGCTATGGAATCTGCTAGATCAGATATTCGCAGGGCGCAAACTCCTCAAGAGCTTTATGAGATTCGCAAAGATTTGAGAGCTGCTGAACAAGGTTTATTAGATAAATCTGATAAAGGTGGTGCTAGTTCTAGTGCATTTAAAGCTGCTAGAAATGAATTAAATCAAGTTATTCGAGCTGTTGATGACACTATTGAGGCTGCTGCACCAGAATATAAGGATTATTTGAAGAAGTATGCTGTCATCAGTAAAGAAATTGACAGAATGAATGAATTGCAAGGAATTAAAGCAAAAGTTACTTCTACAATTCCAGACCCTATCAATGATGACTTATTTATGTTATCTCAGGCTGGATTTGCTAAGGCAGTAAGAAATCTTCCAGAAAAGACTGATATTCCTAAAGGTCAAAGAATTGCTCTTGAAAAGATTAGCAAGGACTTAGACGAGGGTGTATTAGGCAGAGCAACAAAACCAGCAGGTTCTGATACTTTTAAGAATATGTCTACTGCAAATCTTATAGGTGGAATGATTGGTAAAAATGTATTTGGAGATGTTCCACAGGTGTTGCAAAAAGTAGCTGCTCCTATGAACTGGCTATATAATGGAACTGATGACCAGATAAGAACTTTGTTAGTTGAGGCAATGCTAGACCCTAAATTAGCTTCTAAATTAATGTCTACAGCATCAGTAGTAACAATAGAGCCTTTGAGCAAAGAATTACAAAGAAAAGCCATCAATTTAGGTTATGGCACAGCATTTGGATTAACTAAGGAATAAATCATGGCAAAAACAAAGATTTCAGAATTTGATGTAGACCCAGCAAATAATACTGACATAAACAGTATTAACATTGCAGAAGGATGCGCTCCATCAGGCATTAACAATGCTATTCGTCAATTGATGTCTGACTTGAAAGAGTTTCAGACAGGCGCAGGTGGCGATTCTATTACTGCTGTAGGAGTTTACTCAGACACAGTAGGCGAAAAGACTTCTGGAGCAGGTGTAACAGTAGATGGTGTTTTGCTTAAAGACAATGCTGTAACAGCTTCTGGTGGCTTCTCTGGTGCTTTAAATGGTGCTGTAGGTGGAACAACTCCTACTGCTGGCGCTTTCACTACTCTATCAGCATCAGGTGCTTTCTCAGCCAATGGCGGTGCAACACTAGGAGATGCAAGTGGAGATGCTTTAACAATCAACTCTAGTGCAGTATCTATTCCTAATGGATTGAACTTTGATAGCAATACTTTTGTTATTGATTCTACTAACAATAGAGTTGGTGTTGGTACTGCTAGTCCAGCTCATTCTGTAGATGTTGCTGGAAATACTAGAGTAACTGGAACTGCTTACTTTACAGATACTAATAATTGGATAGCAAGTACCTCTAGTAATATGACATATCGTACTGGTGGTGCTCAGATATTTTATACTGGCGGTTTTAATGAGCGACTCCGTATTGACGCTTCTGGTAATGTAGGTATTGGAACAAGTAGTCCTAGCACAAAACTAGAAATTGCTGTTTCATCTGGTTCAGCTACACAATCTCGTCAGTTTTTCCAAGCAAGTGGAGCTTCGGCTGCTGCTTCTTTTATGCGTTTAACAAATACTGGTGCTGACGCTGTTATAGGTATTGCTGACTCAGGAGGTACAGCTATTGTTTCTGGCGGTACTGCTTATGCAACACAGATTTACACAGTTAATTCGACTCCATTACAGTTTGGTACAAATAGCACAATTAAAGCAACACTAGACTCATCAGGCAACCTAGGTATTGGTGTTACTCCTAGTGCTTGGTCTACCTATAAAGCAATGCAAGTTGGATATACTGGCTCTTTCTCTGCTCATCCAAGCATTGAATTAGCTTTAATGACTAGCAATGCTTATTTTGCATCAGGCGGTTGGACTTATATTCAAAACGGATACAGCTCGCAGTATTATCAAACCAATGGCACTCATGTCTGGAGAACTGCCGCTAGTGGAACTGCTGCTGGATTAGTTACATATACACAGGCAATGACTTTATCGGCTGCTCAGAACTTGTTGCTTGGTGGAACTTCAGACCCTACAAGTGCTGCAAAATGTATCGTTATTTATAACGGAACAGCACCTACAGGTAATGTGGCTGGTGGTATTCTTTATGTAGAAGCAGGTGCTTTAAAGTATCGTGGCTCTTCAGGAACAGTAACTACATTGGCAAACGCATGATAAATAAAGAATTAGTATCTGAATACTTTGATTACAGAGATGGTTATTTGTATTGGAAGAAAGTTACTCATCCAAACAAAAGCTATCTTATTGGTCAAGAAGTGGGATTTATTCATTCTACTGGGTATCGCCATGTTACTTGGTTAGGTAAACAGCACAAAGTTCACAGATTGATTTACTTATTTGTTCATGGATATATGCCTAAAGAGATTGACCATATCAACGGAAATAGGGCTGACAACAGTATTGAGAACCTAAGAGAAGTTACAAGAAGTCAGAATCAATGCAATAAGACAATGTGCAGTAGCAACACTTCTGGTTACAAAGGTGTATCTTGGCACAAAAGAGCAAATAAATGGTCTATAAGATTGACTAAGAATGGCGAAATCAAACATTTTGGCTATTATGATGACTTAGAACTTGCTGGTCTAGTAGCCTTAGAAGCTCGTAATTTGCACTTTGGTAAATATAATAGAATCTAAATAAATAATGCTTAAATACTTACTTTTACTATTACCAATAACCTGTCTAGCTCAAGATAGTTGGACAGGTAAAGACAAAGCACAGCACTTTGCAGGTAGTGCAGTATTGTCTTATGGTTTTAGTGAAGTAATGAGTCCAGAGAAGGCTTTCTTAACTGCTGTAGCTATTGGAGCAGCTAAAGAAGTATATGACTATAAGCATCCTACAAAGCATACAGCAAGCTATAAAGACTTTATAGCTGATGTAGCAGGTGCTTATGTCGGTGTATATGCTAAAGGTTATTCTTTTGATTATCAGAATAAACAGTTTGTATTAAAATACACTATGCAAATTAAGTAAGATTTTTTTAACTAAGTAAGGAGAAAGTAATGGGAAAAGATAAAAAGACCCCAGTTACTGTAAATGGTAAAGAGTATCAATTTGAGGACATGACTCCAGAGCAACAAATGCTTTGTAATCATTGTTTTGATTTAGATAGGAAGATTTCTTCAGCACAATTTAACCTTGACCAGCTATCTGTTGGTAAAGATGCTTTTATTAAGATGCTTGAGGAATCTCTATCAAAACCTGTAGAAGAACCTAAAGCGGAGTAAGTATGACAGCAGACGAAAGAGCAGCATTAATTGAAGATATACGAGTTGCTCTTTCGACAACTCCACTACAACATTCATTAACCCCTGAAGAAACTCAATGGGTAAGAATGGCAATAGAAGCCCAAGCTGAAAGGGCTGCTTTGCGCAGAGCCATTATTGAAAAGAGTTTAGGAAGTCTAGTTTGGTCTGCAATTGTAGGTATTGGCTTAGTTTTCTTTGAATATTTTAGAAATCATGGCTTTAAATAATACTGAAGTGTATGAGTTATTTAAGCTATTAGCATTGCCTGATGAGTATTTTTATGCTTTTTATCAAGGATTTAAAGCAGCAGAATTAAAGGTTAAAAATGATTGAAGCAGTCTTATCTTTTTTAGGTGGTTCAGCTTTTCGCATGGTCTGGGGTGAAGTTTCAGCTTACTTTGTAAAAAAGCAAGAACACTCTCAAGAAATAGAAAGAATGAGATTGCAAGGTGAGCTAGATGATAAGAACCATGCTAGAAACCTAGAGTCTATGAAGGTACAGGCAGAACTTGGTATCAAACAGATTCAAGTCAAAGCAGAGGCAGATGTCTCTCTAGAAGAAGCAGAAGCCTTCACAGAGGCTATTAAACAGTCCTACAAGCCATCTGGCATTAAATGGATAGATGGGTGGAACTCTACTATCAGACCACAATATGCAGAGGTTTCATTGGCTTTATGGATATTAAAGTTATATCAGCAGAATTTCATTATGGATAGCTTTGACATTGGTCTAATGGCTGTGATTGCTGGTTATTTCTTTGCTGATAGGACTCTTAGAAAACAACAAAAATGATTCCTAGTCAGGCATTAAATCTAATTAAGAGATTTGAAGGCTTTAGGTCTACTCCTTACCTTTGTAGTGCTGGAGTTCCTACTATTGGATATGGCTCAACTTATTACAAAGATGGCACTAAGGTAACCTTAAATGATTCCAAAATTGATATTGATACTGCTACTGACATCTTGGTTTATACAATTACTTGTAGCTTCATTCCTTCTATTATTAAGCTATGTCCTAATATCTGTAATGATGAACCTAAAATGGGTGCTATTATTAGCTGGACTTATAACTTGGGTGCTACTCGTCTAAAGAACAGCACCTTAAGAAAGCGCATTTTAGAAGAAAAATGGGAAGAAGCTGGTAAAGAGATATTAAAGTGGAATCTTAACCTTGGTAAACCAAGTAAAGGTTTAACTATAAGAAGGCAAGTTGAAAGAGACTTGTTTTTGTCATAATTTAATAGGATACTAGGCAGATGAAATTAGTTACTCCGCAAACTGTTCAAGCAGTCTATGAGATGTTAATTTGTCTGCCACCTTTCAATCGGTGGAATTTACCACCATCTAAACAAGTAGGATTTGAAGTCCATAAAGATCCTACCTGCTTGGGTGAATACGAGCCAGAACCCCATGTCATCAG